>JAAUYG010290098.1_pt1 | contig 10120 bp, 10 predicted proteins | sample 7278091 | NCBI WGS metagenome assembly JAAUYG01 (sample SAMN14350201, study PRJNA611818) | marine sediment metagenome | isolation source: surface marine sediment (0.6m) | place: French Polynesia: Moorea | collected 2018-08
CACTTGTTCCTATCCTGTCGGTCCTCTGTTTCTCTCTCTTTGATTCGTCATCCCGCCCCCTCGCCCGGCCGCGCCCCGCCCGGCCCCCCGCGCCGGCCCCCGCCCCCCCCCCCCCCCCCCCCCCCCCCCCCCCCCCCCCCCCTCTGCTTAACACTGTTTCCGGTCTTATCCAGATGGCCTCCTTGCCCTTGCGATGGAAACCACGGTTTTACGGTCTAAGCCATACAGACGGAGGGGCAGTCAACACGATATAACTGTGTGATGGCGTGCTCCGACACAGCCAACTGTCGGAAAGTTGTCGTCGTAGAACGACTTCCTGTACTCCGAGGTGCCCAGCACCGAGCCAACATTTGCCGTCCGTGGACCACTGCCTGAAACACGCGATGAGGGCCAGCTCTCGGATATATCACGGTATCACAGGATATCTGTACGCCAGTGCAGTATTTGAGGAATCAGTATACACCAAACACGCACGATGAGCCCCACCCCCCGCAAAACATGGCGCGACCAGGTCGTCTTAGTGGCGTAGTAGGGTGGCCCGCTGGCTTTCAGCGCTGCATCAGCATACGGCTTTTCCGTTAAAACCTTGTCAGGAGCGCGGATTCGAATCCCCCCGAAGTCACATTTTAACTGAGTTCTGTATCATACATATCACATGTGCCACTGGTGGATGTATCATATGATACCGTTATAAATCACAGCCCAGTGAAGCACTGGCCCTCAGAGTGCGTTTCCGCCATTGGTCTATTGAGGGAAAATGCAGAAATAGCAAGTTTTTCGCACGTTATCTTACCGTGCGAAAAACTTGCTATTTCGGGTATCTGCGTGCTTTCGGCCATGTTGCATACCTTACGCTACTCTAATTTCAGATGTCCCCCAGGTAATTGTACCGGGAATTACCTGGCTGTGTTCGCAGAAAGTGACAGCTAAAATTCCGTACTATATATCCTACAACTTGTGATGACTCACACAGATCAGCGAATCTGCCTAGCCAATACGGTCCCATCAAGAAAGTCGTTAACAGTTATAATATGGAACTTTCCAAAAAGGCAAATACTCCGGCAATATGGCGGACAGATACGTTTAAATATATTTCATCGTTAATACGCTCCATTGATTGTGAGAATGCTTTATGGACGGTACAATTTTGTAGTGACTTACGTTCTTTACTTGCTATACATGTTAGTAAGGGTTTTACACAGTATTTCTGCTTTGGCTACATCTCTGTGCCATGGGACACGAATTATGGCCCCAAAGGGTAGTGCACGCATTATTAGCTTCCGCTCCTCCTCCATCTATGTACTGGTTGCTTCTCTTGTCAATACAAATGTCTCTTCCAAAAGAGAAAAGTAACTCCACAATGATGGGGAAATGAGCTCCCCACGCCTCTTGTCCACAGCGGTGTGACACTTTATTGGCCCAATGCCTCCTTTTTTCGGGCTTCCCCAATGGCCCCGCCCTGTGGCACAATGGGCTCACCCCCAAACTAAGGAATACGCGTATGAACCCAACGTCAATCACCATAATACGCATACACTAGCCACCCTACCGAGGATCTTGCTGGGCGAAATGCGGAAAATACGCACGTAATATCTGCTATGGCAGCTCCAAAAGCCGAATATGCCTTCAGGCGAGAGAAAGGGTGCAATCGTGTAACTAGTAACAAGCATTGGCTGTTTAACCAGCCTCCACATCCGGTGAAATCAGATTTTCTACTATGTGTTAGGTGATGACCCAGTGCTTTTTTCTGGAAGATGCTAACGGAAGTGGACGGTCGCTATGTTTAAATTGGTCTTGAGTGTGGACCCTGGATCCGCGCGCTACATGTCGAGGCATATACCGATAATTGGACATGATTAATATTAGATGCGACAGACTAATCGAGGACCATAATTTAGGGTCATCCACAGCGGGACGCTATTTCCATTTTTTTTTTTCAGCTCTGATTGAAAGTTTAGCAGATCTGCTGTCATAGCACCGGCGGGCGTTCCTCTTCAACGTCCGTTAATCCAGGTTGCCCCGAAACCATTGCATGGATCCGGGCCAAATCTTATGAGAAGCTACCTATTTATCCACCATATCTCGACATTTTTTCACTTTTCAAATTTTTACATTTTGTTTCGTTTTCGGTAATATAATGGGAGCCTATGAGAGGTAAAATTTCAAACCGTTACTTCTCACAGTCAGTCCGATTTTAACCAAAATTTATGATAAATATGTTATTCATGAGAGGAACATAGGCTATTACTTTCGTTGTCAATCTCCCCCCAAATAAAAATTATGTGGCATTTGAAAAAAATTCTTCAGAAAGGACCATAGGGTGCTGGAAATTTCAAAACGATCATACCTCTTACACTTTTTATCCGATCTCAGGCAAACTTTATAGGACATTGCTTCACATGTGGGAATACAGGTTATTACTTTTCTTGGCAATTGGATAAGTTTTAAAAAATGTGGCACATTACAACTTCAGCATGGGAGTCAAAGGGAAAACTTCGCAATACTTTGAAAACGGCTGATCTTACAGTGAAAAAGAAAAAGATAAAATTTGGCAATCGTGGTCCTATGAACTGCACATGTATGGTACTTTTCATGCCTGATTCTTTGAGGTCAGTTTGGGTCGTTCGGTGCACTTCGCAAAAACTCGGGGCTAACTATTCAGTACATTCCGGGAACGTTTGGCGGTTAACTATTCAAATTCAGTTTGACGTATTCAGTTCAACTTCAGTTTGCCATATTAGCTCAACTGGAAGAGCGTACGTCCCTTATTGCTTAAACAGAGGGTTGCGGGTTCCAAAATTGGATATTTTCTTCTTTTTTATTTTGTTTAGACACTCATTCTAATGAGTTAATTTGCAAAAAGACATCACGTGATTGCCCTCCTGTGACTGGGGACACGTAGGGCATTGCTGTTATAAGCAAGAACGGCCCTCCGTGTATGAGGACACATAATTTTTGAACCCTTAAATACAACGTTAAACGTTAAACGCTATGCTAAGCACTACAACGTTGAAATGTCAAAGGTATTCGCGAAACGTATTTTGCAACGATGTCCTTATGTTCAATAACGATGAAACGGTTGAACAGTAAAGACAGAAATAGAGAAGACGCGTTGAGGGCTGTGTGCTGTTCCACGGTAGCAGTTAATAGACTGTTAATGTCAAATGCTGCAGCTACAGTTTGTCTCTTCTCTCGGCCTATGCCTGTCTCTTGTCGTGTGTCCGGATCTTCTCGTGAGCCTCAGGAGAACCTGCCTTCATAGAGCACCCGCTTCCATAGAGTTCCAGTAGACGGGGGTGTTGGGCTACGCCGTCTCAAAACTGCTTTAACCCGCCGAGCCGCTAATCGGCTCCCCGTCAGCCGATCGACTATCGGTAGCCGACTGGTAACCTGCCCACACCGACTAGGCCCGACGTGCCTAACCTGTCTACCTTCTCGTCGGCGATGTCAGTCTCCTCCCAGCAACTTCACAGGATGGTGTTTGGCTCTAAAATACCAGCGCGGCAAGTTGCCATTACTTACTAGTATAAGTAGTGAGTTCCCCACCCCAACAACTCAAACTGATACAGCAGATTGAAAACAGAAATCCTAAAATAAAACAATTGAAACTTTTGAAAGGTGAAAAAACGAAAAGATAAGATTGGTAAAACAGCGTCAATGCTACAAACTGTTCTCTTCTTCTTCTTCTTCTTCTTCTTCTTCTTCTTCTTCTTCTTCTTCTTCTTCTTCTTCTTCTTCTTCTTCTTCTTCTTCTTCTTCTTCTTCTTCTTCTACAAACAGCTGTATCAATCCTGTTGGTTTTCAGTGACACTGCCTGACTGTAGATAACAAAACGGGTCACATAGTTTCTGGGGGGAAATACGTACATGTATACATGTCATTTTCAGATTTCAGAAATTATACCTGAATATTGAACGTTTGTATACACTCAAGGTGAGCTGTCCAGCGTTTTCAGATACAATGTAATTCCCCCTCTTCTGACAAATTTATCAGGTCTAGTTCTTGTCAACTAAACGACAAGCGTTACTAGTCGTATTTGCGCTGTCCCTTTTAACCAACAGAAGATCAGGGGAAATGTAATTTTGAGCGGTCCAATAATTCCAAACGGTGGGGAGCCACGCTAGTCCCAAAAGGCTATTGTCGATCAAATTACCACCACGACTAGCCCTACTTCTTCCGTATCAGAAAAAAAGAATGTCTTATGCGAGACCTGGGCGATAATGGGCGTGAGAAACACTTGCTTTCCAATTTATCATAAGATTCTTTAGGAATTTGGCATTGTCTGTTCACGTAATACATCATCGAAAATTGAATCGTTACACGGCGAACCTGACAGGAATGCCAGAGTATGTCCATCTTGTGAAGAACAGGCTGAAAGGCTAAGCATAAAAAGGGGGTATTAACCGTAAGGAAGGGTTTCCTCCTGGCAGCAACGACGCCTTCGGATGCTGAAGACTAAATTATTTTTTCTTTAACACAGGACTATATGGAAACACAAATTTCTAATGATACATTTTGTGGAACAGACAAATTCAGCCAAATTCCAGGACACTTCTGGGTAGGTATCTCCAAATGGCACCTACATACCTCTACATCACCAACCCGTGGCCTTAAGTTGAAAAAATATTAAAATATAATGTAACATACATATAAATGTGTGTGTTACTGACCAGAGAAGCCTACCTCATACGTTCTTACACTTTTTCGCCAAAGATTCAGGTCATAAGGGATGGTGTCAGGTCATCCTCATGCACTGCCTCAAGTTTCCCTACACCCCCTCCCCTGACATATGGACAAATCTTGCCAGATTTCACCAGCCACTACCACGGAAGTGTTCAAGTTGATTGGAGTGAGCGCATCAAAAACATGTCGCCCCTATCCCGTGCCAACTTAGGTCGTAAAGGGTTGTGCTGGCATTTTATCACCGGTTATTACTACCATCGTTAACGAGTCTTTGCAGTGTGGTACTGCCCCAAATGTATTAAAAGAATCTATTGTAACACCAGTGATCAAGAGAGACAACTTGGAAAGGGAGGATCTGCATAACTACAGGCCCATATCGAACATCCCGTTTGTGGCTAAGTTACTTGAAAGGGCAGTTTCTACTCGGCTGCAGGACTACTAGTATGGAACAAGATCTCCTCGATGAGAATCAGTCAGCTTATAAAAAGTGGCACAGTATCGAAACGGCTCTGGTGAAGGTGCAGACCGATCTATTGTCTGCGATAGACAATGGTGGTGCTGCGATTTTGGTTTTATTAGACTGTTCGGCAGCCTTCGATACAGTTGACCATAATGTATTACTCCAGACCCTTGAAGAGAAATTTCGCGTGACCAGTGATGCTTTACGGTGGTTTCAGAGCTACCTTCCCGGGCGTACACAGAGCGTCGTTGTAAGCAACATAATCTCACGAAAGGACCAAGAACGCCAGGGCATTCCGCAAGGATCATTCTCAGGCCCGTTGCTTTTTAATTTACATACTACCCTCTCAAAGATGTCATCGAATCCTGTGGAATGAGCCATCAATCTTAGGCAGACGATAACCAGCTGTATATGATGTTCAAACCAAAATCAAAAGTTCAGTGACTGAAATGAGAACAACTGTGGAAAGTTGCTTGAATCTTATAAAGAAGTGGATGGACAGTAGATTTTTGCAACTTAACACTGCAAAAACTGAAGTGATGGTACTCGCCGCTCCTCATTTATCAAGGATTTTTTTATCCTTCTGGGTTTAATATTGAAGTGTGTGGAAGTGATGTGACACCAACACGAAAGATTGTTAATTTGGGCGTAGTTTGGGATCAGTACCTCCTGTAGTTTGATGAACATGTCACCAGGATTTGTCAAACAGGCAATATGCAAGTGAGGAATATCTTCAGAATTCGCAAATACCTCAATCAGGACGCGGTCAAGACTCTGGTCCATGCCATAATTGCCTACTATCTGGTGTATCACAGAAGCTCGTATCCAAACTCCAGCTCATCCAGAATACTGCAGCTCGTGTGGTAGCAGGAAGCAGAAAATATGACCATATAACACCAGTCTTATATCGGCTTCATTGTCTTCCCGTCTGCCAGAGGATCAAATACAAGGTTCTCCTTCTGACTTTCAGAGGGAGGACCTCTGATAAGTGTTGTATCGTATTTTACGTAGTTGTATTGTGTCAGTAGGACCTCTGATAAGTGTTGTATCGTGTTTTACGCAGTTGTATGGTGTCAGAAGGACCTCTGATAAGTGTATCGTGTTTTACGTAGTTGTGTGGTGTAGCCCTTGAACTGCCCTGCGAGGCATGGCGACTAACGAGGGAGTAGCTGGTATTTATTTGTAGAGTGTAGCGCCACCCCGCGTGTAACGAGTCCGGGCTGTTAGACCTGCCGACTGGTTGCTAGGCTGCGTGGTTGCTATGTTGTGATAAGAGAAGTATATGACAGAAAATCATTTATGGAGCCAAAATCAAACAGGCTTTAGGAAGGGTCATCGTACTGAAGGTAATATATTTATCCTACATACAATATATCAGAATTATGTGTATGAAACCAACAAAAAGTTTACCTACATTATTTTTTGTTGATACAATAAACCGTAGGTATCTATGTTATAAATTTCTGAAACATAACGTAACTGAAAACTTTTATAATTTTCTGAAATAGTTGTATGACAAATTTGAGTATTGCGGAAATCAGACGGTGGATTAACACAAGCATTTCAATCGTTGTGCGGTGTAAAACAAGGCTGTACCTTAGTCCCACATTAGCCAGTATATTGTAATTAATGATTTATACGACATTTGTGATGACATATGTTTCGCCATAGAATTACATAACCCAAGAATTAACTCTCTCTCTTGGGCCGACGATTTGGTGCTTATGTCAAGCTCCAGAGAAGGATTACAGAGTTGCCGAAATCGCCTCTATGAATATTGTAGCAAGTGGGAATTAACTGTTAAAAGGAAACAGTTTGCTTAATATTTAAAAACTGGCAAACCAAATTAGAGCGTCCGAAATTTAGATTCAGCGATGTAGAGCTAGAATATGTCAAAACTGTCAAGTACCTGGGAATAGAAATTAGCTACAACGGAAGGTATAAAAAGGCCACCAGTGCCCGCATTTGCAAGGCTGAGAGGGCCATTAACATGCAAACAGCCATTTTCAACAATTGGCAATGTAAATACTAGAATGACCATGACAGCATTTGATCAACAAATAATGTCTATCCTAACATATGGTTACCGCATATGGGGCGTGCCACAGGCAAATAAATGGATCAACTAAGAAAATATTCTCACATCGGTGACAAATGTGGCCAAATATTTTATTAATTCTGTCTCAGAAACAGATATACCGGTCAATGGTTAAACGTGAAACCAGGTCCAAACAAAGCACATCGCAGGCTGCTGCTGTTTATTTTGAAACGAAAAGGGATAAGCAATTATTCTTATAGCATTATAGGACAGACCACTACGATACAGTGGTTACAGATAGCAAAATTACAAGAAATATTGATTTTGAAAAGTTCACACCAGCTACTGCAAATTAATATAAATACGTTTTAAATCAATCTACATATACCACCAATAACGCGTGCTTGGGCGAACTTGGTCTTACACCGGTTTATAACAGGGTGTGTCGTATTGGCTTCGCATGGGGCAAGGCACTGAAAATTTCTTGCTCAATGATGCCTTTGCCTGTGCCAAAATCGACGATCATCCATGGTTACTGGATATCAGACATCTTTTATATAAGAATAGCTATGGCTATGCGTGGGAAGACCCACCATCAGTGAACCCAAAACGATTCAGCCGTTTAGTGTTGAAGCAACTAGATGACCAAGCGGTACAAATGTGGCGAAACAAGATGGGCTGCTCAACTCCTAGCTTACCTTAAAGGTGATAGCTATAAACGAAGTCAGTACCTGGACATAATTATGGACATAGATGCTAGGGACGTGCTGACAAGGCTACGCCTTGATATGCACTGCCTAGAATCTTGTCAAGGACGCAAAAAAAGGAATGGCAACCGATCTTAGAATTTGTCCAGTCTGCAAAAATTCCCCGGAGACAGTCACAGAGTTCTACCAAGAGCGGCGAGAACTGACAAGCTAAGCAACCCCAAGTACACCGTGGGAAGAGAATGGGTTTTTAACAATCTGTTAGTATATATTTTAAAGGTTCTGTGTATGTACATTGGTTATATGTTTATGCCAATAAATCTGTTGTATTCTATTGATGACGCGACAGTTATGACTCTGGAAAAATGAGCTGAAGCTGTATCAAGATTTCCGGAGCCTTTAGTCAAGCTAAGTTACCGTAATTAAGCGCTGGGACAAACACCTTCCCAATGCATTCGTTAACATGTACTGTATTTGCACCTGTAGTTTCGCAGCGGTCGCCAAACGTTTGCCTAGCTTGTATCACTTTTAAATCGTTTGTCAACCTGTAACCCGTCTGTAGTGACTGGTGTCGACTGTCGCCTGATCACGGCAATGGTCGAAACCAGTGACTACAGACCCTACAATGTTCTCTATTGATAGTATCACGTAAGGCCTTAAGCCAGCTCTATCTGTTCACGTAGGCCTTAAGCAGGGTCTAACTCGCATAGTGTGTATTTATTATCGTGTCGGGGTTTGTGTCATCATGTCCATGTCTACTGTGATAGTGGTGGTGGCTCTGACCCTGGAGACAGAGCGATTCGTGAATGTGACGTAATAAACCGTCTTGCTGGAGATCGGTGTGCCTGTTGTCTTTCTGCCGGAAACTGCAAGAGTCAACATGTCCGACGTTGGACTCGGCTCCTGCTCGCCCCTGTTACAGAGTCAACGATAGTTCCAACCAAACGTAAGGTCGTCTCGCACGCGACAGTGGTCGAGTGCAAGACAACAAGTACATCGTCTCGTGCGCGTGTTGCTGTTCGTTCTCTATCCCCAAGATGTAGACGACACCAGGACAGAACACCACAATAGCAACCATCCACAGCACCACCGGATCCAGCGAAACACTAATCATCATCACACACACACACACACACACAAAAAGCACTCACACATATCACCACTGCTACCACAAACACACCCAGCATACACTGTACACCCATTACTCAGGGCATCAAGCATCTATAGAGACCCAAACGCCCATGTTCATCATCACTACCCACATCACCCACCTCAACACAACCAACTACAAAACAGCCATCCATACATTCATATCTCCACAGGTAACTTCGCCATCACATCAAACCAACACAAAAGACCACGCGTAACGAGAGATTTTAAGGTACCAGAAATCAAGAATCCTATTCTGGGTTTGAAGGACTCTTTTATCTCACAATTGCCCACTTTCCACTAATTGCCTCTAACACCCAAACCAGACAACTACCGTCAAGCGACACAAGCCAATTTCTACACTCAAAAATATCCACAGGGCGATACCTCTCTCAAAACACATACATGTAGTTGAATGCTAGCTTTCAACTTTAAGCGTCCTGTGCGCGAAAACAGGTGCGTTTTGTGAAAGTCGTACTGTACAGATTGAATTTAGGACTCAGAGACATTTTAGTATATCATTGACCTACATTGCAGTGTCTTTTTGAGGTCATTCAGCTTACTTTTTCTGAAAGTACAATTCTACTTACATGTATAGATGCCCCCGTAACATTCAACACCAAAGAGTTTGTTGTATGAGCGTTTTTTTCTTAAATTTTAGATGCAGAAGTTTTAAGATTTTTGTAAACTCTCAAATTCATAATTACACATAAAAAAACTTCTAAAATAGTAAATTCTTAAGATTTTTAAACTTTTAAATTTACTACTGTACCATAATCATTGGAACCATTCCGTTGTCGACAAAACGAGTCACCATGGAGTGATACAGACTGAAGACTTTGAGAAATTAGTATACTGTTGACCTATAATATGACTTAAAATAACCTACATGAGAGGTCATTTTGGGGGCATTTGGTGCTCTTTTACCAAATACGATTTTACCTCTAGGTATCCCCTATGACAGTCCACAACAAAGATTCCTCCTGGAATTTTGAAATTTAAGATTGGGACAAACAGACGGGGGGGGGGGGGGGGGGGGGGGGGGGGGGGGGGGGGGGGGGGGGGGGGGGGGGGGGGGGGGGG
>JAAUYG010047457.1_pt1 | contig 10119 bp, 3 predicted proteins | sample 7278091 | NCBI WGS metagenome assembly JAAUYG01 (sample SAMN14350201, study PRJNA611818) | marine sediment metagenome | isolation source: surface marine sediment (0.6m) | place: French Polynesia: Moorea | collected 2018-08
CCGGCCCCATCCGTAATTATTTCGTGACTGTGCCGGAGCAATTCGTAGTGCTGCCGGGAGGAGGAGTCGTCGTCGACAAATTTCGACTGTCGGGAGCAAAAAAAAAACACCCAGGACGGCCCCGGACCACCCCGGATCGACAAAGATTTGATCCGGGGCCATCCGGGGTGGTCCGTAGTACATCCGTGTTTGGTGTGACCGTAGCTTAACTGATTATAATTTTATAATTTTATCCAACTAGTATAACTACCAGCAACTGAACCTGAGATAGACTATTCAATGGAAGCCATGGTGGTTCTCTTTCAATTGCATATATTAATTTTAATAAATTATACACCATAGAGGAATAAAATTTTAGGATATTCTTCCCTAAATGTACAGTGGAACCCTCCTTAAATTTAACAATCACCCAGGAAATAGGACCACACCAGAATTAAGACCACGTTGGTCTTGACCACAGGTGGTCTCAATTCCAGGGTTTACAGTAGTCCCTCTTTTTTGCAATTTTCTGTGTTAAATGACCTTTATTTTAAGACCACCTGTAATATAAGACCACATTTTCATGGTCCCATGGGTGGTCTTAAAATACAGGGACCACTGTATTTACATTCCTTACCTGTTTCTGTTAAGTTCTACATAGGTCAGTGCACAGATTTCATCTCGGCCTTTTTCTGAAAAAGAAAAGAAAGCATGATGTATACAAATGTAATGCCTAGGCTGTGGACCATACATGCATGCACCAATGATGCTACTTGTCTAGAGCAAATATTCGTTCTGGAGTTTTTCTGAGAAAGGATGGCAGAAGATCTATGAGCAATAAGTACAACATTGTTTATACATGTATTTTTTAATACAATTTAAAATGAGAAATATCTACACATATTTTATATAAGCTAAACATACCTGAAGAGGGTGTCATGTTTGCTATGTGTAAATACATGTTTTTACGGTAAATATCAGTTGTATTAAAACAGGCATTTCCTAACTAAAGATAACTATCAATTTGGACCTGATACCCGGTAGTAAATATATGCATGGTCATAATATCTGACTTATAACTACCCCTTGTCATTGTGCGTAGGCAGTGCCCATTGTTATAATTCCAAATCCGGATCACTCCATCTCTCCCTCCAGTGATTAACCTGGAAATATATATACATGTACACTTGGGACTTTTACCAAAAAAATGCACATGTATAAAGACATACATTCACTAGCCAAGATGAGTACACATGTCCCTCTACTTCACAACCTCAGTCCTATTTTAATACTACCTCTCAGTTAACACCACTTCATTGTATTCCAAATTGATAATTTGGTATCTGTATAAGATGACACTTCCCTGATCCCACACCACTAGTGGCCTCACAATAGTAGAGAACCCCCACAGAGAATTTTTCAGTCTAACTTTGTTACTCCAATGGGCAATTTTTCCAGTAAACCTGCATGTTTCGCTATGACTGAACCCTACAAAACATCATTATGATTGTGTCATACAGTGGCCATCCATGTTGCATCGGTATCATAACAGTTCCAGTCAATGATTTTCCTTATTTTGGAGTTTATCAAAAGGAACTACTCAGTATCGGCAATTTAGCTGTAAAGTTGTTAGTCTTGTTAAAACTTAACACAAAATCCAAAAAACAGGTCATCAAGATTGCCTCTTGCATAACTGGACTACTGGCATACATATACCATATGTAAGCATTCAACACGAAGCACAAACCTTCGCCCTGTTGAATCGAATGTCATGCAAATAATTGCACTGTCACCATGAGCTTCCCCGAACTCAAAGATTGTCTTGCCAGTCTCAAAGTCCCATAACTTCACTACCTGAAAGAAGCAGATTATAATGTGGGATTAACATCCAGTAATGGGGACAAATGATTAGGCCATCGCCCCAAAAAATTCAATTTCAATACAACGGTAGTAAAATCCATTAAAGAATTTCCAAAGATAATACATTTGTGATAATGACAGAAAATATATAGTTTAAAAACTTATATCTATGTTGTGGTGTGTTTTTTCACAAGATGAGGGGCTTTCCACTGCGAATAACAGCACAATACACAGTTGGGGTAGCTTACAGCTACCAGTAAGTTTTTATTGTGAATATACACAGATATGATAAAATATCATCAAAGATCAGTTTTTAACAAAATTCTTCGCAACCAAGTTAGGTACTCAACATCTGACACAAAATCATAATATATATTACTTTCTGTTTATATACAGTCTTGTAGGCCAAGATGTGATTTGATGCCACAGAGAGATGCCACAGGTATACCTACCTGTAATGTTGGGGGAAGCCGTGATACACAGTAACTAATGACATAAACCAGCTCTTATATTAACATACTGGTAATAACATATTAGAATAGGAGATTACATACTGATCCATCTGAGCAGGTGACCACTTGTTTGAAGATTGGGTTGTAGACCACAGCATGAATTGGTTCTTTATGTGTGATGGGGATATCAGCATGTAACACAGGCCTGGGGGAGTGACACAATACATCCATGGGCTAATTATGATGACTGGATGAAGTGTCAAAGTATTAAGACATAAATGTATTTGTTCATAGTTCACAGAGTATAAATATTAATATTGTCAATAAATTTTATAATTAATTCTATATTGGTCAAACATTTGGGTTCATGGAAAGAGCCGAAGTTGTAAATTGCCTTCTGTGTCCGCATACAGCATACTTTGTGTAAGATAAGTTTCATGTACATGTAACATGTGTAACATGCGTATTTCATGCACCATTTATAAACATGATAAAAAATCAACTTAATAAATTCAACTTGTTTCTATTAGTGTAAGCTACTGCATGTTTATACATAATGAGTTGTACATGTGCCATCTCTGTACTACAACATTACTATGCATTCCTACTTTGTATTTGTCTTAAATGAAAATACAACAAATGTAGTCATAGAAGGGCTTGATCTGTCCCACAAATGCTGTACAATATTTAATTGGCAGCATGTTGGTGAGAACTATGTAGTTGAACCTAGTCTAAAGACCACATGTATATAAAGACCACCTTCTTATAAGACTCGTATTTTGCAGATCTCCAGGGATATATTTCCCATGTGATCAAACCTGTATATAAAGACCACTGTCTATATGGACCACATTTTCTTCCTCTCTCAAGTGATCCCTACACATGTATACAGCTTTCACTATATCCTCTCACTTGAGTTTGAGTGGCAGCATATTCATGGTATCCGTGGCAACAGCCAGCGTCTTGGAGACACTGGAGTAGTGGCAGGCCTGGAGATCTCCCCGGATACTGTGTGTCTTGGGTCGGACTGTGATCAGACAGTTCTGGTCCTGGATATCCCACACCTAGTAAACACAACCAAAGCAGCCTGTAAAGTGAGGACTTCATCCGTACTTGCACAGCAGGATCTACAATTTAAGACCTGTCCATTTCAACAGTGAGTTGAAGCCTATTTTATGATAACCTATAAGTGATGCAACTAATACAATATATTTTTAATATTTATATGTCTCCTTTTGAATACCACACATGTATTTTTTAAGATATTTTATAGTTGAATGGATGGCTATAAAATGCAGGGACCACTGTAGATAAGGCTATGCAGTCAAGGAAATAACAAGTCTACCCTAACATTTAGAACATACACGCAAGTGCTTGAAAACTACAACTGCCTGGGAACACCATACAGATTATACAATAGCCATATACGAAGGTCCTACATTCTGCAAAATTACATATTCAACTACTTTTATAGTTTAAATAACCCAAGTACCTTTGACAGGTTATGACGAGATCTGATTTGAGAGATGAACCAGATGTTAATTACTGCCAAGACGCTAGCTTTGCCACATATCAGTACATGCAATTTACATGCATACAAAATTGATGTCAACAGGATTAGGGTACTACCAGTATTCTGGATCTACCCTTCTTACATACTAGTATATGCACACATGTAATATAATATTGTCCCAATAGACATTATGAAAGATTTCTGAAGTAAACCGGCCTCACTTTGATACACTTATCGGTAGAGATGCTGAATATTCTATTCTCATCCTCTGCTACAAACAGGTAGACTATGGGGGCGCCGTGTCCTCGTAACTTCCCCGTTGGGCTACGATTCACGTATGGATTCCACAGTCGAATTACCCGGTCCATGCCTTGTACAGACATATACATGACATCAACATGATCAATGATGTAATGGAATAAATATAAAGCATGACTAGTAAGTACAACAACCACAGAAAGACATTTTTCTACGTCTTTGACAAAACTCTTCTCATCTATAACAGATTATCTATGAAAAGAACAAGAAAAACTTGTAAATACAATGGTTACTACTGTCTTCCTGGTACTCTGACTGCTTATGAGATTTTATTTCTTTTTATGTAGGTTTTTTTTGGAGGGGGGGGGGAGGGCATTGCAGCATGTCCTTGAGCATTTCCTAACACTTTTACACCAACAGCAAGCTTGGTAAATTTTACCCTTTTCCCACCTAAAACTTATGTGGCTTTAAATCTTCCATATAATATCTGGCACTCACAGGTGGATATCCTTATACAAAACTTACATTACTGGTAGTTATACATCCTACAACCACAAAGCATACATAATATATACATGTACACTGTATTTAATCTTTTCTTAAACTGGTTCCCATATACATGATATACTTTGAGATTCATTGAGCCATTTTAATGAAGGTATCCCCTGACACAGATATCAGGATTCCTTACCGCCGGTAATCAGGACATTTTTCTCCTTAGAGAAAGCAAAACATTTCACGCCTTTGTACACGTCAAACACCGATTGGTCTGCCGGGAGACGTGTTTTGCTGATCTTCCACGACTGCTGATTCTTCTGTTTGAGCCGTTCCTGGGCCAGTGTGGGATCTCGGATCTCCCGCAGCTGTTGTTCTACGTGGGTACTACCTGACGTACAGCCTTGAACATAGATACATATTTACTACTTGTACTAGAGAGCCCGATCATTGACAAATAAACAGAAACCAGCACACTAAAACAATGGACTCAAAAGGTGAAACAATATATAAATCATCCATTAGAAGTATACTAGTCCCTCTCTTAGTGTCCATTCTCTCCAGACGCCATTCTCTCTAATGCGGCCCAAAAGTTTTGCTGCTTCTACTAAGACTGCGTTTAGTTCTCCTTCGCCAAAGGCTACCTCTCTAATTTGACCCCCTATATGATCTTCAGAGGTTGAATATTGATGGACAAATATGTCTGAATCTAAACCATCAAAGCTAAGTGAAAATCTTAAAATATATTGACATGAGACATTAATTATTTTGCATTATCGCCAAAACAATTTCTTAATCAATCATTATAGAAATTTTATGATTGATTGGTTAATACTAACCTATAACGAGAGCGGTGGCACTGTGGTTAGAACACGATATAACCTGCCGAATGTCTGGGAAGTAACGAAGCTGAAACAGCAGACAGATAGGAGACAATTTAGGCCAACTCATACTGCAAGTCTGAGAAGCCAGCTTATTATTTTGCCATGAATCAAATACGAATAAGAACACCTGTAATTCAGGAAACTTGCTACGGCTGCAGGGAAACATGTCAGTCCATAATGTAAGCATTATCACTCTACTATATTGTCATTAACAACAATACAATATGATTTCCTAGTACAGTGGTCCATGCATTTTAAGACAACCCATTCAGCCAGAAAAATATGGTCTTTAAGGTGGTCTTAAAATGGAGGGATAATTGTATTGAAAATATAAGATTTGTGTCAATCATAGCTATTCTTAAAATGGAGGGAATTGTTAAATGGAGGGAATTGTTAAATGGAGGGCTCTTAAATTGAAGGGACTACTGTACTTATATATTGCTTAATATATAACATATTGCTTCATGGATTTTATTTAACTACTAATAATATAAGAAGCATTTTTCCAGTAACACAGTATACACCATTGAGCCACATGTATTTGCCTCTTGCAGCCAGTATAATGTATCATTAAAGCCTAAAGGCCAGAATTAAAGACAGCATTTAGCTAAATACCAACCTGTTGTACCCAGTCTCCGTGGACCTTCCAACGTAAGAACCTAGTGTTGTGTCCACTAGCTATCTGTTCTATGTTCACACTGGCTATACCTTCAGCCTTGGGAGACTTCTTCCATAACCTGAACGATAGGTATGACCTATAGTTAAATTGTCTGATGCATTCAATACAATATAATTGTCAAACTCTATTTTAACCCCCCCCCCCCCTTTTAGCCCATCTTCATTAGAGTGAAACTTGTGAAAGAACGCCATAGGGACCAACAAAATGTGCTCCTTATACACAGGTGGTCTTTATATGCAGGTTCAATAGTATGGAAAGTATACACCTGAGGCCCTATAAAATGTGGTCTTTATAAGCATGTAGTCTTTATATACAGGCGGTATTTAGAGCAGGTTTGACTGTAACTCCATGTAATTGGTCCCAAACTGTGGTTTGTGTGCTATTGAACCTTTATTTTAACACTACCTGCCCTATAAGACCACATTTTCAAGGTCCCAAACATGGTCTCAAAATAGAGGGACTACTGTAATACTTTTACTAAGAAATTCGACATAATCAGTGATAATATCTTATACCAATGCCCCAACTGGGAGGTCTGCTAAAGGTTAACTTTCAGAAATGCACTCACTGAATTACCCTATCTTGAGCTCTTTTAAAAGCCTTTATTTCATGCAGTGATCCCAGAGTAGAGTGTTTACCTGAGGCATTCCCCAGCAGAGCGGATATCCAGTATGTTGACACATCCTTCCTTGTCCCCAAACAGTATCAGACATTCATCATGCCCTGTGGAGCTGTGAAACAGATCAATAGAAAGTACCGCTAAGCTTGGCAAGGGTAAGTACATGTACATGATGTCTATTGTTTGAGCAATTATGCAATTTGTAACCGTAGTACCGCCGCTGTACTCTACTTCTGTGCCTATATTTTACAGGGTACATGTACTGTAAATTCATTAATATTCATGGAGATTAATGTTTGCATTTTTGAGACAAAATTATCTCCAAATACATGCAACTCCCTCGCACGCATTAATGAATTTACATGAAGGCATCTTACATGTTCTTATATTCATGCATAAACAAATATGCTTTGACACATGTATTAATATGTACATGTAAATACCTGTAATTCACTGCTTGTACATTAGCAGTGCAAATCTTTAAAAGTCATCAGTTTGCCAATCTTTAGACCTTCACTTTGTAACAGCAAGTGTGTGAATTTATAACAATTAACTGTACATACTGATACAAAAATGTTGTCTGATTAAAAAAATGTCAAAGTCTTGCACCATTCATACAGTGCTTGCATTCAGCATTCAGGGGTGACCTTATTTTTAACCTATCATTACCATAAGATTATCACACAATCAAATAAAATACTGCACAAGGTGTACCGGGTACTTGAATGAAAAGCCACACCTTGCTTTTGCAATGCTTTAGATTAATACCAACAGCACTTGTATGGTACATGTGGTACTGGATATACCTCGGTATGATACGGGCTTTCAAAGGTTACAGAAAAAAAATATACTCCAAGGGATTTGTGTAAAGCGTTGATTGATTTTTATCTTGAAAAGTCCAAGATAATGGCAGATAATGCAGTTGTTATCCATCAACCCCTGGGGAAATTTTTGTTCAGCTTTGCAGCTAGCCTTTGATGTTGAAGATTAATTAATACCAGCAAAGTTATCTTTACATGAAATCAAATTTAAGTTTTGAAAACCATGTTTTTTTTTTATTTCTTCGAATCGAAATCAATCTCAGTTGAAATGAGACTAGTAATAGGGTTCAAAGTATATGTAAATGATAAAGTCACCCAATATTGCAAAATGTGACAGTGGCATGCATGTAGCTTGAAGCAGCACTTACCAATACTCCAACTGTAGTGGCACAGTTTCCAGACCATTAATCTGGCAGTACGGTTCCACGGATGACAGCTCAAAGAACTGTATCTCGCGATCCCTGGGGATGCAGGAAACCAGGATATCAATGGTACGAGTGGGACATATAATGTATAATGGAACTCAGACTTCAAACCACTCCAGAAATAACATCACCCCCAAATTACTGTAAATTCATTAATGTTCGCAGGGATTAACTTTTGAGACAAAAACATGTCCGTGGGGATTAATATTTGCTGTTAGCCCAGGTCTTGTTAATTATATAATAGGACCACATGAATTATGTTTGGGGGGATTTATTTTTGCGATTTAAAGATGGCCGAGAATTTCACCAAATAAATCCCTCGCAAACATTAATGAATTTATAGTAGTTTGGGACCACTTACCGGTATTGGGTGACCAGAAGTTGGCAGTTGCACACCTGTGCTATTTCGTTTCAGAATTAAGACCACCCCAACAGATTTAAGACCACTTCGGCCTCCCATAGTTTTTCTTCGGGAGCTCTATTGTATCATGTATAGGACAGCCACGAAATCTGTGTATCAGTGGTACACATGCAGCAATAAAACTCAGAGAGTTCTAGATATATGTAGAGACGTCACCATCAAAGTTACTATTATTTTAAATGAAGTACATGTACAGTAGTCCCTCTCTTAGTGGCCACTCTCAACATAGGCCAACCTCTCTAATGCGGCCACAAATTTTTGCCACTGCTACCATGAATACAATTATTTCTCCCTCTCACCAAAGGCCACCTCTCAAATGTGGCCACAATTCCTTGCACATAGGGTGCCGTTATTAGATGCCATGGGGACTTCTGTACACCTGTGTCATACATGTGTTTCTCGCACACATACATACACAGTGACTCCAGATCACTCACCCTGTACCCACGATGATTTTGTTGTAGTGAGGCATGAGTATAAAATCAGTCATCCACTTGGGTTTGGTCCGAGATGGCATCTCTGCTGGCTAAAGTGACAGAATACAGCACATTCATTAGAGCAACATTTAAAGGTGTGTTGTTTTAAAGAACAAAGCTATCATACATAACATGTGCACATGTATAGACAAACTTAAGGTGCAGTATATTGTGCATGGATGATATATTTCTAACTCTATATCAGCATGAAAAGTACCGATGAAACGAACAACTATACTTAAATGAGCACTGAAAAGTTGAATGACTATTTTTCACAAGATACCATATTGGCACTGGAATGTGTATATAATCAATATCTACCTGGACCACATGTATACTAGTACTGAGGTATTTCACTGGCACTGTCACACACTTGGTGACAAGGAAATAGGAATATTAACCAAGTGACAATGACAGCCATGATAACCAGTGGTACCTACCAGCAGGGACTTGCTCTTTTTCAGTTCATTGTTGCTGCTCCAGATGGTCATTAGCCCATCCTGACTGCACCCCATGAATGCACCGTCTGAGGTGTCATGAATCCGGAGTATGGAGTCTCGATGGGGCATATTGGAGGTCCTGGCAGGGAGCAGAAATGCCACTTGTTTGGCGCGTAGGTAGGAATCCTCCTTCTCAGCATACTCCAGCTGCATATAGGTACAGAACTCATCCCAGCTAATCCTGCCCTCAGACGACCAGTCAATTTTGTGGAACAGAGCATCGATTTGAGATTCCTGAAAGTGAAAGATGTATATAGATATGATAAGGTTCAGCAAATTAAATAACTGAATGATAATTATATATATTTTAGTACCCAGAGCTACTCAAGAGTAACTGTGAGTATATACATGTATATACATGTACACTTTTAAGTAAAATGAAACCAAGTTAAAATGTCAATTGCTAGCTTTAATTTTTAACTGCATGCACAACTGGTACATGTACATTCAACATGTTCAACTTGTATTTCTAAAGCTGATTTACCAAAGATTGTGTGATGCAGATAATGGTCCAACTAAACCTTAAGTCTGTGCGGTGTTGAGCTGCCCTTCCTTAGACTATGGGATGTTGAGCTATTCTACCTTAGACTGTGGGATGTTGAGCTATTCTACCTTAGACTGGGGGATGTTGAGCTATTCTACCTTAGACTGTGGGATGTTGAGCTGCCCTACCCTAGACTGTGGGATGTTGAGCTATTCTACCTTAGACTGTGGGATGTTGAGCTTCCCTACCTTAG
>JAAUYG010190679.1_pt1 | contig 10119 bp, 8 predicted proteins | sample 7278091 | NCBI WGS metagenome assembly JAAUYG01 (sample SAMN14350201, study PRJNA611818) | marine sediment metagenome | isolation source: surface marine sediment (0.6m) | place: French Polynesia: Moorea | collected 2018-08
GCTTGAAAAATGTGGAGAGAAAATGCAATCTCGCCCGAAAAAAAGACAGCAGTCTTTCTTCACTGCAAAGGGTCACGTGCAAAATTTTGCCAACAGAAGAAAGGCCTCAAAGAAGGAGCGGGAAAAATCAGTGCAGACAAAAAAATCTCACCCGAGGTCCATTTCATCAAACTTCCGCGGGAGTAAAATGCGCGACGGGTTCAGTCCAGTTGCAGATGTCCCCTTCGCAAGTTTGACCATTCGCAAACCCCTTCTGACGAAATCGGTCTCGGTTCTCCATTATTGGTGCCAGGACATTTGCTAATTGTTATCTGGTGGGCCATCTCGTTGTGGTCCAAGAGGCTTTTGTGAAACATTTAGGTGGGACATATTTCAATGACAAAACGCCGAAAATGTTCTGAATTTGACTTCTCCTCTCCTTTCTTGAAGGAGGAAAGATACTGAATGTCGTCCGTCTTGATGTGTAAAGTTCAGTGGAATTTTCTGCACGTGCAGTGTGCGTGTGTGCTGGCACGCATTTCATGTTCGTCTTGTCTCGTCTTGACCACCACACTCAGTGCGAATACGCCACTGCCGCGAAATTTGAGTCTCCACTTTGAACAGCACTGGTCTTTTGTGGTGGTTTTAATTTGAGAGTTTAAGAAAATGACATCAGCAGCAAATGTGATTTTGCTTTTGAGTGTTGCCAGTGTGGCAGGGTCCTTTCAGTTTTGTGTTCAAAACACTTGATTTTGAGGTTTCTGTCCGAGTTTCCTCTCTGTGAACTCAGACGGGCGTGTCTCCCCCCACCCCCCTGGCGCCAAATCGGCTTGATGTAACCACTGGTCTCGAACAAAAATCGCAGTTGTCCATCTGCACTGAGTTCTACTTTGGGTCAGCTCCCAGACTGCACAACACAAAGTGTGGCTGCTGAAAAAACGCCAATCCCACAGAAACAAGATTTCAGATCCAAGGATTAAGAGATTGCCCTGGAATTGTGTCTCAGATGTCCTAGGTATGGATTTTCACGACCTTGACATCTTGCGCTTTTTCCACTCTGGTGAAGGAAGAAAACGCAGTGGTGGTTGTTCGAATTTGAGTGCGTCAAATGGTTGAAGGACAAACACCCAGGAGAATTGGCCAATAAGTGAAGTAGGCACTACAGTGCCGTCCAATCAGAGAGCCTCCCGCACTGCACCTTGGTGCAGCCCAACCAGTCACAAACCTGGAGAAAGAAAAATGTCCTCTTCTTTGGTGGCGACACCACACTGGCAGTCCATGAAAACGCGGATCCAGGATTTTTGTCAGGACGGGGGGCCTGACACGACATTCAGACAGTTGAATCCTGCGGCGGGGCCTAAACTGCTTGGTGAACCCCTGAACTTCAATCTGTTCCCGCCCCCAAAATCTCTCTCTCTCTCTCTCTCTCTCTCTCTCTCTGACACAAAGTCTCTCTATTTGTCAAGCTCTCTCTCTCTCTTCTGTCCATCCATCTGTCTGTCTCTCTTTCCTCTCTTTCCCTGTCTCTCTGTGTCTCTCTCACTCTCTCTGTCTGTCTGTCTTTCTCTCTTTCCATCTGTCTTCCTGTCTCTCTCACTCTTGTCTGTCTGTCTGTTTTTTTTCTCTCTCTCTGTCTTTGTCAATCTATCTGTCTGTCTCTCTTTCCTCTCTCTCTCTGTCTGCCTGTCTCTCTCACTCTTGTCTGTTTGTCTTTCTTTCTTTCTCTGTCTGCCTGTCTCTCTCACTCTTGTCTGTCTGTCTTTCTTTCTCTGTCTGTCTGTCTGTCTCTTTCCATCTCTGTCTGCCTCTCTCTCTCTCTCTCTCCCTCCCTTCCTTCCTCCTTGAACAGTGTGTGTGTCTGTTTTGGCAAAAACTTCCCAGGGTCAGGGAGCCAGCCTCCATCCGCCGCTGACTTTAGCTCCGTCACCGTCACGCACCAAAAACGTGTGACGTTTGGAAAGATTGTGACACCCGTAACCTGGATCTGTCGAAGAATGGGCCTCCCCGCCCTTATAAAGATGGACCGCGTCCACACACACGGCATAACTACAACCATCTCCAGAGACGTACAGACAGTTTGAGCAGAAGCGTAACTTCTGACGGTAAAGAGCTGGTCAACCGCGTGAACTGGTAACTTTGGTTGCAGTCAAACGAGATAGAAAAGGCATTTTGTCAGAACAATACAAAATATGAACAGATTACAAACGTTAAATTGAGTTTCATGACTGAACTATAGAATTGAGTATTGTTTTCCTTTTTGCAATTTTTTTTGCCAATCATTTGAAACTGATCAATGTGAATGGAACTGAGTTGCATAAATTTTGCGAATTGAATGAAATATTGAGAAAATTGAAAGAAAATTCAACAATCCACAATGGGTTTAGAACCTGTGTGGTTCTCGAGTAGTACCGTGGAAGTGAGTGTCGTGGTCGCTGTCACTTTTCTCTTGAAGATCACTTTCCGCATCTACTGGAACCCGCTTTCGTACATCTCAGCTGTCGAGAGGTTTGTATCTTTTGCTGCTCTTTCCTTTTCTGCGCTTTTCATTCTCATTGCTGATGACGAGTTCCAAGGGCGCGGGTAGCCAGTCAGTAGTGAGTGTGTGTCAACATACTCTGGCAGGTTAGCATCAGCAAGGCTTTTTATAGAGTGGCAGCTGAGTTCTGTGAAGCTGCTCAGCCGTGTGTGTTTATCTTGGGCATGTAGTACCTAAACCTCAGTGTACTTATGGGTGTATTTAGGGTTTTGTATGCGGTGTATGTACTCGTCACTGAGTCTTTTCTTGGCTGCTTTTTGACAGATTTTGTGTTTCAATGTTTCGACCGTGATGAGTTGTGCTCTTGGGATTGCCTTCACCGTGTATACGGCATTAGGCTTTGTCCTTCTCAAGCAAAAAGGGGTTGTTTTGACAATACTACTTGCTAAGTTTCACACTGCAAACATCAGTGCAGTTGGGAGATGGCGGGGGGGGGGGTCTGATGCTTGTCAGATCTGAGAACAGTGCCAAGCTTTCAGTGGAAGGCATCTACATGCAACGCATGCCTTCCAAGTTTTGTTCAGCAAAAACTGCGCCAGAAGTGGTGTGTTGAGGTAAAAGTTAGGCTTGGAAGATCCCCAGGGGGACACATTCGATTTTGAAGGTTTGGGCCTCTTCCCCGACCAAAGTCCTGGGTCAGCACCGGCAAAAACGTAAGAAAGGCATTTTGAAAAAGAGTTTTCATTTGTTGCGTAAAACCTAAATAAAAAAGGCATGTGTTATAAATGAGTTTTGGCAAAAAGTTGGCTCCTCTGTATGTGACCAAAAAATGACAAAACTCACGGTCAGTCTTTGATGGGAAAAAAAAGTGAATTTCTTTTCTGCATGTTTTTCAAAATCCAAAAAATACTTTTTGCCGTCAGTTGCAACTTTAGCTGCAGGACACTGTGTTCGGAGTGTCAGTGCTTCTCAGCCCAGCTGATGGAGGGATGAGCTGCCCACCACCATGGGTGGAATCTCTTCGCCCCGAAGAGCATTGTAATGTTGCTGGCATCTCGTCCATCTCATTTTGCCCAAATTTAGTGATGCATTCTCGCCTTTGTCGAGGGGAATGCAGTCAAAACCACATGTCACCTCCAGCCCATGGTGGACTAAACGAAAGAAAAATGAGTAACAAAGGCAACCAACCATTTTCGATTCGCTGGACATGTGGAGAGATTTGGGAAAAAACTGTCTTTTCCATTGATTGTTCTGCTGTAAATGTTGGGACTTTGAAAATGACAAACTGTTCCTTTTCGGTTTGTGTGCGTCAAACTATGAATCATCGCAGTACACAAGTACTGGCAGCATACTGACAGACAAAAACTGCGTCACATGAGAGAAAAACCTGTCAACAAAGGATCAGTTCCGCTTTCTGTCAGAATTGGACGTAAAACGCACAAAAGCTGATCGTTTTGTCAATTAGTCAAATCAATGGCGAAAAGATTGAGAATTCTCATCCGCATCAAGGACTTACGCTCAGGAAGGTTGCTCATGATGTAAGTTTTGTGCCTGTGTTTAGTTTTATTTGAGCTCTTGAAACTGATCTTTCCCTATTCCCTATCAATATGGGGAATTTCATCTTTTGTTCTGGTGAAACGGAGTCCAAGACCGAATCCATAAACCATTATTCTCTTGTCATGTGTTGAATGTTCAGAAAATGTGTTCCAACTGAACACATTGTGTCCTGATGTAAATGACCCGACAGAGTTCATTTCAGGCCACGTTCTTCACGTACATGAGAGCTTTGCTTTTCTCAGTGAGCTTTTAGCTTTGTTGGAAAGTGAGTTTATCTGGACGTGAGACAGGCAGGGACGCAGGACGCACAAGTTAATTCATGAATTGAGAGCGTAATTCCTTGTTACTTGTTCCTCACGTCGAACAAAAGTGGCAATTTCATTTGTTCTCAGGGACTTGACAAGAGCTAAAACTTTGGTCATCGATGAGTGTACAACGATGACATGTTTGGGGGAAGGACAAGGTGAGATAGTGGACACGCATGGGATTCATATGCAGATCTACATACACCAACAGACAAGTCCAAAGGAAATGGAAAATCGCTTCCACGAGCTGAACTCGAAACTAACACTTGTTTTTAGACCGCACGGCTCAGCGCAGCGGCTTGTGCGAGTCACCCTGGCGTTGTCGTCGTGGTGGTAGACAGCACCAGACCCCCTTCTACCCTACAGTTTGCTGGAGCGCAGTTGGCCGCGCCGCGTCGACGCTGACACGCGCCCTTGTTTTGCTCTGATACCGCGCGAGGCTGGAAGCCGGGGAGGCCTAACGGAATCATGCACATGTGGTTTTCGCCGTGGCGGAGGTCCCCCTGGCAGTCAGTGGAAGTGGGCGCGGCCATTGCGCTGACTAGCGTGCTAGTTTTCTTTTTGTCAGCCTGCAGACCCTAAATGCTTGCTTGAGGGAATCTACAACATGCAGACTCTTGTTGCTTGTAACATGTGCTATTTTTTTTCCTTTTCCAGCTTGTTGAGGCGCTTCGTGCTCGACCTGCAGTCATGCTACGTGGTGAAGCAGTTCCTCATCGCGACGGGGAAGTTACTGAACCCGGACCCGCGTCGCATCACCCCGGGACAGCTGCGGGCGCTCGGGCTGGCGCCTCTCCGCGCCGGGGGCGTGCTGCTGCGCCCGGTGCTCGGCGTCCCCGCGCGCTACTGCTACTACTGCAGCGCGGGGTTCGTCCGCACTGTCTACACCATATCCACGTGTCCCAAGTACCTGTTGTATAGGCAGAAGCGCGTTTACCACCAACCCGAGGCCGTCAAGACCGTCGCGCATGCGCACAGGAGACACAGCACACAGGTAGTGCAGTTCAGACGCGGCTTATTCCGTCAACGCTACAGCGTGCCGCGCAACCTGTGCCTGTTAGACGCGGAAGACGACATGTCAGCAGCAGCAACAACCGCAACAGCAACAACAGCAGTGGTGCCGCACAGCCCAACCAAAGCCTTACTCCGCAGATCCCTAAGTTCGCCAAATTTCCACCGGGACTTTGCTTCAAAACGCAATTCCGGTTCCCTGAGTTATCAATCCAGTATTGATGAAGACAGTATTGAAGAAGACTCTAGTGCTGGTGATGTGATCCAGTTCTGTGATAAACTCTGTGATAACCTGGACCGCGCATGCGTGTGCCACGTCCTGGGGGAAGACCCGAAGTACAAGCTCACCCTGCGCAGATACAACACCAGGGTACGTATCTACGGGAGGAGAACCGCTTTCAGTTTTGTTCCTGGACACGTGTCTTTTGCATTGTACATCTCCCGCCCTCCTCGCTGTTTTTTTTTTTTTTTTTTTTTGGCGCTGTAGAGCAGAGCGTTGTTGACTCACGCTGACGTCGGTGACGTCGTAGTCATATCATGATTCCCCACCCCACTTCTACCCAGCTGTCTCTGCACTGAGTATGTCCCGTGTACTTGCAGCTGTCTCTGTACTGAGTATTTCCGTGTACTTGCAGCTGTTGCTGTACCTGTACTTGCAGCTGTCTCTGCACTGAGTATTTCCGTGTACTTGCAGCTGTTTCTGTACTGAGTATTCCTCTGTGTTTTTGCAGCTGTCGCTGTACCGGAAGCTTCCCTGGAAGGCGATGTCGCGGCTGTGGGGGCAGCTGCACCAGATGGAGCTGCCGGTCTGGCTGAGGGCGCCCGCGTTCCGCTTCTACATCTGGTTGTTCCAGGTACGGCGCGTTCCTCACCTTCGTTCTGAGGCCATTTCACGCCAGATGCCAAACGCGAAACCGCAGAAATTTTTGGGCGCGCTGCTTTTACCACCGACAAAATCTTTACACGCACTCTAGCGTTCCAGTACACACTGTCGGTGCTGGATCACGTTAAATGTCCGAGCAATGTTTGTTCAGCAGTGTGTAATGTAACTTTAAAATGCGTTTGGTTGGTTGTCCACGCCAGGTCCTTGACGTGAAGGAATGTGTAATGCCCCCGAGCGAGATGCAGCAACACATGCGGGGTCTTTTTTTGGGTCCCCAAAAGCAAAACAAAAATGCAACACGAATTCGCATCTGGTGTGATCACTCTCAGACAATTTACCTTTTGTGACACAAACCCAAAACCCAGTTGGCAAAGTATAACCGGTACGTTCATGTTTCCGGATCCTAGAAAGCAAAGTCACCAAAACAATGTGGCGTAAAACGTGCTGGTGTCGCCATTACGCATCACTGCATTGTCCGAGCAATGTAACGTCACTGCCCTGTTGTTTGATTGCAGTGCATTGCACAGCTGCAGGTCCTTTCACTGCAGGAGTCGCGTAACGCCTCGGTGCATTGTCTTTGATTGCAGTGCAAGCTGCAGGAGGCGTCGGTGACGGACCTGCGCAGATACCGCAACCTGTCCGAGTTCTTCCGGCGCTCGCTGCGCCCCGGCGTCAGACCCGTCGACGGCGGCCACGTCCTGGTTAGTCAGGCGCTCCTTGTGTTTGTTCAGATTTGTTAGGCCGCGCGCCTTGCTTTTAGCCTTGCGCGGCATTAGGAAGTCATGTACGTGTCGTCGTCATTGTGGAGCCTCTCTCCGCCCCGAGCAACCCCTGTTGTTCTGTTTGCCCCCTCCCCCCCCTCCAGACTCAGGAAAGCTTGGGACTCTGGCAAAATATCTTGTTCCATTAATTCCCCCTCTAACAGAATGGAAAAATGTCCTGCTTTGTTACACCCCCCCCCGGTAACTTTCCATGTAGGTGTCATGGCTGTTGTTGCCATCATTGTGGAAGACTCCCCCCTCCACTCCCCACCCACCCACCCACCCCCACACACACACAAGCCAATCACATTACATGAAGCACGTGGCCTTTGCGCTTTATCAAGCGTATTACTTGTTTCGTTTCCGCAGACGAGTCCGGCAGACGGTACGATGCTGCACCTGGGGGAGGTGGAGGGCGGCGTGCTGGAGCAGGTCAAGGGTATCGCCTACTCCCTACACGGCTTCCTGGGACCCCGCGGGGGTCTGCTCTTCCCCAGGTATGTCATGTCAGGTTCTCGAGGCCTAATCCACACTAGATGCTATGCGCAAATGCAAATGGGTGGGAGTGTTCACACTGGATGCAAACAATATCAAAGTAATTTGGCCCCAAATTTTATGTGCATGCTCGCATCCAGTGTGGATTGGGCCTGAGGCGTTCACACAGGATGTGGAGTACGTCTCGAAAGGCACCACGTAAAGAGAAGAACTTGTTGGCAATTGGAGTGTCCACACGGCATGCAAACAAGTTCAAAGATTTGCAAGCAATTTTGGGTGCAAATCTGCTTCTGCGTCCTGTGTGAACTGGGCATCACGGTCGGGACTTCTCGCAGCTAGTTGCCTTGATAGCTCGGAAGCTTGGGAGAGGCCAGGTTTTGGAGTTTCATGGTCGTGGTTGTCATGGACAGCACCAACCCCACCCCGTGCCCCAACCCAATCACTCAACTCCAGCTTGAATGCTGATAAATGGCCTTGTTGCTTCAAAACCTGAAATCTATTGACCCTTGTTGGCGGTTGATTTTGATTTGAGCTGAGTCCATCGTTGTGGGCGTCCTCGGACTCCCCCCCCCCATTGTCCCAACGTTACTGGACGATCTGTTGCCGGCCTCGACGCTAATGAGCGCCCTTGTTTTGCAGTGACGGGGATATGATGGGTGAGGCGCTGTCCGATGAGGAGTACGCGACGAGCCTGTTGACGAACCCGCGGGACCACGCGCTATTCCACTGCATCACGTACCTCGCTCCTGGGGACTACCACCGGTTCCACTCCCCCGCCGACTGGACGGTCACTGCCCGGAGACACTTCCCAGGTAGGTTTCCAGTCTTTGTGTCCCTGTACCACTGTGTCACATACTTGGCTACCAGACACTACCACTGCTTCCACGCCCCCCCCCCCACTTGCAGACTGGACGGTCACCGCGCGCAGGCACTTCCCAGGTAAATAGGAAGCATACCAAAGCATGCTTTTTTTTTGCACACCAAACCATGGTAGAACCCTGAGTACACAGGTTCTGAGAACCCAATACCCGACTGAAGTTGTGAAACAGCTTCACAGACCCCTGTAAAAACCCTGCTGGTCTCGCCTCGTTGCCAAGATCACTTCAACCTGACTTCCTGTTCCCTTGTAAACTCGACAGTTGTTCTGCGAGGTCGACACGTGCCTAACTCCGTATGGCCCTGTGGCTTACAACCTCGCTTGGCCTATGAACTAGGAGGTTTAACCCTGGACGTACCTTCCATTCCCATTCCCTGCCTACTGAATGTGTCCCTGGAAATCAAACTCCGTGAAGAAGGATTTCTCAGCCATGACATGCAGTGTCCACATCAAACCCAAACTGTTCTTATGCTTATCCAAATCTACCGTAATTACCTGAACAGACGCCCACGCATAAGACGCAGCCCTCTTTTTCAGACACAAAATCAGTACACACTTCAGTTGAAAATCAAACAAAAAGTTTCGCACCCCTTCTTTTGAAGTCATTTTTCGGGCAAAAAAGGTGCGTTTTATGCGCGGATAATTTCGGCAACCGCAGTGTATTTTTCTCCCCAGGTGAGTTGTTCAGCGTGAAGCCGGGTATGGCGCGCTGGCTCCAGGGCCTCTTCAACTACAACGAGCGCGCCGTCTACACCGGCAGATGGCGGTACGGCTTCTTCAGCATGGCGGCAGTGGGCGCCACCAACGTCGGCTCCATCAACGTCTACTTTGATGATGTGAGTGGACAAGTACATGTCAATACCAAAGAGTATCCTCGGACCGTTAACACCCAACTATAGACAGGTAGTGGGTACACAATGCCTCATCACCCAAGACCTACAGGCTTGTACAGCTTCATAGACTGTAAAACCACCACTGCTCTTCACAGACTGGAATAAAACCACCACTGCTGCTGTCGCCTCTTTATCAACATCACTTGAGCCTGGCTCCCCTTTCCGAACTCAGATATGAGTGAACAAGAAGCTGTGGGTGCGATGCCCCCCATGCACATCGCACATCCAAATTCACCACACACGCACGCACACACACACATTCTTTGTCAGATGCTTGTGCTCTTCGATTCCCGAACCCCTCGAAGCTAATGTTGAGTCCAGCGGAAAAATTTTCGATTTTCGATGTGTTCCCACTCTTGATCTGTGTTTTATCCCACAGGAGCTGTACACCAACTGTCCCCACGACAAGAGCCACGAGGTCTTCTACGATGCGTCGTTCGTGTCCAAGAGGAAAGGTGGTGTTCAAATGAGGAAAGGTGAGACTTGAATGTTTGTGCTGGAGAAAAACAATTCGCAAGGGCCAAAAACATGACGTTAAATTGTGGAGAACTTTGTTTGGAGAATGATACACCGATTGCCCCCTCCCTCTCCTACGAGGCGTCCATTTACTGACAAAGCAGTGGGAACTTTGCCGAAACTTTTGCCGTTATGGAGACGGGCAAGTTGACTTCCCTCCCCGTTCCGCTCACTTGCCCCCCACTTGCACGTTTATTCCCAATTGGTTATTCTCTGCAGTTCGAATTCAGTTGTTTGTGGCTTTACGTACTGCAGTGCAGGGCATTGGCAGTGACGCTCTTTTTGTCAATTCAATGCTGCGAGCATTCTAGTTTCAAGTGACGATCTTTCTTTCTTTCTTTCTTTCCAGGTGAACTTTTTGGCGAC
>JAAUYG010243105.1_pt1 | contig 10119 bp, 12 predicted proteins | sample 7278091 | NCBI WGS metagenome assembly JAAUYG01 (sample SAMN14350201, study PRJNA611818) | marine sediment metagenome | isolation source: surface marine sediment (0.6m) | place: French Polynesia: Moorea | collected 2018-08
GCTATGTTGTAATCCTGAAGTTCTACTACATAGACCTTCTTCCATTTTCCCAAGGATTCCGCCACTCCAGATTTCATGAAACAGACTCCAGAGAATCTTTCTGGGCGTTGCACACTGTCCCACTGAAATTACACATGAAAACCCCTTTCTTGAATGCAGAACAAACGAAAATCATGGAGCCACCTTTACATTTTCAAGGAGTTTTTCCTGTTACGAGTTGAGTTATTAGGAACGGACTTGACGCGAAATAGCCGAGGACACACGCAGGAAGGAAGGAGGCAACTTGAAATGATTGGACGCTTCGAAGAAGAACGGGCGTCCAGGTGGCTCAAACCACAACAGACGATGTTCAACATTGAGACATGTCTTCCAGAGTTTGCAGCAGCAAAGGAAGAAGGAAAAGTGCAGATGCGTACATCACGGTAGGTGAGTTTGCGCGACTCTGACTCCTCGCCCTCCTGCTCGGCAGCGATCTTCTCCAGCATCGCCGACCCGAACATCTTCAGGTAGTTCTTGGAGAACTCCTCGAGGAACTCCTGGGCGTCCACTGCATCACACAGAGATTTCACCACAATGAAAACATGCAGAAGCCAAACTGAACGCAAACAACTGGCTGCTTCTGGATGTCTGGATGAGAAACGGAAACAGGTACTTCAAGGAGGAGTTTCAGCGGTTGAATCAGGAATGAGTTGGAATAACACCATTGCTTCCTGTGAAAGTGTTTACATACAGAAGGTGTTTTTTGTCTGGGTGGGGTGGGTATTGGCATCACGTTCTGTCTTCTTCGTTTTGATTAAGATGATGTGCAAGCAATTGCCTTTTGTCAAATTCTGGATTGTAGATCTACATGTTGTAGTATACTCTGTTTTGTAAAAAATCACAGGTAAATTGCTTTTTGCTGCATTCTCATCTCTGTGATAGTTTTGGAATTCGAGAGCTTGATTTCATCAAGCTGCTCAGCGCTCAGCCGTGATACCTCTGACTGTTGTGAAACTTTTCCATTCACAGATGGATAGCGCCCAATCCGAATCGGTTAATTCGAATGAAATGGGATAAAAGTGAGTTTTTACAGTCTCTGCAAAGCCAAACAAATTCACTTAATCTGAATAATCATTTAATTCAGAGCAACAAACATTTACATTTTGTAATCAAAAGTGATAAATTCAACGTTTCTGCGTTCTTACATATATATTTAGGTGATATTTTTTCAAAATGGTCTCCAATCAAAAGTGATTTCTTCCAAATCTGGTCGAAGAATTTCCACTCAGTCCCTCCACAACATGTTGAAAATTGTTGAGATGGTCCAGAATTTGAATAAATATTCAAACAACAATCACCAATTCAAATTTTTCCTTTCTCAAAGTCATTAAAGTGACAGTTGAAAAAAAAATATATTCACTTTGCTCACAACTGACAGTTTCCAATTGTCACAGCCAATTGGCCAACAAACGGGGTGGTAAAATGCGAATTGAGAGGGTATGTTGATTGTTGTTTTGAGGTATTTCAAGGGTAGAGATTTTGATATTTGCAAGAAGCGCACGGACATTCGCCAACATCCGCGGGACAACTTGTGCCTAAAATTGTCTGGAGCTTTCTCACGAAGCGTTCATGGAACGTGATAAGAACCGGAGAAGGAAAAAAGTGACAAGTACAAGGGATGGTTTCAGAAAATTGTGTTTTATCTTCTACTGTTGTGGTGTCGCTATGACAAGCCAAACACAAACAAGCGCTGAGTATCCCGCACAAGTACTGATCAAACACTCTACGTGTCTTTGTGCCGATGGACATTTCAAATGATCCGATCATCTAGCTTCGCGACAGTTGAATGTGTGATCAAGACAATAAAATCGCTTTCTAGTCTCTTTTTATGAAGTGCAATTTGTTCGTGAGACAAAAAGGAAAGAATGCATTGAATTATCTTTCATCTTTGAAAAGAAAAACAGACAAATTGCCTTCCAGTATCCAGTAGCTATTTGTGCATTTCCGTAGACAGCAAGAGTGTCGCAGTTAAACCAGATGCAAAAACATCAGGGATGCATAAATGGACTCAAAAGAGCAGACGGAAATCTAGTTGCTGAAACTGAACTGGGGATTCGCAGCTTGATTCGCTGTCCCTATGGACTCACCTTTCAGCTGGTCTAAAATCTCTGAAGCCATGTTGCTTTATTTGCAGGTTGCAACTTTATCCAGATTTTTTTTGAGAATAAACTGGGATAATTCAAATGTGATCTCCTTGCCGGTGTCGTTACCAGAGTGGTTGGTTACCTCCTCGTTTGTGTATCGCGGACGATAGACAAATAAGGAAAAGTTTCCCATAGTTACGCATAAATATTTACGCGTCTCAAAGACTTATTGAAACGGATTTTGCTGATATCAGGATGTCTGTTCTCTGATTAATTCTGCGTCCAAGGTCCAGATTAGTGGCAATCGTAAGATTTTGCGAGTAACTTCCCCGGATTGAGTGCCGGTAGCTCCCACAACTGCCGACACGTTTTGTCAACAAAAATAGGTGTCCACTTCCTGCAATAAGGCAATTGAAAACCGCAATTTTACCAAAAAACCTTTTTCTTAAGGAAAGAAGATTGGGCATCGAGGTGGCAATGGCAAACACACTGGAACTTGAGGATTGCATGCGGGGCGATCCTCCGTTTTCCACTTGAAAAGAATGACCCTGAAATCTTTCCTTTTTTCTGTGATTTGGAAGAGACACTTGGATGTTTTCGCATTACATTTTATGTTTTGTTAATTTCCCTTTTCAACCGCACAAGCGTGTGACACAGTAATCTGAACTTGTATGTCCACAGTTGGCAAGATCCGAGCCCACGTCCCTCAGGTCCAATAAAATATTTTATTTTGATCTCTGGTGTGTGCATGCACATGTGTGGGCATAATCTTGACTCGATGTTGTGTTTTGGTAACGATGAAGCCATAAATGCAAACTGTTACTCTCTACAGATCGCCTCTCCTTACATGTAAACAGACTTCGTTCAAACGTTTCTTGTCCACAAGCTGCAAAATGTTCTTTTTGTTCTGTTTTAGGATGGGATGGGGCTTTGTTTCTTTGACTCCAACTGTGTTCAACATTTTTGTTCCACTTCTTATTGACTGCCTAACAAAAGTTCTCTTCAGTCTTTCTAAAGATCAATTTCATTTTCATCACCTTCAGTTTTAGGAACTTCTCTGTGGTATTTGGAGAAAACTCAGCCCATAACTTTTCTCTTTTTCACTTGCCACTTGCTCTTTTTCGCGAGCAACGGAATTATGGGCAAGTACAGAAGAAAGGCCAAACCAGAAGCCCCCAAAGAATACAACAGCAGGCCTCGAGGTCCGTAAATATGCAGGATATAGCCCATCAGCCACGAAAATATTGCCTCGGCAGCTCCGACTAATACCATGGGCAATACCAGACCCATGGCGGACGGGTTGAGGTAGACGTTACACCAGGTGAGGCCGAGTGGAACCAGAGGACCAATGAAGAAGCCCGTAACGGCGGAGAAGATCCAGAAGAAGATGGGGAATTTCTCTCCGTAGGCGATGATGATGGCGGTGGAGATGAGGCCCGTGGTGAGGCACGTCACCGTCAAGCCGTTCGGAGCTGCGCATCTGGCGGTAAGAGGTGTGAACAGCCTGCCCAGCAGCACACTGCCCCAGAACAGCACCTGCACGAACGCAGACAAATCCTTCCCGAAGCCAAGGCTCGTCATCTCGGCGTAAACGCTCAAGAAGCGCCCGTAGCAGATCTCCATGGTGAGAGGCAAGAAGAAGAACGCCAGCAAATACAGAACTGTTCTGGGACCCAGTTTCACTTTAGCTTTGAACCATTTTGAAGGCTTCATGTTCTCAAGCCGAGCCTTCCAGATTGTCTTTTTGATGGCTTTGGGCATGCGCGGTGAAGCAATGACTGACGACCCGAAGAGCACGAGAAAGACAGCCCCGCCCAGGAAGCTCAACAGTGCCGCAATGTCAAACGGGTACATCGACGTCGGAATCCAGTCCAGCACCGAATCCGCTTCGACCGTTGATGTGCTGTTCTCCTTTCCATTGTCATAGTTGCCATTCTCAGACAGGCTGTTGTTTGCGTGATGTCCATTCTGACTGACTTCCAGATCCGCAAAGAAGCCCGAGCTGAAGAGATACGCCACGTACGCAGTAGGCGCAGCGCCAAAGGCGTAAGCTGCGTACAAGATCAGCACCAACACGTTGAAGTGCTTGGAGATCCAAATCTGCAGCACTGTGGCGAGAACAGCTGAAAAATTAAAATCTCTTTCACCTGCTGGATCATTCTCCAGATTTATGAAAACATACGGCAGAAGTCTGAGACAGAGGTTCTCCTTCAAAACTTTCCTTCCATTGAAGTCAGGAAAAAAACGGAACTTGATTGAAAGATGAAGGCAGAGTCAATCTTTGGTGTTTCTGGTCAAATTCTTACCAATAGTCAAGATGCCTTTGGTGAAGCCAACACAAGACAAGGTGATGCCCAGATAGACGAGGTTCTGGCACCAGGGGAGGGCGGCAGTGCACACGGCGGACAGTGTGAGAGACGCCGCCGCCCACAGGTCCAGCCAGTAGGGCAGAGCCTCGCTCAGCACTCCTCCCACTGCTGCTCCAGCCTGCAAAATTGAACATCACAAGGAAAGAGAAATCATCTTTTCTTCAAGCCGTTCTTCGATAGAAGCAAATTTAAAGCCATCTGGTGGAAAATCCATTTTGTGGAGAAACGAAAAGGGACCGTTCTTTGGCTTGGCCTGACAGAATCGTTGAATCGTTGCAAGTGATCGCAGGCACAAAAACTCCAAGAAAAAGAGTTTGCAAGGAAGCATCTGATGTTCAAACCTCCCGCAGACCAACTTGGTTCTTATCTTCAATGTGGGAAGTCCAAAGCACAAAACACTTGAACACTATAATCGGTTGAAAGATGGAACCATTGTGTCTTGACACGTTGGGATGGATTCGCATAAATTTGTCACAAAGCGAAGAGGTGGTCTGAAGTGGGTGAGGTGATAATGACATGTGCCTGCAAGACGAGAATTATTTTGAAAGGAAATGAATGAGAATAGACCATGAATCCGATGCCTCTTCCGGCGACTGCGCGCGACAGTTGTTCGTGGTTACTGTTCGTTCGTGACATCAGATACGAGCAGTTTGGCCCGACAGTTTCCGTAAAGAATCCCTGAAATGACAACAAAAATAGCATGGAAAGATACTCGGGAGGTCCTATTTACACGCGTAGGTCCTTGAGCAGATTTACAACTTCAGCGTTCAGGGAAAGAATGCACTCATTTGCTTTCACGCCACACAGATAACAATGCCATCTCAGTTTGGGCATTCCAGCTTGGATCTTTCAAGACAAACCAGTAGAAAATTACAATCTAAAAAGGAATGATCAGATTTTGTGTGCTTTCATTCCAACGCATGCAGGATGGCCAATCAAACAAGTGAGCCCTTTCGTCCCACACGCAGCCAATTGCAGACCCATTCCCTCCGTATTTTTCCTGAATGCATGAGTGCAGACCACATCAAGCAGCACCAAAAAGAAAGCCAAAAATGAGGAAAAAACCTCCTTGTACGGTTCAAGAGGTGTGATGTATTTATTAGGAAAGAAGTCAAACTGTCTCACTTCTGTTGCTTGTTTTTATTCGCTAAATAAACCAGAGTGTACGATTAGAACAATAAAATGTGTCCTCAGCACCCCGACTGGACGTATCGCACATATTGCGCCTCGGTGCAGTCTGAAGTGCCGATGTATTGTCGCTACAAGCTGACAAATGAATGTTCTTTTCTCATTCTGCGACAAGTGAACGATTGCAGGCTTTCGCGTGCAAGCTCTTTGATCATCCGGTGCTGCAGTGCGCGCTCGGCCACGTTCGTTCTTCGACTCAGCCAAAAAGAAGAAGACGAACGTTTCATTTCTGAGGAACAAGAAACAGATTCCACATAAAAGGCGCAAGCTTGATTTGGCCTTTCGTCGTCCTGACAGTTGCAACACTGACATATATATCCACCAGACAATTTGACAATAAAATTTAATTATTTCCCAGAAAGTGAAATCTTATCAGAAATGGAATTTTCCGCTTTGATCTCACCATTCAAATCAATTACCGATGATATAAGTCTGACACACGTCCCAAAGTCAGAGAAACGCGCCCATGAAAAGTTTTTATTGGAAGCGGGTCCGGTGTTCTGGTCAATGTCATGACGAAGGTGCAAATGGAAGATGAATCTTGTTTCGAAAATTTGGCACGTGAATTTTCCATTATTTTTCTGGACTCAGAAACCGGATTTCAGAGGAAGCATGACTTGGTGTAAATTTTTCACCAGACACAATTGTCATTTCGCGTGGACAAGATATTTTTAACTTTGGACCTGCATTCTCCAAAAGCCTGCAAGGCATCTGCATTCTCCAAAAGCCTGCAGGGTATTTTCAGACCGATCTGATGTGTGAGAGTAAGAGCGTAAATGACGTTTGAAGCACTTTTAGGTGCGCCTGAAAGAGGATCGCCGAAAAGGAGCTGGATGTCTGAGTGCATGGACACAACCATACGCACAAAGGATGCGTTTGTGCCCAAAAATGTAGTGCTTTTCTTCTTCTTTTTGTTGCTGTTGTTGTGTGCAGTTTTTATTTTCAAGGGCAAAAATTTATACCAAACTGTGCGAAACAAATTTCCTGGTCATAATTTCACCAAACGAAGCAGAAGCAGAGATGTCAAAATGACTTCGCACCAGGAGCTTCTGTTTCGTGTCATAATTCACTGAAGTTTTGAAAAAAGGAGTTGTTTGACAGGTCGCAGAGAAATGATGCCCAGCAGAGGAACAAATCTCAATTTTGTTCGTTTTGTGCTACTCTGACACAAAAAGCCACTTTAATTTGTTGTTGGGCTCACAAGAATTTTGGGAGGTCGCAGAGGTTGAAAACAGAGTCATCGCAGAAATGACACGGCAGAGATCTTGTTGATAAGACATGGATTGGCTCCACCTTTTGAACAGAGTATGTGCAGGCCTTGGTTTTCTTGAAAGTTTTTCACCAAAGGAAAAACAACCGGAGGCAAGAAGTCAAAAATTCACAAGAACAAACCAAAGGAATAAAGTCCAGACAGAACTCCAAGAAAAGATACTTTATGCAGAAAACAAAAAGTGAAACTTCCTGTGCTTGGAGCTGCTGAATTGGTTTTTGTCTCATAATTGTTTGTCAAGTCACAATTTAACGTCTCGTTACTCTCAGCTGTTTTGCATCAAAGATGTAGATGTTACTCACCATACACATCCATGCGAATACGATGGCGATGGTTCGTCTCTTTCGCAGTGGCCTGGGTCTCAAATCTGACTCGGACATGTCACTGGCTTCCGACCCAAGGCTCAAGGCGTCTTCGTCGTCTTTTGCAGCAGCGTTTTCAATTCCTTCCTCAATGACGACGAGTTCATCCTCTTCTTTGTTGAACTCCTCAATGGGTACTTTCCTGACCGTGTTGCCGTTAGAAATCACTGAACTGTCATCTCTAAACTGCACTCGTCTGTTGCCGTTGCCGTTGCTTTGTCTGATGCTGCCGTTTCTTATGGGCACACTGGAGGGCATGGTAGGCATATCACTGCTGGACAGGAGTAGATTGGTGTCTTGGAACAGCAGAGGACTTGACACGGTCACGGGGGTGTCGCAAGCGAAGGAAGTCATCATCGTGTTCGGGGGAAGAACCTCCTTCAGGCCGTACGGATTCTTTGGGTCGATTCTGAAGCTGCGTCCGTAGCTTCTTTCCGCTTCTGGTTTTTCCTGGTCTTCGCTTCCGCTGTCTGACGGAGTCGGGTAGATGTATTCCACGCCGTCCTTGATGACCATCACGTCGTGGTTGCCTTCAATGAAACTGTCCCTGCTGAAATGTTCTTCTCTGACCTCTTTACGCGGATCTCTCGGTTCTTTTTTGTCGCGCCTTGTGTCTTCATCGCTGTCGAATTCAACATTTTCTTTAGTGTTCTTCCTCCCTTGATCAGGTTCTTCTTCACCGCGACCAACAGTGTCCACTGTTGGGTGTATTCTGGGAGGTTTGATGGGCCTTGAATACAGCGCATCTTCCACGACGACGTTGTCCTTCTCTTGAAGGCTCGTTAGATCCTGCAGATCTCTTTCCACTTCTCTCAGAAGATCATCCAAGTCAATTCCCATTTCTGGAGTGTCATTGACCCCCAGAATACCATCTGTCTTCTTCAGAACATCCTCCACGTCTTCGTACAGTGGTGACTTTGATTCCATCTGGTTGTCGGTGATGTCAGGAGGGAATCCATTGATCATTCCATTCCTGACTGACTTACCATTTTCCATCGACTTGTTGACCGCTTTCCCCAGGGAACCCTTTGTCTCTGCGGATAAGGTTTCGCTGATCGGCATTACAACTTTGATCAGATCAACACCATTGCCCGTTCTGCGTTGAGTTTTGTTTTTGATAAATCTCAACATTGTCCTTTTTGCGTTACAGCTGCATTCAAGATACAAATTTGTTTGAGGCCAAGAACCTCGTACGTCTGCAAATTTGGCAACAATGGTCCACTTGAAGCTGTTTAGTTTGCAAATAGACTGTTGTATCACTGCGAAGATTGACTGCTGTTTGACAGACAGGATTGGTGGGTAGCATCACAAGGAACTGAGGGCTTGCAGAAGGGCGACTGGCTTTTTAACGTTCACGTTTTTTTTACACTGATTGTTGTAGAAGTGATCCCTTCAATTTGTCATCGTTTGACACTGGTGAACACTGGTACACGCGAACAACGGATGCACACAAAACGCACAAATGTTTCTCTCAAATACAATTTTTTCTGAGAAATTTGTCCTGTGGGCAACAAAAAGTTTTTTTTGTAGATATTCTCAACATTCTCAAGATATTTTTTTGCCCAATTTAAATCATTGATGAACTTTTTATTTGCAGAATAAAGGCATTTGTAAGCAGAATATATATTGCAATTGAGGAATATTTGCAAATAGAGGTACGGGCAAAGCACAATGAAATGTGTCACACTCCGCTTTCTACCCATCGGGCGCGACACATGTGCACCGCACGACAGCTGTAAGCTGGACAGGTTTCGTGATGCTGCCACAGACCAAAATTTGGTGCGTAACTTCTCGAGGACAATATACAGCTCTGGATCAGTCGTGCGTCTCGGCAATTAGAAACCAGACTCGGAAAGCTGAAACCTCTGAGCGTGGTTCCTGAGCTGGTGACCAATTGCTTTGGTCACACTTATTTCCTCTTGGTGATTAACATGCAATGATCTGTGCACAAACTACAGATGTCAAGCAGTACAAATGTATATATTGCATGTCCCCTTTTGCAAAATCTGCTTCAAGGAAAGATCGCTTTGTGCAATCAAGATTCCAGTGTGGGATGCCTGCAAAGGCTTGACTGTTGTTGGGGACCCAACGAGGGTGCCCCAGACAGATTTCTGGGCCTCAATCCCTCCCCTGCAACCAAAAACATAGATTTGTGAAGTCACCAAGGATTGACGTGGTGCGTCAAATTCAACGTGCGCCGGCGCGCGCCCGTGTGTGTGTCTGTGTGTGTGCAACGGGACGCAGATGTAGAGAAAACTCACTGATTACAACGATCAAGAAACAAAAGTTCCGCCCTCATCTCAAATGGTTGGACTTCTCATCTAATTTTCTTTGCTTCTCAATCCATAAATTAAATCGTGCGAAATGCAGCAATAGATTCGAAAACCGTCAGGTAGGCTTCACACACAAAACGTAACGGCAAGAGTGTTTGCGGATCTTTTTGCTGGCGTCAAAGACTGGTTATTTGGTATTGGTCCCAATTGGTTATTTGGTATTGGTCCCAATTTGTTTTGTGCGTGTTGTTTTTACCTTCAAATGGATCCTGTCAGATGTAGGGCTGCCGAGTTTCCGGGAAAGGGCCAGTTCGCTGGGGGCCAGCCTTAGGAGGAAGGCCGATAACCGACTTCTTTTCGTGGACATTTCCGGGAATTGTAGCATCTTTAAAGTGCGTTGTGCAATGTTCATATCTGAGAAGTCTTTCAGCAATGCATGTGCCACAGCACCCAAATTGCTTACTGCGACCCTTGTGTTGTATTTTCTACATTACCTCTGTGATCCTTTGAAACCCTATTTGTAAACCCCAAAGA
>JAAUYG010165086.1_pt1 | contig 10118 bp, 8 predicted proteins | sample 7278091 | NCBI WGS metagenome assembly JAAUYG01 (sample SAMN14350201, study PRJNA611818) | marine sediment metagenome | isolation source: surface marine sediment (0.6m) | place: French Polynesia: Moorea | collected 2018-08
TGGGACTTTGGCCACTTGCCAAGTTACATGCCCAAATATGGCAATTTTGAAAATCGGCCTGTATCTCGGAAACCGCTGCCCGTAGAGCGAAAATAAGCTTAATTTTGACCCCCTGAGGTAGAAAGAGAGTACATATGCAACTTTGGGACTTTTCTTCAAATTCCAGATTTCATGCCCAAATATGGAAATGTTGAAAACTGGCCCGTATATCGAAAACGGTTGCCCGTAGAGCGAAAATAAGTTTAAATTTGACCCTTGAGGTAGAAAGAGTACATATGCAACTTTGGAAACTTTCTTCAAAGTCAAGATTTCATATCCAGATATGACAATTTTGAAAATCGGCCCGTATCTTTGAAACCGCTTTCTGTAGAGCGAAAATAAGCTCAATTTTTCTGGGGTAGAAAGAGACTCTATGTGCAACTTCGCGAATGAACTCCGTGCTTTCTTCTCTCTTTTATGCCAAAACTGGTATGCAGATCTTGAATTTGCCTGCAAATTCTGCTTTATAGTTTTAACATGTTAGTGACACAATTCCACTCCACCATAATACGGTATCAATATGGACACTATATTATTTTTACATCGATAAATAGTAAAATTGTCTTTACTACATATACATCTAATCAAAAGTATATGTTTATTATTGTTTATTAGCAACCCAACACTTGAGATATGCACGTACAAATTATACATACATCTGAAAACACGAAGTCATTAGTGGTAAAATGCACGTTAATACATGTGGTACGTAAAATGTATCCTATGGGTGAAGTCATAAACTTGACTGAAAGCTAGCTAAACCCCGGGGATAAAATAATTCTTATAATGATTTGTGCGAATAGTGGAAACTGGCTTTGAATGTTGGCACAGGTAATTTTTCTTTCCTTGGGCAATCGATAGTGAAGTTTGTGATCCTGTTTTATCATTTTCTGAATAGTTTGTACCTCTGTCTGGTAGCGTTTTGGGCCCGTGCCGTATCATAAATTCGCTCAGGGTAAGTCGCCTTGTTAGTGCCAGTTTTGGGCTGATCCATTGCCATTACTTAATTAACCACTGGGGTAGATTACTATACACGTATTTACTCTCATTCACTCGTATTCTAAGACAGGTCCGACAACAGTTAAATATAGATAAATATTTATGACAATCGATCTACTTGTGATACCCCCGATTGTTGTAATTGATACATCATGTTAACCGCTGTCTTCCCTGCTTAAAATAATGCTTATACATGTATGTCCGTTCCATGTCAAATCTGAACCCAGGAACACACGCTGCCAGATACTAACGGTATTGACGTGGATATTTAAATGCACTTATTGGAATTCATACTTTTTTTACACTCACAACCCGTCTACAATATAAAGCTGTAATAAATCAGATATCTTGTTAGTTACAGGCGCAGATCGCCAGAGTGTTAATTTTTGGGTATTTAATTGGGGCTCCAAATTCAGAAGCGCAACATTGTCATCGGGCTAGTGTGGGTATGGCGATGCCTATTTTATTTGATGTTTGGTTTGTTTATTAAGTCAGCTCCAATATTTTTAGATTATGTTCCCAGGCAGACAGAAGACCGGAACCAGGGGGATTCTCCTGTTCTTTTTGTAATGATCCCAAAGTGGCCTTTTACGTTGTGTTTCCTATATATCGGCACATCTGCATCCCGACAATGCGACAAGGCAACACTTGGACGGTTACTGATTCAAATATTAATTGGCGCCCGAAGTTGCTTAGCTTCAGTGATTTGAACTGGTATGTCCGCGCCATTGAGCCTAATGTCCATTTCGTGTATAAAATATGCGTATATTATTTTGAATCTATGCATATACAAGTAGCTCATTTCATTTCAACGTTTCCTGTTAGTGGTCAACATATGCCAGTGGTCGAAATCGCCTTAAGTAACAAATGCCGTCTGTGACCTTGGTCTCGAAGTTTGGGAACGCGAGTAAGGCGAGACCGCTTTACCTAATTCTCGTCTTTGTGGAATGATTAATTGTTGGCTGTAAACCAGATAAATGTTGCAGAAAAGCACTTCAAGTAATCATGGGTGAACCAATCAGAGAGGAGTATGGAAATTGCTTCTGCGGGGCACATGTGAAGAATCTAGGCAATCTTATAGCACTATATCAGCAACATAAGAACGGATTTGCTTCAATACATGACTGGAGTGCGGCTCAATTTCGACTATATAAATTCATTGTTGCGATGACACATCATAGTGTAAGTTTTGTTCACTTCCTACTGTGAATTAACTTCGCCTTTTCATCTAGTATTTCTGTTGTCTCTTGATCACATATTTTAAAATATGTTCGAAATCAGCGGAAAGATAGGGTGAAGCACACAGGACGCAGAGCAGCAAAGGCAATAAAGGGAACAAAGAGACAAAGAAGACAAGGAAGTATAAAAAAGTAGTGTGATCTAAATACGTAGGAAAAGTACTTTTTAAACATTAAGAATATTTACAAGTAGATGGTTTGCTTATATTCTGGCCTCACTTGCTGCAGAAGTGTTCGGTTATATCCTTAAAGTCCAATGTGCAGGAAGTACACAATATCCGATGGCACCCCCAAGTTCGCCAAAGCACGCACTACACTTCCATTCTTGCAATAAACGACACAACGAAGAAGTGTCATGAAACGAGAAAAAATGTCAAGAAACGCACATCAACCTTTTTCTGCACCATTACAACCCACCAATAGACTTCGGTGGCAGTGAGATTTTTGCTGAGATATGCAATAAGTTGTGTGTATAAGCTCGTGCCATGCAAAGGCAAAGGGGCAGGCTAATTACAACAATAAGATGAATTATTATATACCTGAAAAAAAAATCTCCCTATACTTTACCATTGGAACAACCGTGCAATAAATCTCTTTGTTGAACGATGACGTTCTGTTTGTCGCACTCTGACCCCGACCCAGCTTTTCAGCCAATAGCAAAGGCGCCTGTGCTCCATGTTTACGTACTCCTGTCGTTATTTCGGCTGTGTTACCAAGGTCCTGGTCCGTTGCTTTATGTGCCTTACAGGGATGAAAAGGAAAAACATAGGGAGCAATGTCGTATCGAAATTAGTCTTATACGACTGAATATCACGCAACATATGCTAAAAGTTAAGTAACAGGTAATACTATATGATAATAGTGTCACCGCACTTGTTCAATGACTTATTTTTGTATGGACCAACAGCTGCATTCCGACTCACAAGTTCTTCGGACTGAATGCAGCTGTTGTTCCATACAAAAATGAATGGTTGAACTCGTACGATAACCCTTAATAATTAAAACACTAGCGATGAAAACCTTACGTGCAAGAAATACTTGCTCACAAAATGTAGGCCAGTTCAGGGATTATGCGAATTGTTTTCACATGGCTATCTCTCTAGATGGATGACGAAACGTCAGTGACACAGCTGTTTCCAATGGACCCTGACAACTGTCCGAGTAGTAAAGTTACCACGACTAATTAAGCGGAGAACGGAGAAGTACTATCTGAGTTACTGTTCTCCGCGATCGTGACAGGATCCCTGGGTTGTTCGTGAACCGTGACAAGAACCCCATTTCGTCACAATAACATCCATATGTCAACGTAGATCAGTCTCGATAGAAGGTTATTCGATTGCATTCATGCTACGTTCCATGGTACGTATGGTAAATAATATCCATCCCTTCCCTCCCTCCCCCGCGGAATTGTCTACGCTCGGTGGAATATCAAAAATTTCACCGGCTCGGTGGCATGGCATTAATTTACTCATAAATATCCCATAGGGGTAAATTCTGTAAGGCCTTACATATGGTCGTAGTTGATGCCTTGGGCAGAGGTTGCAGACGCTACAACTGGGCTTGGAAGGAATTAACCTTCCCGAACAAGGTCGTGTGGCTTGCCCCCTGGGAAGTGTTCTATTACCCCTGTCTCCCATAATTATGGACCGGTCCAAGGATAGGTGTCTGTGTGCCAGTGCCAAAGATGGTGCTGCAGATGCGTCGTCTTTCCCGGACAGACAGGGAAGACACAGTAATGGAAGCACTGTCCACTGTTGACTCCTGGCAGTATAGAACATGACCCTGCTTGCCCTCTCTGTTATGCAGCTTCTTAAAGACAGCATGGTTTCTTAGGGTGCCGTCTATTAATGTAAAGCCCATAAACAGGCCATCTAAAGGTTAGGGTAGTCTCATAACCATCCAGCTACTAAAATAGAAAGTTGATTTGGGCGAAGGGTAATGCCTTAGCTTTGTTGTTGCCTGTTGGGGACAGATAAGGTATAAGTTTATGGCAACCATGAAGTTATAATTGAAATGATACAAAGCTTGACTAAAATACATACGGGTTGCATTTACCCATATGGTGACATTTAATAAAATAGAGTATTAAAATAATCCTTGAAACCAACAATAAAGTAAGACAGTCACTTTGGTAAGACATTACTGGGACTAGAAATAAAACTCCAGTACACACCCGCTTCTGTGCAATAAATGCACTATTATAAATGGACACATTAAAATCACTGACAGTTGCGCAAGCCTACGGTACTAGGAAATTCCTAAATCGATTAGTACTGGCTTTTGCAGATATATATCGGCGAACATGCCTCAGCGATTACGGTGGTTTTCTAGCACCGGCAATAAATGATTCAGTTTGTGTCCTTCCCTTTTCACTTTGGCGCTCTTTTTTTTCTAAATAATTGTGTAATTCGACAGTCCCATATGATATGCCAAACAGGACATGCGTATTCCAGAACCTCTTAAATGTCTGACGCATAGACTCGCACAGTCGTGCTGTGCTACACCTACCCTATTCAGTTGGTATAGTTAGTATAACATCCGTAGACATTCACTGGCTTTACTAACAATGTTATCCATTCCATGTGAACTTTGACCTCGCCGTGTCCCCCCAACTGGATATGTACACAGTTAATGGGTGTTTTTATTGCATACCAAGTAGTTTATTTAATATCTATGCATCTATTATTCCAACAATGCTGGACAAAATTAAATCATCAAGATTAATGAATTATTAACAGCAAGCAATGTGGCAGGGTGTCCCAGGGTATGGCCGAAAGTGTCACAGGATGTCTTAGGACAGTACTGTTGCAGGAAAACGTCACAGGAGATGTCAGAACAGTGGTGTGACAGGATGTAACTGGAACTGCGCCAAAATGTGCCGGGACAGCGTTGTCACAAGGTGTGACAGGAAATGTGACACGATGTGCCATGACAGCACTACTACAGGGTGTGACAGGAAATGTGAAGGGATATGTGAGGACAGTAGTGTGACAGGGTATGTTAGGGCAGTAATATGGCACAGCCTATCAGAACACTGTGTTACCCGGTATAGAAACGCAGTAGTGATGCAGGCTTTTATCTATCAGTACCATAAAAATTGGCTCTGTGTGTCTGTTCCCATAAGGGGGTGAGATTGGGTCCCAAACGGTTTTAATATATGCCATGCCTAACTACAATGGCCATTCAGTCTGGCCAGTAAGGTAAAATAATGGTCTTAACTTGCGGGTATAGGCGTGTTGCGATTTAAGTCTCTCCCAGAAATAGCTCACTGGATGTAGAATTTAGTGTCAGGCAAATGGACCTTGATGGGCAACATTAAACTACGATAAAAATGTAGTGTCAGGGTGAGCGAAAAACGGATTCCCACTCCAGTTTACTACTAGAGGCCCACCCCAGTTTACTGCTAGCGGTTAATGGCGTATTGATACCTTCCTTCTAGTCCTCTATATAATACCAATATCACTACATAGCAAAGCCGATACAAAAGTCATAAAAAATAAATGACACGTGCTAGGTTATACACAGAAACACTTTGCCCGAAAAGCAGTAATGGATCTGGCTAATTGCTGGCGGGGCAGAAGTACTTGTGCATAAAACTGGACATTCATAAACCCAGAGCACATTTCCACGTGGAAACCGTTTAGAGCTGATGGTTCAGACAAATGATAACTGCAGAAAGAAACCCATGAATTAAGCATGTTAGGTCGAGACCGAAGCGTCTTACATGTACTTCTGAGGTGGTATTAATTCTGAAAGAGTATATCGCTGGTGTGCAACTTTTGGTCGGCCACTTACTTAATAATTGGCATTAAATCGGGAATGATTTTATTTAGTACCGGTGGTGTTAAGGAGGGGTTTCAGTGTACGGCTGTTACTGCACATATGTGGTAGTCTATAAAGGTACTCTTCTGTGTAACGCACCCTACTGTACGTATCGCTCTTCTGTTTGCGCAGGACGGCTCTACAGACTGGTGCTGTGCCGCTGCCATACCCCAGCCTGCCCTCGTACTGACGACACCACGGAAGGCCCACCAAATTTTGAGATAGACGAGCCGTTCACGCCGATGAGGCTCCACTTTGAGATCAAGTTCCATCTCCCGACGGCGCTGAGCCGCAAGAAGAGCAAGAGGGGCTACGTGACGAGCAAGCTTCGGCAGATAGAAGAAGAGGACGGCCCCAGCCCTCCGACCACCCCTACAGTCGGTGTCACCACCACAGAGATAAGAACGGCCTGCAGTCTGCAGTCGGAAGAAATGAGCGCTCACAGGCCAAGCAGAGCCCTCAGTGCAGGGGAAATTATAATTGGGCCGGACCAATTCCCCAACGACCCCGGCCCTGACAGGACCCCGAACCCTTGGACCGTCACCGATCCCGAACATGAAGCACAAGACAGGAGTTCCACTCATGGAAGCCATGAGCCAAACAAGGACTCCGACTCTGAGAACGTAGGCGCGGAGGAATCAAAAACGAGCTCCAACCATGAAAGCGTGAGAGACTTTCAGTCAGACAAGAGCCCCATCCATAGAAACACAGAAGATCATGCCCCAAGCGAGAGCCACGCATGAAAGAAAAAAAATAATCAAAATTATGTAAATACGACAAACCTGATGTTAAGACAAGGTCAAGAGTCTTGACTATGTCATATATGCCAGAAAAATGCCTTCGAATGCCTTTCCCTGGTAGCTCCAAGTGTTCTTCAACCATCAAAGGGTAAAGCAGATGTGAACATGACTAAGTTGAATGTCCTGGTGATAGTGAAATTACATGCTATGCGATATGTATATGTTGCTCATATATATGCTCATGTATATAAACGTGGGGTGTATGATTAAAAATACCAAATGTTGTTATTTAAAAAGGGACAATATTTATAGTTCATGATATTAACAGGCATGAGTGCAGAATATGATAGAGATTTGTTGAGAGCACAAGTTTAACGCTTATTATGCTTATTATGCGTGCATTCCCTACTGTTCCAACAGCTGCGCGTTTTGTGAGACTTGAAGATAACATTTATAATTTACGTAGATGTGGTATACTAAACCTAAATATCTGTGATCTAACATGTGTTGTAATAAAGTGGGAGACCATGTCCTTAATATTGCAGTGTATTGCTAAATTTAACCCTTCTTCTATCGAAGAAAGGCAAGGTATGGGTTCAACAGAACGGACAATATAGCGCTCAACAAAGACCAAACTTCCTGAAAATCATTTTGCCACAGAAATACGTTATTCTCTTCACTGACATAGTAAACAGGAAGCAACCTGCCCGAAAACCCTTGCCACACAAATGCCTCCTTCCCTTTCACCGAAAGTGTGATTAAATTGGAAAAGATGGAATGCTTAAAAGTGCACATGTACATTGCGCGTTTCTTTTGCAGGAGCTCAGTCTTTGCCATGCGTCGTGTAAATTTACATGTTATTACATTGGATTAATGACACATGCGTTCTAGTCATCCCATAAAAGTGTCACTATCCCTTATACTTGCAGTTTAAATAGTGGTGCTTTTTAATATACCAAGTGTGATGTGATGTTTATTTTGTCAAACAATTCTATGTACAAAGATATATTTAGCTATGTGTGATATTTGTTTACGACTGCAGTAATCTATTATATTGTATTATTTTTAACTAGTCATTAAAAAACCTTGAATATGATATTCTCATGCAGTGGCGTTAAATGCATGCACATGTAGTATTTTTTATGCAGTGTGCAGTTTTCTTTCTGTATAATGTAGTGGATAGTGAAATACCAATAAAATACAACTCAGGTACACATTTTTTCTTTCTTATATGTCAGACAGTTATAATAATCGCACAATATCTATTTTTTCTTCAAGGTATGGTCAGGCAGAGCATATTGTCTTTGATATTCTTATTCAACAGCAATTTCCAACACTTCTCTGTCTTAGAACATGTTCATAATAAAAAGACGGAGAAAGTTTGTCAATATTTAGTAATGGTACACGATTCGTCCACATTAAAAGGCTGTTTGCAATTAGTAAATAAATAATTATACTCGAAGCGTCTGTTTCATGCAATTAGTAAATGTATAATGGTACGAGATTCGTCCACATTAAAGGCTGTATGCAATTAGTAAATTAATAATGGTACAGGAGTCGTTCATGTTAAATGCTGTTTGCAATTATTAACTTAATAATAGTACATGATTCGTCCACATTAAAGGCTGTATGCAATTAGTAAGCTAATAACGGTACACGATTCGTCCACATACTGTTTGGCACATTCATTGCTTAATATTTCCTTTAGGGATGCTGCCATAGAAACGACCCGTATCCCATTCCAACCAATGATAAGTTCATACAACAATTAACCTCAGAATCACTTCGATAGTCATATACATCTACAACTAAATGATAACACATAAACTCTAAAATAAAATCCAAAGGTTAACAAGAGGTCCATGGACCTTGGTGATCTGCTTGACAGCTGCAGTAGGTATGTTTTCTGCAGCATTGTATCAAAAACGCACTGCTGCAGGCTAAGTCAGTTAAAATCCATCGTTAGCTGTCACACAGTACCTCACTATACCTGTATCAATTTTAAATCACTTTCGACACCTTAACTTTGACCTTTCAATGTCACTCAAGGTCAAATGTAATGGCGGTATTGGAATTCCCATATATGTATATATATGATTTCCTATTGGTGTTTAATAGTAACATATGGCCTAACACAGCTTGTTTACGAGATATAAGAGTTTGAAATCTGAGGGACCTTGATATTGATCTTTCACGTTCACTGAGGTCAAATGTTATCACACCAATGGACTCCCAATATATGCTTTCCTATAAATGTTTATGATAACATATGGCCTAACTCTGCTCCTTTACAAGATACAAAGCTTAGAAATCTGAGTGATCCTGACTTTAACCTTTCAAAGTCACTCAAGGCCAAATGCGATAGTGTCATTTGACCCTCCATATATGCTTTCCTATTGATATATATTAGTAACTGCATGTCTATATCTCACCGTTTAGCTGTTATAACCACTCGAAATATTTTCTCGTATCTCTTATTAGGCCCAAATTACGAAAAATCGAAAGTGCACCGAATGACCTCAAAGTGACCTTGAATGCTACAAGGCCAAAGGTACTCCATATATATGTTAAACTACTTCCCGCAAATCCCAAATTTCACTCCGTTTTGTTCTATGATCGCTCGTTTTCCAGATAATTGAGGTTTTTATTTTCTCCGTAAGCTACAATGTAGTGCAATGGTGAATTTGAAATTTTCGAAAAAAAAAATCCTTAAAAATCCGAAACTCAAAATTTCAAAAATCCCAACGTAATTTTGTGAGGAATATTGGAGGAAAATTCAGGAAAATTTTGAACACTTTTGGCTGCGAGTTGTAGGAGTAGTAGCGTTTTGCAATTTTCACTCCTATGTTAGAGAAAACAAAAAAAATGTTAGAATTTTAATTTTCAAAATTCCAAAAATCCGAAACGCAGTTTTGTGAGGACCATTGAGATGATTATAATTCAGGAATTTTTTGATAAATTTTGGCTGCGATCTGTAGAAGAAGCAGTTTTTTTTTTTGTTCGTTTGTTTGTTTGTTTGAAATCGCATTTCGAAAGTGCACCGAATGACCCCAAAATGACCTTGAATGCTAAAAGGCCAAAGGTACCCTATATACGTTGAATCACCGGCGATTCCCAAATTTCACTCCATTTAGCTCTACGATCACTCGTTTTCCAGAAAATTGAGCTTTTTATTTTTTCCATAGGCTACAATGGCGAATTTGAAATTTTGAGTTTTTGATTTTTCAGGAATTTTGTTCCTTTTCGTTAACATAGGACCCTATTGGAGCCAAAACATCAA
>JAAUYG010001998.1_pt1 | contig 10117 bp, 9 predicted proteins | sample 7278091 | NCBI WGS metagenome assembly JAAUYG01 (sample SAMN14350201, study PRJNA611818) | marine sediment metagenome | isolation source: surface marine sediment (0.6m) | place: French Polynesia: Moorea | collected 2018-08
AAGCAGGTATTTTGCTACCTTTCATGATTCCTGAACGCGGTAGGTAACTAAGAACGACATATATGTCCATCGCGTACTAAGATACCATTTTCCATCCATCTCTGTTCCACAAATTTGCCTGTCTAGAAAATCCGTGCGAAGCACGGGTACGTCTGCTAGTGTAATAATAATAGGTAGACCTTCTTATATAGTCCTTTGTCCTCAAAGGAGAAAGCGCTTTACATATTGATCACCTAAGGCAGAAAGCTGGTCCATTTACTACGCCTTTGGCATATACAAAGGCGTACTGTTGACTATCGATTGGACCTAACTATAAATAAATGTCCCTAAAGTGATGTCGTTACAGCATTATTCCTTGACCATCCAGGGCCTTGAGGAGGTATCTCAATGAGGAAGTAGTCCGTGACGTGATGGGGGACGCCCATGCTATCGCAGAGCTGGAGAAAGAGTGGGAGCAGCTACAGGAGGACAGACAGGCCCTCCGTCAAACCTTCCCTGGGGGGGAGAAGGTAGGGAGATCGAATCTTGGTAACCCACAGATATAGATAGCTCCACAATTTTATTGACAAAGAAAATTCACGCATGGTAATGTATTTAAGGCAAGCTTCATAGATGTTTTGCTTTTTGTAAAACCTTTAAACTACCTCCTAATATTGTAGTGTCTCTAATAAAAAATAGCGGTGTTCAAATTTAATTGTAAGTTTGCTTCTGCATAGCAAACTTTGTTTATTTTGCAGAAAAATAGATTTAGTAGTTCAGGGTGTTATTTCAAGAGTATTAGAGTGCAGCTTCAACAAGAGCATTGATTCACATAAATTTTGAACTGGAAATTTAGCGTATTTTAGGTTTTTTATGCAAATAAAAGCAGACATACATGAAATGAATAGTAAGATTGCTTCAAGATGTGAAACATGAAAAAAGTAACATTGAACATAAAGAGCTTCGGGAGTCACAACGAGAGCTGTTCGAATGTGACAAAGTTTTGTTCGTATCCAGAGAATTGCGTTGCCTGCCAACATGCAGCGGCTTATCTGGAATGCACAGAAGATCTTCAGGATCAACACGCGGAAACCCACGGACCTTCACCCACTGAAAATTGTGGAAGGTAAGATTTCTCTATAAAAACTACTGGATCATAAAGGAAGTCCTTTTGGTTACAGGAACGTGTAGAAGTTGAAGACTTGAAATAAATCTTAAGTTCCAGTCCCTCACATTCATCAACACGCCTGAAGTACATAATGCTGTGTTGATGGAAATAAGAAGTACATGTAGTTTGTATTGTTCTGACTGTTGTATTTAATAGTAGTTTCCATTTCTACCAGGTGTACGGGAACTGTGTAAGAAGTTCATGATCGTGAAAGGAGACGATCGCATCAGCAAGCAGGCCAACATCAACGCCACTCTGCTGATGAACATTCTGACAAGATCCACGCTGTGTGCCAAACGAGTCATAGAGGAGTTTCGTCTGTCGACCGAGGCATTTGAGTGGCTGGTCGGGGAGATTGAGACCAGATTTCAACAGGCTATGGTAAGATTGCTGTTTGTGATATAACGGGTACGTGAGGATTGGAGCAATGCCTCTTTGAAATCACCGAAGTACATTTTGCCATAGATGAATCTCAAAGTTAATTGCAGATTGTAAAAGAAAAATTCTAGAACATTTTAAAGAAGAGGAAAAATTTTGCTCATGCAACCACCTTAAAAGTGTATTGAACTGTGCATTTGCTCAGTTCTTGATACTTCTGTGCAGGCAGGCATGAACCTATGTATATTAGCCACTACAGTGGAGCCTGCCTTGAAGGCCACCCCATTGGCCATACAAATGTGGTCTTTGAAGACAGGTGGTCGTTGCGGACAGATTCAATTACATTGAAATGTTGGATATTCTGCCAGGAATATCTGGGCTTTCAATACAGGTGGTCTTTCATGGCAGTGATCTCTCAAGACAGGTTTCACTTTATCATGTTATCCCCAGCTTGGCTGTTGTCTGTCCTTGTGTTATACAATCTCACTGTTAAACTGCCTTTTTATAGGCCCAACCTGGTGAGATGGTAGGAGCCCTTGCTGCGCAGTCTCTGGGAGAGCCAGCAACACAGATGACCCTGAACACCTTCCATTACGCCGGTGTGTCTGCCAAAAACGTAACGCTGGGAGTGCCGCGACTCAAGGAGATTATCAATATTTCCAAGAGACCAAAAACTCCATCACTGACTGTGTTCTTGCTCGGCAATGCGGCTAAGGATGCCGAAAGAGCAAAGGTAGGAGCAAAAAATATTCGCTGGAGTGAAAGTCTTCATTGATTTGCCACTTCTGCATTGGTGTCTGGGGTATTCATAGATTCTGTGTCGCCAATACTAATAGCTTTGAAATATTCCTCCTGAATTAAATTTTGTTTCACTTTTACTTCAGAAGCATAAATTAGGACATTGAATGTTCAGTTAAGTTCTGCCCTTAGTGTTGAAACTTCAGTATTCGTTTGCTTTGAACACCACTAGTAGAGCAATTTTCAAGGAACAAGTAAAGCATATACATATAGTCTGGTTGCTCTAATGTTTTGCTCACTCTAGAAAAAAACATGTCTTCGGGAGTTGATTTAAACTGTGAGATATTATGTAACACTAACGTGGAGTTTGTGTTCCTTGCCAAACCTTAGGATGTGTTGTGCCGTCTGGAACACTGCACCCTGCGCAAAGTAACGGCTAACACTGCCATCTACTACGACCCCGACCCGATGAACTCCGTGGTGTCAGAAGACCAGGACTGGGTCAGCATCTACTACGAGATGCCGGACTTTGACGTCTCCAAGATCTCCCCATGGCTGCTCCGTATTGAGCTGGACCGCAAGAGAATGACTGACAAGAAGCTGACTATGGAGTCCATTTCGGAGAAAATCACTTCCGGTATACTGTCTAACCTCTCAAAAACATTTTTTGCAAAATTTACATAATAGTTGTCATTCATGATCATTTTTGCCATTGCACAATCCAACTGAAGGAAATTACCATTAATGTGTGACATTTTGAGATAATCTTCTGAACTGAAAGCCTTTGGCCTTGAAATTAGAAGAGGTCTTAAAGCTAGTCTAAATCAGAGCTAGTTCTAGAGATGGTCATAAATTCTTAAATATCTAGTGGTATTAAGTTAAAGGTATGCTTATGTTGTCAGACAAAAGTCAGTAGTGAAAGTGACCTGAAAGTACATTGAATTTTTATGGGTTTCTTAAAATGCAGTGACCTTCAAACACCTTTTAAATTAAATATAAGAATATAAAATATTCTCAGATTAGTAAGCAATTTCAGGTTTTAACATTTCATGTCCATTATTTTGCAGGATTTGGTGATGATTTGAACTGCATCTTCAATGATGACAATGCAGAGAAACTTGTCCTGCGGATACGTATCATGAACTCTGAGGAGGGCAAAGTGGACAGTGTAAGTTCAGGGTAGCACCTGATGGCTGATATTGATTTGCCATTTGTTATGCAGTGAAATCTTACTTAAAAAGACCACCACAGAATTAAGACCACTTCAGAATTAAGACCGCTTATTGGTAACCCACAATAGACCAAGGCTATATTTTTTGTCAGAATGAACAGCACCCCAAACTTAGCCGACTTCACCCATGACCACTGGTGGACCTACTTCAAGCTTCCACTGTCTACAGCTTGTTATAATAAGTAGCCCTACTTACGTTTTTGTGCCCTGCTTGACATTGTCCAGAAATCTTTTGTGATAATGCTTGGAAAAAAAGGTTTGTCCTACTTAGGCATATTTGAATATATGGATTAGCTGTACACTAGTTTGTGTGTCTGTATGCACAGAGAAATTCCTGCCATCCTGCCTTGTGATGTACCAGGCCAGACACTGTGCTAAACTAAATGTCACCCTGAACCATTGTCACGTCCTTGTCCCTGGACCTGTCACACTGATACGGGGGGTACATGAATATGCAAATGACATGTAAATCAACTACTTGCTAGGGAGAGGGAGATCAATTTGTTTGGAGGCCCGAAATGACATGGACAGATCGCAAAAAAAGGGAAAATTGTTTTAAAACTCACATCTACAGCGTTAACATGTGTACCGGAACTATTTTCAGGAGGAGGAGCAGGTGGACAAGATGGAGGATGATGTATTCCTACGCTGTATTGAGGCCAACCTGCTGTCTGACATGTCACTACAGGGCATTGAGGCCATCTCCAAGGTATGACTGGCTGGAGCTGTGGTAGTGCCATCTACTGGGCTTCAAATAATATTTGCTTGTGTTATACTTCTTTTCTTTCTATTAAAACATTGTACTCTGTAAATTGTTCTTCGAGTACAGTCTGTTAATAAACATTAAAGACAAAGTTCTCTTGTGTTTCTCAAGACATATGATGTATGCAAGCAAGTGGTATCTTACCATTGAACTTCAGTGCAGTATGTTTTTCCTAAAACAAAAATGCCCCGGCAAGTCTAGTTCTCACAATAGAAAAAGCAAGCACAGCTTAATTCCTGCCATTCTTCCAAACCGAGTGGTATGGCCAGACACTGTGCTAAAGAAAACGCCCACCGGCCTGTCTTATACGGACTCCATTCTTGACTAAATGTCGAGTCATACAGGCTTGGGTCACATGTGGGTTATTCTGACTGAAAAGTTAACTTTAAAACAAAGTGTTTTCTCATAAGTTTTGTAAAAAGAAAAAAGAAAGATTTGTTGTAGTCTGGTAATCACTTTAATTATTTTACCACTGTCTTTCACATGTTTAAGTTCAGTTTTTGGACTTACATATTTCACAAAATGAATCCTGTGTGCCATTGTTGTCACAGGTGTACATGCACTGGCCGACCACTGATGACAAGAAGCGTATCGTGATCACTGACGAGGGAGAATACAAAGCCATACAGGAATGGCTGCTAGAAACAGACGGAACAGCGCTCATGCGTGTCCTTAGTCAGAAAAACGTTGATCCCATCAGAACCGTGTCCAACGACATTGTGGAGATCTTTGCGGTTAGTGTTCATTGCTTAGCTACTTGGCAAGTACTGCTGCGGGTGATATTCAGTACTTTGTTAGTTCACTCTTCCATTGGAAATTAATTTACTGTTAAATATGGTAGTGAAACTATATGGCATGTGTGGTCTGGGTGTAACCTGCTTTGTAAGAAAAGAAAATTGTTATATCAAAATATGCTTGTGGTCATTGAAGGAAGAGAGACTTGACAATAAAACAGATAATTATCTATGTTTATACCAAAAATTGTGAGACATGGGTAAATGGTCAGTATTTTCTATCCATGTGCAGCTGAAGGGCTAGCATATGGTAGTTACCTTTATTACTGCATGAACACTAGCCCCTTTCTCACTATGACAATGTAGAAAGGGATTTTAACTCATGCCAGAGGAAACCAGTTACCCTGAACCATGGTCAGAGCCTAGCTAATGGCACTGTCACACTGATTTGGGTGATACAGATGATCTAGATGCCTCTATAGAAGCGATTTCGGTTTTGGAATTGTTAGACGATCTAGATTGAGGATATAGTAGAATCTACATGAGAACAGGTCGCCCATGATAACAGGGCTGGTACGGCCACAGAATGAAGCTGATGCCAAATTGTTGGTTACAGTAAACCAGGTCTCCACTCGGGTGCTGGCAGGATAAGTTACAGCAGGTCCAGTTAATGAGTGATCTTGCATAATATAGATTCATTAATATTTACGAGGAATAATAATACTTGGATTACATATTGTAGCTCTTTTTCTAATGTTTTCTAGGCCTTGGGTATTGAGGCGGTGAGAAAAGCCATTGAAAGAGAGATGTTCAACGTCATCTCCTTTGACGGTTCCTATGTCAACTATCGTCACCTGGCCCTGCTGTGTGACGTCATGACAGCAAAGGGACATCTCATGGCTATCACCAGACACGGCATAAACCGGCAGGAGACAGGCGCCCTGGCTAGGTGTTCTTTTGAGGAAACGGTAAGTTCAGAGTCAGTTTCAAAAACCTTTGTTTTAATGGAAGCAGAATTGTATAAAGGCGATTTCAGATTTAATGACCAAAATGTAAATTCAGTAATCAATGAAAATAGCTTTCCAAGAGCTCAAGCCTTTGTATTAATACTTTACTTTTAAAGCATGTAGCATTAAATGCACCAAACACATGCTCTGGAGCACAAACAAATTTTCGTCAGAAATTTTCTATCCTACTCTGTTGCATTATAAGCTGGAATACCACCATTTTGTATACCCAGGTGGACATCTTGATGGAAGCCGCCAGTCACGCCGAGGTGGACCCTATGAAAGGCGTGTCAGAGAACATCATGCTGGGGCAGCTAGCCAGGATTGGCACAGGAGCCTTCGATCTGCTGCTAGATGCCGAGAAATGCAAATTCGGAATGGAGATCCCGACCAATGTTGGAGTTGGAATGATGGGGGCTGCAGGTATGATAGTCGCGTAGAGTTCAAAAGGAAATTAATAGTTATCTTCTGTTAATCTTATATCAAAATATGGCTTCTTGAAATGGTGATGGCCGTTGACAAATTCAGTAAAGATTCGGTCCCTCAAGTTCTTTAAGACAGGAATACTTGGCGCTTTCTTTTATATACAGTAGTCTCCCTCTAATAGGGACACCCCTTCTGCCAAAAAATTCTGTCCTCATTAGAGAGGTGTCCTTTGGTGAGAGGGAGGATTAAAGGCAATCAGAGTACTCGCTGCTAAATAATTCTGTCCTTACTAGGAAGGTGTCCTTAGACAAGAGTGTCCTTTAAGAGAGGGACCACTGTACTGAGGTGGTTTACTTTGTCACTATTCTCACATATTTAATATAACATCTGTTTCCCCAGGTGCTGGTACTGGAATGTTCTTCGGAGCAGGAGCAAGCCCGTCAAGCACTTTAGGGTCACCACAGATGACGCCATGGGCCTCCGGGGGAACGCCGGCATACCAGGCGTATTCCCCGGGGCTAGGCAGTGGCATGACACCAGGGGCTGCAGGCTTCTCACCGTCAGACCAGGGCTTCAGTCCCGGTTACAGCCCAGCATGGTCACCCCAGCCACGGTCGCCAGGGTCACCAGGCGGGGAGAGCCCATATATGCCCAGCCCAGCAGGCCCATTATCACCAAGCTACAGCCCTACGTCACCGGCGTATGTTCCCAGCTCCCCAGCGATGACGCCACAGAGTCCGCAGTATTCACCAAAGAGCCCAGGATATTCCCCCTCCAGTCCTGGGTATTCACCCACATCGCCAAGTTACAGTCCAACATCTCCCACGTATTCACCAACCAGCCCCTCATACAGCCCGACGTCTCCGTCATATTCCCCAACAAGTCCATCATACTCCCCAACGAGCCCTTCGTATTCGCCAACATCACCAAGTTACAGCCCGACATCGCCAAGCTATAGCCCAACAAGTCCATCGTATTCTCCAACAAGCCCTTCATACAGCCCTACATCCCCATCATACAGTCCGACTAGTCCATCGTATTCCCCGACATCGCCTTCCTACTCTCCAACGAGTCCATCGTACAGTCCCACAAGTCCTAGCTACTCCCCAACCAGCCCATCCTACTCCCCTTCCAGCCCGAATTATTCGCCATCTTCCCCCAATTACAGCCCGTCGTCTCCATCGTATTCCCCTACCAGTCCTTCGTATTCACCGACAAGTCCGTCGTTCAGCCCCACCAGTCCATCTTACAGCCCCAGCTCCCAGCAGAACTACTCACCCAGCAGTCCAAACTATTCACCCAGCAGCCCGTCGTACTCACCCAGCAGTCCAAAGTACAGCCCGACAAGTCCATCTTACTCCCCGACAAGCCCATCATATTCCCCGAGTTCCCCGCAGTATTCACCCAGCTCTCCCAAATATTCACCAAGTTCACCACAATATTCACCCAGTTCACCCCAGTACTCGCCCAGTTCACCGCAGTACTCACCAAGTTCACCACAATATTCGCCAAGTTCACCGCAATATTCACCAAGTTCACCCCAATATTCACCAAGTTCACCACAGTATTCACCAAACTCACCCCAGTACACGCCAACGTCTCCGCAGTACACACCGACATCGCCCCAGTATTCCCCGGCCAGCCCGTCATACTCTCCTACAAGTCCAAAATATTCTCCGACGTCACCAACATACACCCCAACCAGCCCCAAGTACAGCCCGGCATCGCCAGAGTACAGCCCCAGCTCGCCTCAGTACAGTGCAGCTTCTCCAGAGTATTCCCCCGGCTCTCCAAGTTACTCCCCGACGAGTCCCCAGTATTCACCAACCAGCCCCACCTATTCCCCGACCAGTCCAACCTACTCTCCGACCAGTCCGAAGTACTCCCCTACAAGCCCTACATACTCTCCAACAACACCAAAATATACCCCGACAAGTCCAGACTACACGCCAGAGGAAGACGATGATGATGACGATGACCAGGAATAAACCTGGAAACATGATTTCTGTTTTTGGAGATCAACCGAAAACGAAATGTGGTGCCACTTGTTTCCAGCGTGGAATATAAATTTTATAAAATATACTGTTGCAAGAATGATGGATTGGGATTATCAATGTGTGATTGATAGCCTTGCATTGAACAGCAAAACCTTGAAGCATTTATTTTCACCAAGTACTATTTCAGCTGAATCATGGAGTGATTTGCCACAGTTCACCACTTAGTGACCGGGCTGATTTGACTTACCAATAAAGATAATCTCTGCATTTACTGAAATGGAACGTAATTGATTGGCTACATGCATATATACCTGTAGTGTTGAAAACTGCTGTCAACATTGTTTACACATGCGTATCTGCTTGGCGTCTATAGCCATTTCCTTGAGAAGTTGTTACAGTTTACCATTATATTAAAAGTTTGCAGGTGATGGTTTTATGTTCGTATATCTACTGACGTGAACAATATATGAAAAGTCCAAAAATAATTTCTTCTCTAGGTGTCTGATGAGAGTACCACAGTGTTGATTTGTATTGCTAGTTTAAGATTAAATCTATACATTTAGTTAAAAATATGTGGTTACAGAAATAAGAACCAATCAACCCAGTTAAAGGCTAAAGTCAGACATCAGGAATGGCTAATGTTACACCATAATTGATCATATTACATTTCGTGTTACGCAGTTATGGTATATGATTTGGGTGGCATGTCTCATTCAAACTTGAAATGCTGAGAAAAGATTTAAAAAAATATTTCTTCATCTGTATGCATAGCATGTTTACACCATGTTACCCATAATATCTATTAAGCTTTAGGCTTATTTTGTTTATCCCAGGTATTCTACATGTTCTATAATTGTGTGTAATGGTGCATATGGCCATCATCATTACAGTGTGTAATGCTGCATATAACTGGTATAAGAACATACTGGTTTTGCTTCTCTAGAAACATGTAACCACTTGTATTGAAACCTTATGAATATGAAATTCTGGTTCAGAAAGAAAACACTACTAAAAGTAATTCTATGTATATTCAGTTATACCTGTAGGCACCTATATAGCTTGATGAACTGTATCGTGCATATAATGGGACTATTATGAGTGCACTGTTCATTATACTTATACAACTGCTTAGTTATCAATTAAAATGTTGAGACGATATGCCTTTACAAAAATCTTTTGCACCAACCTAAGAAAGACGAAACCTGGTGAATAGTTTTATTTTTGTTAGCAGTATAAAGGTGCGGAGTTTTATTTGTGCTTGAGAAAAGAAACCTTTTGTGTTACCTTGTTGTGTTTCCACATTTTGCAGGCAGAAAGATATCCTGGAATTGTGGATGTTGCAAATAACAGTTAAAACAAATTTCAGTTGGTGCAAGGTTTTCTTCCTGTGGCACCTTGGTTTGTTCAGTTAAACGCTCAATCTGGTTAAGCACAGCAGTGAAGTGTCAACACTATTCGGTTTGAAATAGAATTCTCTTGATGTTGCTTGTGGTTTGTACATACAACCTATTTTATACGTTTATGATATGTATATATCTTGTTACATGTATAAATAAAATATATTATGTACACTTACTGAGTGTTTATTTATTTAAATCCTTTCACATTTATTATGTGAACTGGTAGTGTATACTAGTATATCACCCACTTCGAAATGAGGTTATGGTAGTCTATATATCTCTTAAATACATGTAGA
>JAAUYG010006012.1_pt1 | contig 10117 bp, 12 predicted proteins | sample 7278091 | NCBI WGS metagenome assembly JAAUYG01 (sample SAMN14350201, study PRJNA611818) | marine sediment metagenome | isolation source: surface marine sediment (0.6m) | place: French Polynesia: Moorea | collected 2018-08
GCGTACATCTCCGCCTGCCGCTCGGGCGGCTTGCCGATGCGGAAGGTCCGCATCATGGCAGCGTGGTAGTGGCGGTAGGCGCCGGCCCATTCCAGGGTCAGCTGGTCCTCGGCGTCCAGGTTCCGGCGGCCGCTGAAGTAGCGGCAGAGCAGGGCCTCCGGGCCCGAGCCGATGATGAACTCGTTGCCGGGATAGTCGCCGCCGCCGCGGAAGATCGCGCCCTGCATGGCGGCCAGGACGTCGCCCTCGAAGGCCCCGGCGCCGGCGGTCTCGACCGCGGCGTCGTAGGCGTCGTCGGCCAGCTCGCCGGCGCGCCGGGCGAAGGCGATCTCGGCCGGGCTCTTGACCGCGCGGTGGCGGCTGACCAGCAGCGAGGCGTCCCTCAAGGTCGCGAAGCCGTCCAGAGCCGCCTCCAGGCGCTTGCCGTTGGCCGCGGTCAGGCCGTAGGCCTCGTACTCGACGCCGAGCGTGGTCCCGGCGCAGCCCTGGGCCTCCAGGATCGCCCGCAGCTCCCGCGCCGGCTCGGCCTCCGGCCCGTCGACCCAGATCCGGATGTCCTCGATGGTCGAGGTGTGCCGGGCCTGGCGCAGGTCCGGCGAGCGGGTCAGCAGGACCAGGCGGCCGTCGGCGCCCAGGTAGAGGCATTGGAAGAAGACGTAGCCGAAGGTGTCGTAGCCGGTCAGGTAGAACATGCTCTCCTGCCGGAAGATCAGCAGGCCGTGCAGGCCCTCCCGGTCCAGGTCGGCGCAGACCCGGCGTCGGCGCTCGGCGTATTCCTCGGGCGTGAAGTGCAGGGGCATGGTCTCTGGCCTTCTGGCGTTCGGGGGCGGGGATTCGGGCGATGAATTCGCCCTGCGGGCTCAGGGATCGAGGGCGATGGCGGAGAGCTCGCGGCCGTAGTCCGGCTCGCCGCGCAGGCAGGCGCGGCGGTAGCTGAAGAAGCGCTCCTCCTCGACCAGGGTGTCGCAGGGCAGGGCCTGGACGCTCTTCAGCCCCAGGCGGCCCAGGCGGCGGGTCGCATAGCCCTTGAGATCGAAGAGGAAATGCCCGGCGCGATGGGCCGGCAGGAAGAAGTCCCGGTTGCTCGGATCCTGGTCGAGGAAGGGCTCGGGAAACTCCGGGCCGACCTCGTAGGAGGGCTTGCCGATGCAGGGCCCGATGCCGGCCAGGATCGCTTCGCGCCTGGCGCCCAGCCGTTCCATGGCCGCGACGACCGCCTCCAGCACGCCGCCCAGGGCGCCACGCCAGCCGGCGTGGGCGGCGCCGACGACCCGGGACTCGGCGTCGGCCAGCAGGACCGGGGCGCAGTCCGCGGTGATCACGCCCAGGGCCAGCCCGGGCTTCGCGGTCACCAGGGCGTCCGCCCGGGGCCGGGCGTCGTCGGGCCAAGGGGTCTCGACCTCGACCACCTCGGGGGAATGGATCTGGTAGAGCGTGACCAGGCGCTCCGCCGGCAGGCCGAGCATCTCCATCGCCCGGGCCCGGTTGCGGTCGACGTTGGCCTTGTCGTCCTTGGAGCCCTGGCCGCAGTTGAGCGAGGCGTAGAGGCCCGCGCTGACGCCGCCCTCTCGGCCGAAGAAGGCATGGCGTACGCCCTCGAGGTCGTTCAGAGGTCCGAGCGTCAGCATGGTTCTCCCCTTCGGCTGTCCGCCGCGCCGCGCGGCGGCCTGGGTGGGGACTGGATAGACCTAAGCCGCGCAGCCGGCAAGGGGGCCGAGGCCGGGCGCGGTCAGGACCAGGACCTTGAACAGCTCGCCCATCTCCTCGGCGGCGGTTAGCCGATGCAGCGCGGCGCGGATCTCCGCCACCTGCTCCGCGCTGGCGCCGGCGGCGAGGCGCTCGGCCCGGGTGGCGATGCCCAGGGCCTCGAGGAAGACGCCCTGCGGCACCGGTCCCCAGGCCTCGGCGCCGGCCTCGCGGGCGGCACGGGCCAGGGCGCCGAAATCGACGTGGGCGGTCAGGTCGGCAAGCCCGGGCGCGGCCAGGACGTCCTGCGCCGCATGGCGCCGCAGGGCCTGCAGAGTCGGGCGGCCGTCGGGCCGGGCATAGCCGTAGTCGACGATCAGCGCCGCGCCGCCGTCCTCGGCGAGGCGCCCTCCGATCTCGGCAGCCAGCGACAGGGCCGCGGGCGCGACCTCGGCGACAGCGCCCGGCCCGGCATCCCGCAGCGCCTCGGGCAGCAGCGCCTCGGCATAGGGGGCCGGCGGCGAGAGCCCGAAGGCCAGCGCGTCGCCCTCCGGCGCCAGGCCGACCAGACGCTCGCGCCAGCCTTCGGGCGTTCGCTCGAACTGGCGGATCGGCAAGGCATCGAAGAACTCGTTGGCGACGAGCAGCAGCGGCCGACCCCGCGGCACCTCGGCGAGGGAGGCGTGCCAGGTCGCCTCGGCGGCGCCGAGGCTTTCCGCCTGCAGCGCGCGCAGGGCCGGGCTGACCTCGACCAGGTGGAGCTCCAGCGTCTCGCGGAAGCCCGGCAGCACCCGGGCCGAGCGCAGCAGGTCGGCCAGCAGCGTGCCGCGCCCGGGGCCCAGCTCGACCAGCATCAGCGCCTCGGGCGCGCCCAGGCGTTGCCAGGTCTCGGCGCACCACAGGCCGATCAGCTCGCCGAACATCTGGCTGATCTCCGGCGCGGTCACGAAGTCGCCGCGCGCGCCGAAGGGATCACCGGTCATGTAGTAGCCCTGGCGCGGGTGGGTCAGGGCCTCGGCCAGGTACTCGGCGACGGTGATCGGGCCGTGGCGCGCGATGCGCTTAAGAAGACGGGCTGCCAGCTCGCTCATGCTGGGGGCTGCCGGCGGAGTCGCCGCGGCCGGCGCGCAGCGACCAGAGGATCACGAAGCCGCCCAGAAGGATCATCGGCAGCGACAGGATCTGGCCCATGGTGACGAACTGGAACAGGACGCCGAGGTGGGCGTCCGGCTCCCGGACGAACTCGACCAGGAAGCGCGAGAGGCCGTAGCCGGCGAGGAAGGTGCCGACCAGGCTGCCCCGGTGCCGCATCGCCCCCAGACGCACGAGGACGTAGATCAGCACGAAGAGCAGGAGGCCCTCCAGGAAGGCCTCGTAGAGCTGGCTGGGATGGCGCGGCTCCGGCCCGCCTTGGGGAAAGACCATCCCCCAGGGCACCTCGGTGGTCCGGCCAAAGAGCTCGCCGTTGATGAAGTTGGCCAGGCGGCCGAAGAACAGGCCGATGGGGGCGGCCGCGGCGACCACGTCGCCGACGGCCACCATGTCGACCTTGCGATAGCGCGAGAAGAAGACGATCGCCAGGGTCACGCCGAGCAGGCCGCCATGGAAGCTCATGCCGCCTTCCCAGACCTTCACGATCTGGATCGGATCGGACAGGAAGTACATCGGCTTGTAGAACAGGACGTAGCCGATCCGACCGCCCAGCACCACGCCCAGGGTGGCCCAGAGCAGCAGGTCGTCGAAGAAGGCCGGTGCGATCTTCGCGGGCGAATGGCGTTCGCCCAGGCGCTGGCAGTAGCGCCAGCCGAGGAACAGCCCGGCGATGTAGGCCAGCGCGTACCAGCGGATCGCGATCGGCCCGATCTGGAACAGGATCGGATCGATCTCCGGGAAGTTCAGCGCGAGCATGGGAAGCGATGCCGTCATCGCCGGCCGCGCGCCTGTCGGTTTCGAACTGTCATGGTCTTGGCTTGCCTCTCTGGAGGTTGTTGTAGAGCCCGTGTTGCCGGGGGGCAAGGGTGGCCGCCGCCGGACGCCTGGAGCGAGCCTGTGACATCCTGGCGTCCTCGCGGCCCTTGGCGGCGCTTGCGGGCGCAGCCGCTTTGGCGTTTGATAGCACCGCCTCCGGGCTCACAAGGGTGGTGATCGGGGGCGGCGATCGGGGCAGCGACCAGGGAGTGGAACCGTGCAGTCACAGAACAGGCTTCTCGACGATCTGGCCAAGGTGGCGACCAGCGCGATGGGCACCCTGTCGGGGGTGCGCGAGGAGGTCGAGGCGCAGTTCCGCCAGCGCTTCGAGCGGGTGATCGGCCAGATGGATCTGGTGACCCGCGAGGAGTTCGACGCGGTCAAGGCCATGGCGGCCAAGGCGCGCGCCGAGCAGGAGGCCCTGGAGTCGCGCCTGGCGGCCCTGGAGGCCCAGCTTGCCGGCAAGGCCGAGGCCACCAAGAGCAAGCCCGCCAAGCCCAAGGCGCCGAAGCCGCCTGCCTAGCTTCCCGGCGGCTTGACCGCGCACCCCTGGTCTCAGGACCGGCGGTCTTCGACCCTCGAGACTTAGCCACAGCTTTTTGGTGCCGGGGCCCCTCCGGGGCCAGATCCGGCCTTGCCAGGCGCGGCCCCTTTTGGCACGCTACATCTCGTGGTTTCGGGGTTTCGGTCCGCCACATTTAGTGGGGCCTCGCGGGTCGGCGAGGGGTTCGACGCGGGAGCAAGGACAGGCTGCCAATGACCATGGACACCCTGGTGCGGGAGCACCAGCTGCCGAGCAATCCGATCGATATCCTGGAAGAGCTGGTCATCTCCAACGACTGGCCCTTCACCCGGAGCAACGACCGGGAACTGGCGGTCGAGGTGAGCGGGCGCTGGTGCAGCTATCAGCTCTGCTTCCTCTGGGACGAGGCCTCGCAGTCGGTCCATTTCTCGTCCTTCATCGACGCCCGCGTGCCGCAGGGGCACCGGGTCCGGGTCCACGAGCTGATGGGCGCGGTGAACGAGCGGCTCTGGATCGGCCACTTCGAGCTGGGGGCCGAGGAGGGCGCGCCGCTGTTCCGCCACACCCTGCCGCTGCGTGGTACCTTCGGGGCCAGCGCGGAGCAGTTGGAAGACCTGATGGACACCGCGGCCATCGAATGCGAACGCTTCTACCCGGCCCTGCAGCTGGTGGTCTGGGGCGGTCGCTCCGTGGCCGACGCCATCGCGACCGCGGTGATGGACACCCACGGCGAGGCCTGACATGGAGTTGGACGGCCGGGAATTGGACGGCCGGCTTCTGCTCATCGGCTGCGGCAAGATGGGGGGCGCGCTGCTGCGCGGCTGGCTGGAGCGCGGCCTGGCGCCGGGCCAGGTGACCGTGGTCGAGCCCGGTGCCGGGGCGCGGGCCGAGGCGGCGGGCTTGGGCGTCGCCGCCGTGGCTGCCCTGGACGAGATCGAGGCCGGGCCGCCGCCGGCCTTCGTGGTGTTGGCGGTCAAGCCGCAGATGATGGAGGCGGTCCTGCCGTCCTGCCGGCGCTTCGCCGCGCCGGGCACGGCCTTCCTGTCGATCGCCGCCGGGACCACGATCACGACCTTCGTGTCCGCGTTGGGCGGCGAGGCGGCGGTGATCCGGGTCATGCCCAACACGCCGGCGGCGGTCGGGCGGGGCATGTCGGTGCTCTGCGCCAACGCACGCGTCGACGACACCCAGAAGACGGTCGCCGGCGCGCTGATGGCCGCGGTCGGCGAGGTTGCCTGGATCGACGATGAAGCCCTGATGGACGCGGTGACCGGCGTCTCCGGCAGCGGCCCGGCCTATGTCTTCCTGCTGATCGAGGCCCTGGCCGAGGCCGGTGTCGAGGCCGGGCTGCCGCGCGACCTGGCGACCCAGCTGGCGCGGGCGACGGTCGCCGGGGCCGGGGAGCTGGCCCGGCAGTCCGAGGAACCGGCCGCCCAGCTGCGCCGCAACGTCACTAGCCCGGGCGGCACCACGGCGGCGGCGCTCGAGGTCCTGATGGCGGCCGGCGGCCTGCCCGACCTGATGAAGCGGGCGGTCGCCGCCGCGGCGAAGCGCGGCCGCGAGCTGGGCGCCTGACCATGCCCGAGGAACCGGAGCTGAAGGGATCGCTGCGCCGGGTCCGGGACGCGCTGGCCGCCGAGGGATTCGAGGTCGCGATGACGACCTTCCCGGAAAGCACGCGGACCTCGGCCGAGGCCGCCGCGGCGATCGGCTGCACGGTCGGCCAGATCGCCAAGTCCCTGGTCTTCCGGGCCGCCGAAAGCGACCGCCCGGTCCTGGTCATCGCCAGCGGCGACAACCGGGTCGACACCGGCAAGGTCACGGCTTTGCTGGGCGAGAAGATCAAGCGGGCCGACCCGGACTTCGTACGGGCGCGGACCGGATTCGCGATCGGCGGGGTCTCCCCGGTCGCCCACAAGGAGCCGCCCCTGGTCCTGATCGACCGCGACCTTCTGGCCCACGATCGGATCTGGGCCGCCGCCGGCGCGCCCAACGCGGTCTTCCCCCTGGCGCCGCGGGACCTGGAGGCCCTGACCGGCGGACGGATCGCCGACGTCCGTCAGGACTGAGCCCCTCGGGCCCTGACGGGCAGGCATTGACGGGCGGGGCCGGGCTCTGGTTCCTTCAGGGCCTTGGAATAGCCACAGTCGCGCGCGATAGGGATCGCCGTCATGGCCGACAACTCGAAGAGCCCCAAACCGAAGGCGACCAGGCCCAAATCTGCGACCGCCAAGGCGTCCAAGGCTGCGCCCAAGGGCTCGTCCAGGGTCTCGTCCAGGGCCGGGACCAAGACCAAAGGCGCCGCCGAGGGCGGGCCGGCGCCGCAGGACCGCATGGTCGACGCCGCCCTGGCCCTGGCCGCCGAACGCCCCTGGCACGAGGTCTCGCTGCGGGAGATCGCCGAGGCCTCGGGGCTGCCCCTGGCCGAGGCCTATCGCTGCGGCGCCTCGAAGCAGGCGATTCTCGAGGCCTTCCTGCGTCGGACCGACGCCGCGGTCCTGGCCGAAGGGGCGGTCGGGCCGGAAGAGGGCAGCGCCCGCGATCGCATCTTCGACGTCCTGATGCGCCGCTTCGACGCCCTGCAGCCGCACCGCAAGGCCTTGGCCTCGATTCTGCTGGCCCAGACCCGGGATCCGGTCACCGCCCTGGCCAACCTGGCCGCGCTGCAGCGCTCCATGACCTGGATGCTGGAAGCGGCGGGCCTGGAGGCCGAGGGCGTCAGGGGTCTGGCCCGGACCAAGGGACTGACCTTGCTCTACCTCGCGACCCTGCGCACCTGGCTGCGCGACGACTCCCTCGACCTGGCCAAGACCATGGCCGCCCTGGACGGCTATCTCCGGCGCCTGGAAGGCCTGCTGCGGCGTCTGCCGCGCCGCAATGCGGAAGAGCGAAAAACCGCAGAGTAGAGCGACTCAGAGTTTTTTGTGCAGCGCACAAAAAACTCCTTGACCCAAACGCGTCGTCCAACCTATATATCGTCCAGGTTCAATTTTGTGCACTGCAACATCGCAGAGCAACGAGGGGACGACCCATGGCTCAGAACGCTTTCAACCTTTTCGACACCGACTTCACCAAGTACGCCGACTTCAGCAAGTTCATGGACGCCGGCAAGATGGCCGAGATGTTCAAGCTTCCCGGCTTCGACGCCAAGGCGATGGCCGACAGCCAGCGCAAGACCGTCGAGGCGATGACCGCCTTCAACCGGGTCGCCTACGAGGGCGGCCAGGCCATCGCGCAGCGCCAGACCGAGATCCTCCGCGAGGCGGTCGACGAGTCGCTCAAGGCCATCAAGGAGCTCGCCGAGGCCGCGCCGGAGCAGCGCCTGGCCAAGCAGGCCGAGCTGGCCAAGGACGGCTACGAGCAGCTCCTGTCCAACGTTCGCGAGCTGAGCGAGATTGCCACCAAGGCGAACCAGGAAGCCCTGGACCTCGTCAACACCCGCGTTACCACCGCTCTGGAGGAGTTCAAGTCCGCGATGAACACCTCCGCCGCGAAGAAGAAGTAACGCGTTCTTCCAGACTGCGTTTCTCGGGATCGGGCCGCCTCCTCGGAGGCGGCCCTTCTCGTTTGCGCGCGCCGCCTTGCCCCGTTTCCAGGAGCGGTGCTAGCGTCGCCGCGCGTGTCAGGGGAGGATGAGATGGGCGACGAGGGCAGGATCGGCTACGAGGACTTCGCGCGGGTCGACATCCGGGTCGGCACCATCACCCGGGCCGAGCCCTTCCCGGAGGCGCGGCGCCCGGCGATCAAGCTCTGGGTCGACTTCGGCCCCGAGATCGGCACCAAGAAGACCTCGGCCCAGATCACCGAGCATTACAAGGCCGACGATCTGCCCGGCCGTCAGGTGGCCGCGGTGGTCAATTTCCCGCCCAAGCAGATCGGCAAGTTCATGTCCGAGATCCTGGTCCTCGGCTTTCCCGACGCCCAGGGCGGCGTCGTCATGATCGGGCCGGACCTGAAGGTGCCCGACGGCGGCAAGCTGTTCTGACCGCCGGCGCCGGGCATCACGACGGCGGCTCCTCCCCCGCCTCGCCGGCGAGCCTGCGCTCCAGAAACACGAAGGCCTCGGTATGGTCGGCCGCGCCGCCGAGGGCCCGGGTGGCTTGCTCCAGCAGGTCCTCGCAGGCCCGCAGCCAGGGCGCGTCCAGCTCCAGCCCGGCCGCCAGGTCCCGGGCCATGCCGACGTCCTTGCGCAGCAGGGCCAGGGCGAAGCCGGAGTCGAAGGACCGGCTCAGCAGAAAGGGCTCGACCTTGCGGTCGGTCGTGTTGTTCCGCCCGGTCGAGGACTTCAACACGTCGTTGGCGACCTTGGGGTCGAGCCCGAAGCGCCGGGCGATGATCAGGGCTTCGCAGACGGCGAGCAGGCCCGCCGCCGAGACGTAGTTGTTGAGCGCCTTCATGGCATGGCCCGAGCCCAGGGCGCCGGTCCGCTGCACCTGGCCCAGGCAGGCGAAGACCGGCGCCAGGCTGTCGATGCGCTCGGCCGGGCCGCCGGCCATGATGGTCAGGCTGCCGTCCCGGGCGCGGGGCACGCCGCCGGAGACCGGCGCGTCGACCAGATCGATGCCCAGGTCCCGCAGCGCCGCGCCCAGCGCCACGGTGGCGGCGGGGGCGGAGGAGCTCATGTCGACGACCACGCTGCCGCGGGCCAGGCTTCGAGCCAGGCTTCGGGCCGGGCCACCCTGGCCGGACTCGCCCAGCACCACTCGGCGCACCGCCGCCGCGTCGGGCAGCATGGTGATCACGATGCCGCAGGTCCCCCCTAGGTCGCCGAGGTCGGCGGCCGCCTCGATCCCGGCTTCCGCGCCGGCGAGCGCCGCCACGGTCTCTGCCCGCAGGTCCTGGCCCAGGACGTGGAAGCCGCCTCGCGCGAGGCTGCGGGCCATGGGCGCGCCCATGTTGCCGAGGCCGATGAAGCCGATGCTTTGCCGGGCGGTCATCGGGGCGCCGGCGCGACGTCGAGCCGGTGGATCCGGTCCTCGAACCGGGGGTCCAGGGCCGGGTAGCGCTGCGCGACCAGGGGGTCGTGGCCCGGGACGACGTGGTCGCGGCTGTCGGCCAGCGCCTCCAGGCGCTCGAAGCCCCGGAGCATGAGCTGCGCATCGAGGACGATGGGGAAGAGCTTGCGCCCTTCGAAGTTCTCGTAGAAGTGCGAGGCGTCCGAGGCCAGGACCACCCAGCCCCGGCGGGTCAGGACGCGCACGCACTGCAGGCCGGCGGTGTGGCCGCCGATCTTGTGGACGCTGAGGTTGGGAGCGATCTCGGCGTCGCCCTCGGCGAAGGCGACCCGGCCCGCATAGACATTGCGGACCATCTCGCAGACGTGGTCGACGGTGAAGGGGTGACTCAGGTCTTCGTGACACATGCAGGGCCCTGTGACATAGGCCATCTCCGCCGCCTGCAGGTGGAAGCGGGCGGCCGGGAAGTCCTTGAGCGAGCCCGCATGGTCGTAGTGCATGTGGGTGATGATCACGTCGCTGACGGCGGCGGCGTCGATGTCCAGCATGGCCAGGACCTCGGCCGGCCGCCGTGTCAGCTGGCGGCCACGCCGCGCCGCCTCCTCGGGATCGAAGCCGGTGTCGATCACGACCGCACGGCGCTCGCTGCGCGCGACCCAGATATAGTAATCGATGGGATGGGGAGCGTCGTGGGCGTCCGCGAAGACGAAGGACTCGTTGCGCGTGCGGTCGCTGCGCTGCGCGTACTTCAGCGCGAAGACCTCGTAGACGTCCTGGTCCGGCATGGTCCCGTCCTCCTGTGTTCTGGACTGCAGGGACCAGACTAGGGGCAGGGCGTGGCCGGCGGCCAGGCAAGAAATCCTCCGGCTACCACAGGATCATCGCCACCGATCCGGCGAGCAGCGCGCCCATCGCGAGGTTGAAGCTGCGAAAGGCCCGCTCGGAGCGCAGGAGGCCTTGCATGACCACGCCGAAGGCGAGCCAC
>JAAUYG010022154.1_pt1 | contig 10117 bp, 4 predicted proteins | sample 7278091 | NCBI WGS metagenome assembly JAAUYG01 (sample SAMN14350201, study PRJNA611818) | marine sediment metagenome | isolation source: surface marine sediment (0.6m) | place: French Polynesia: Moorea | collected 2018-08
AAAAATTGAAACAAAATTCATACAATAGGTTCAGACATAATCGATGCCACACACGGATGGACGGACAACGGATGGCGAACGACTGACGGACGACGAACGCCAGACGAATTCCGATTTCATGAGATCTGCTGACATATTCAAGCAGAGCTAAAAATGAGTAACTCAAAAATTCAAAAAAAAGAGTGGTTTTTGTGAGGACCACTCAGAAGCAAATTCAAAAAAAAGTTTGAAAAGAATCAAAGAATCAAACGTGATTTGAGGGCGGAGTGGCGTTCTGAAGTTTCCTCGCCTATATGGTCCCATGTTACGGAAGCGTATTGCTGCCACGTGTAAAAAAATTTTCTCGTTCATACGACATAATAAGTCGCATGTACGACTTATTATCTCGTACTTATGAGATAATAAGTGCTACGAACGAGGTAATAAGTGGTACGTAGGAGATAATAAGTCGTACGTACGAGATAATAAGTCGTACGTACGAGATAATTTTTTTTCACACGTGACAGCATTACGCTTCCGAACTTCTGTAAAAAAAATAAATTTTAAGATATAATATTTGGTAAATCGACGTTTTATACCAGGAACCCGGTATAGAAACCCATCCGTAAATACGCCCATGGGCGTATTTTGGGAAACGCGCCACAAAATACGCCCAGGGCGTGTTTTATATAAGTTTGGTTCCTAAGGCAACAAATTTCATATTTTTTCTGTAAGGATGCTTTTTATGTTTTTATGCGTGGGTACTAGTACACTCTAGTAGAACGATGCTTGGGAGGGTATTTTATCACTAAAGTAGTTCGTGGTTTTCAATTATAAAGAACATTTTGGAAGCCGGAACAAGGGACAATTTTAAGTACAGAAATCGAGTACTATCAACTTGGAGTACTATCAACTTGAAGTACTATCAACTTAGACGATAAATACGCTGTCGCCATAAAAAATGGCATTATAGTTTGGCAACCAAGGAAGTTTCAGGGTGAAGTCAGTAAGTACTGAAAATCTGATTTGCCAAACGGCAGGTTTGGAAATTCCAGCGTTGTTGCTATTTTTCGGAAAAGGATCTGAAATTAAGAAACTGAAATCTTTGATACAAGAAATTTAAGTTTTGAAGCAGTAACTTCAAATATGTCACAATGTCTAGCGTCTCGAAGATCATTTACAGTCCAACAAAAACTTAGGGTACCAGGAGGGGCTGGGAGTGATACAACAGTATGACGACGCGTTCGAAGATGAAGCCAGAGATGAGTTTGACAGCGAATAATTCAGAATAACCATATGATGATATAACCCGCTTTATCATATTGATTGACAGTTAACTAAAAAAAATCGTTCGCTCGTTTTATAAATATATAAGGTATATTGTCCGATTTGGGTGATAAGGTCTTGACTTGTGCAAAGGCACATCTTCTAGATCTTACTACAGTGATACACAGTGTTTAAAACAAAAGTAGTTATTTACAAGAAAACGTGCCCCCATTTGGTAGCACTCCCATAAAATAATACCAAGCCTTAATACATACCGGGAACCCCCGTAAATAAGGGCTTATTTACGGGGGTTCCCGGTATGTATTAGAGCTTGGTATTATTTTGTCATTCTGCCTAGTCAGAGTCTTGTAATGTTGCCAGCACAGAGAGCTATTGTGCGGTAGTCACAACGAGCTCTGGCGGCCAGAATGTATTTTATGGGAGTGCGACTAGTGATGGACATGCCACAGCCAACAGGTGACAGGACTGCCACCCGGCAGCTATATATATACGTGGTTATTGTTACTTCTAATGCACTGTTTAAAAAAGCCTCGAGTGAGAAAGAGACGACATATAGGATTGTTAAATCAACACTTTTATAATAATAGACCTTGGTATTATTTTATGCACATATATTAGGATCATTATCACTTCTAACGCATCGTTTATTTATTTATTTATTTATTTATTTATTTATTTATTTATTTATTTATTTATTTATTTATTTATTTATTTATTTATTTATTTTTTGTTTGTTTGTTTGTTTGTTTGTTTGTTCGTTTGTTCGTTCGTTCGTTCGTTGGTTGGTTGGTTGGTTGGTTGGCTGGTTGGTTGGTTGGTTAGTTAGTTAGTTAGTTAGTTAGTTAGTTAGTTAGTTAGTTAGTTAGTTAGTTAGTTAGTTAGTTAGTTAGTTAGTTAGTTAGTTAGTTAGTTAGTTAATCATTCATATTTCCAATTACATTTCTATTATTCTTGCCATTTTTGTAATTTGAGTCTGTATTGTCTTTCATTTCATAGCTACATATGACATTTAATATTCCCTATCTTATTTTTCTATTATATTGGTTACTTCCTATAATATTGATTTTGCTCTCATATCTATGCACTATCAAAATGGTCTCACCACCTACATGTGTACAGCTATTCGCTTTGTTATTCACCTATTTTGATTCAATGCAATCCATAGCTTTTAAGGTTAGGGTGAAGATCCACAGATTGCATATGGTCTATTTTGTATTATGTAACCATTGCATATAAATTGATAATAAAGCTACTATTCTACCAATGCAGCATGATATCTTGATTTAACCAAAATTACTCTCTTCTCTGTCCTAATATTATTTGCACTGGTAGTCATGTTATAGCGCCTGAAGAATTCCCTAAATTTGTATGAATGAAATACATCCATAACCATAAAATATAACTGACTTTGTGTTAAGTCCAGTTATTCTGCATCATTCAAGAGATTCTAAGTTTTAGCTTGTTTTATCTCCTTTGTGATATGTCAAATAAGCTTCTAAGCCAACCATGCAACTTGTGAAATACCATTGCACATGCACATACCCTACCCTGTCAATATTTCTTTTCTGTCTTGGAAACCATACCCGAGTAGCAATTTCTGAAACTAGTTAATTGGCCTATCTGAAGGCTGACTGGGGGACAAGGGAGCTTGGATCTCTTAACTTATTGTTTTAAATTTAATATAAAAACGGAAAGGCTACCATATGGTCAAATGATACCCTCGTCCCTTTGTGATATAATGCCTATTGCACAGCCCATTTCTAGAGGTAAAAAGCTTTTTTCATTTCCCTATGATTCTGTTGCAAATCTGTGAAGTACTAAAGTTCTGTCACGCTCTGAATCCTCCCATTGAAGTAACTTTCGGCAATGGTTTCTGTGGATTGCGGTAGCCTAGCTGCTTAATTGCAATTATCTTTTATTTCAATGGGAATATTTTTATGTTATAGAAACGCAACATATGACTACTAAATTTCATTTAAAACCCTATTTATTCATAGATTTATCCTAATGTAGAGACCCAGCTCTACAGCTGGGGCGTTGCGTTTTGAAACTTTGAAATTTTGGGGTGAACTTACTAACAATTTAGGGAATGTAAATGAACATGGATTATTTGCTTTATTGTTAATACTACGAGTCTTGAGTTTTGGTTTATATTTCTGTGGGGAGGCCTGCTGATAGTGCAGATAGGCCCCATCAGCAAAATAATTAGCTTTGGAGTCCAGAATCCCGTCGCTGTTTACCTGAGGCAACTGATTTATACTTTTTGTGTCTTCCGGAACGGGGAGCAGAATTCCAAATTCAGATCAAGAATATTAGGGTAGCCGTCTAACGGTACTTTATGTTGTGGCCCGATCTGGCTGGATGTAGTGGGCAAATTGTGGGATATCCTTTCATTGTTGCTGTCCCGAGGTTGCTGCCCAGCCTGTGAAATTAGGAGGAATACAAATTGTTTCCTCAGAAAATTGGGGAAAACATCCCTTCGGCGGCTAACTGATAATGTAATAATTAATGTATTAAACCAGCTGAGATGGCCTGGGAGCTGCGTCCACGTGAGGTCAACTGGGATCACCATGTTTTTTGGGGCGGTCAAAAGTTGCTTAGGGTGGCACCTGATGGTGACTTACTAGAACTAAGAGAAGGTGATTTTGCTAACCAATGAAAAACCAGGAAGCCAGGGAGCTCATTGGTAAACGAATGTATGTATTTTTGCATAGCACCATTGTGAACTTTGAACTGTACCGGTTTGCACCACTTATAAGCTGATGCAAATAAACGGAGAAAGCCTTCCTACTTTTCGGGAGCCACTTTCCCACTGGACCTGAGAACTTTCGTTTGTCTTCGTGTGGCATAATGTGAGCGCACCCACAAAAGTCAGATGCACGAGTCCCGAAGTGGTGTCTCACACTAAGTCATCATTCACCCTCTAGCCAATGACATTAGATTGCATGGGCATTTCACTCAATCATGGATGCATGTCGTTTTCATGTCTTCTCGCAAATGTTTCTCCACCAATTGGTTTATAAATACTCCCCACTGTTTTCCTTTCAAGAACAGAGTTTTGCTGACTATAAATTAAAACCAGCATCCTTGTAATATCCCTTATTATTTCACTTTAAGAAAAAGGAGGTGGAGCTGGAAGAACTCATCATAAGCTTTTATCATAAACGTATAGCAGTCTCCTATACGTCTATGCTTCTATGTTTCTGCCTGTCACTTGATATCAGTTTATTATAGGGGGACTTAATAACGATATTGACCCTTTTAAGGAAAGTCAACACACTTTCATTGTCAGGGTTCTTTGTTTTACCCAGTGAACAGTTATATGACATTATTTGGGGATGTTATTTCCATTGACTAGCTAGCAAACACAAATTCTTTTTACTTTTTATTAACAACCTATCTCAAGTTAAGCCGCATTTTTTCTACCTTTATATATTAACAAGCTGTCTCAAAGAATAAAAAATGTTAAATATCAGAAAATTTTCATCTTCTTACAATATAAGCTTGAATTTGTGTGATCTGGCTCCAATTTGCCCTGGGTAATCTACATAGGGCGCCATTTTAATCCTGTTTTAAAAAAAGTGGTGATGGAACCAGTTGTTTCTGTGGATTTTTAGACAACAATGACCCAATCTTTTGGCAATGTCTTGACTTTACAAACAATGTCAGATTTTTTCCTTTTCTTTAATTTGTAGTGTGTTGCAATTGACTCTCCTTTAGAGTCAGAAACTAACGCTTCAGTGGTCTCACAATTGATCTATCCACAGCGTAAATGATGTTCCTTTTATACCCAAGAGGAAGTGTCATAAATGGATCACTCTAATCATGTGATGTATCCTGTTGCATTAACACAGAGTGGATTTCATTATGTAACCGGCCAAGTTACTTCATATAGCACAGATTCTGTTCCAGTGGGACAGTACACATAATGAACATGGTAATGCATGCCACTGACATGTTGAGAGGCCATACACAAGAGACCTGTATGCCACAACTTGAATCGTGATACCCTTTAATTATATATAGGAAAGTCTTAATGTTTTATATTAATATATTCTGTTCAAATGTAACACTTCTATACTTTACAGGATTAATTCAGTCTGCAATATTTTCAAATAGTTTTAACATGTAATAGTTATAATCAAACTAAGCCAAATTCCGACATAAATCAAGGTTTCCCTGTCTGGGCATTTTAAGTTTTGACTTCCTTATATTGTTTGGAGAGACATTTGTTAAAACTGTACTTCAAGCATAATTCAAAATACTTTCACTTCAAAACAGCAGATTGTGTGCCTTGCATTTTAAAGCCTTCCAATTGCAGTGTCCAGAAAAGTGTAGAGAACGTGCATACAAAACATGTCTCATGTCTTGCACTACCTTTTCCAGATTGCCTCATACTCCTCTGCTCAAAGACTATGTGTCACAAGGTTCAAGCCGCTCTTTTCAGTAAAATGAGAGTCACTTTCTGTCATACACTGTTCTTCAAAACACAGATGGAATAAGCCTGGTTCACAGTCCGTCCAGAAAATATGAGTAGGAGATAAAAAAAGAAAAAAAAAAAAAGAAAGCGAAATAAACCAAAGAAACAATAGGTATCTTACGACATTGCTGAGAACATAGGTTACACATTGAACACCATCTTTGTATGAGTGCATAGATGTAAGCAAAAGCAGATCCTGGGATAGTCAAGTAAAAGTAAACCGGATGTATTCAATATATAATATTAGTAAGTGGTTTCTATGAAAGGATATACCTCCCATCACCAATACAATATCTACCTGTAGAGGCTTAGGGCATGTAAATTATGTAACATTAGTTTGTAAATGCATGATGTGTACATGCGATTAGGCGATGTCCACCAGACGATTGACTTGTGTTACGGTCTAATGATTTTCCCCAGTATACATAGAGAAACTGCGTTATGACGGGGTAGAGTACACAGTTTTTCTGGAACACCCACGCTGCACACGCTCACACGTTCTCATGGCATGAAACATGTAACGAATTTTTTTAAACTGTGCTATATGAACATGAACATTTCCGTTGAACGTTATAAATGAAACCGAAGAATTAATAAATGTGTGTGCATCTCCAGAATGGTACTAGAGGTGATTCTGTACCTACATTAGTTAAAGGTAAGTGCTATAAAGTAAAAACTATAAAGATAGCAAAATGAATAACAATTTGTAGAAAGAACAAGCCCAAATGCCCCGTTAATTGAAAACTAGCAAATTGAGGAAAATAATTTGTGTCCGCTCATATCTGTTCAATATTAATTTGCAATTGGACGTTATTATAATCTAACTTGAAGTTTTACAGAACCAAGAACCACTGAAAATGGGGGAATAGAAATATTGTACTCCTGAAAATATTACGATATGATTTTATTCCTGCAAAATGCAGTCTTTATAAAACATATTTATTGTTCAAACTCTGATTCCTGACATTGTCAATATGCATATACAAGTTTACTGGCTTGCCAGGCTTACACTATATTTGTACTCTTGATGTTGAACAAACCACAGTGCTTATGTTTCCTGCTAAAGATTGAATTTCGTAATGTACACTGGAATGTTACTAGTTACCAAATGAGATTCAACCGAAATTTAATGCAACAAAAAACAAGTACGTATGGGTTTTCTGGGTCAAAACATATAGCATTTCTACTGAAATGATAAAGGTACCACTCTTACATGATATTATGTGGTCTTCAATATAAAATGTGCATTAGGAAATACAGATAAAATGTGCATTAGGAAATACAGTATAAAGGGCTATTGGTGCAAGATATAGTTATTTCTAAAGGTGACATAGTATGCATGTTCAGTCAGTGTTCTTGATAGTTTCATGGTACACCTAGATCCATATCTAAATATGTTATGCATAAAGACAGATATATGGCAATGGACCTTTATTACACTTATTACACCGAATAAAACGCACATATACTCATGTATATCTACAAACAGTGTCTGCAGCAAGATTTTAATTTATACCAATGCAGGGGCTGTGTGTAAAATTGTTTAAGTCAAGGGGATCTCCGAGAAGTTGTGTCACATCTTCAAAATGTATCAGGTGAAAGTGGCACTCAAACCGGCGAACTCCATCCGAAGGACCCTTGTAGCTCCCAAGGACAAAACCCTGCTACAACAGGTATGCGGCAGTCTATACCAGGTAGGATGCATGGATTGCAAAGCCACTTACATCGGCGAGTCAGGCAGACAACTTATAACACGCCTCACAGAGCATAAGAAGTCGGTCTCGGCGGGAAATGGTTCGTCGGCTCTGTCGGAACACCAACTCGCCTCCAGACATTACATCAATTGGGACTCAACTCGTTTAATTGGAGTATTTTCAGCGGAAGGTCTGAGAAGTCATTCACATCAGGAGACAGCGACCTGAGATGAACAGGGAGGTGGGCCTTGAACTACCACACATTTACGACCGCATATTGAATGCAACTCCACCTAGTGGCAGAGAGCCAACAGGCAGTCTGAAGAAGTTCATTGAACAGAGTGGACGAAAGTCTCACAGTAAGGAGAACAAAACAAGTATTTGTGTTGAATTAACTCTCTCAGTTTCATTAAATACTTATTTTGGAGCCCACCCATACATAATGGATTCCAAAGAAACAAATACAGACAGAGAAAAAATATAGACAGAGAAAATAAATACTAAACTCTACATTGTTTCCAAAGAGAAGAGCATGAGACCGAGATAATTTGCTTATTAAACTTCCAATTTTTACACCAGTCTAGAGCTACAACTGCCTAATGGTTTTCGACAGGTCAAAATACCAGTAAATGAAAATAACAGGCATTTATGTTTTTGCGACATACTTTCTAAACTTTATACTTGATATATTATTGAATATTTTTAAGACGTCGTAGTGGTAAAGAAAAGAATGTTTTTTTCTTTAGCTTATTTCTGCAATATTTTATATGCCTATAATCCATATGAATATATATTCCCGCCATTTGCATAAGACCACGTGATTTGTCAAAATGGCGGAGAAAGACGATGGCACGGAACAGACCATTGATAAAGATATTGTGGTCACAAAGTATAAAATGGCCGCAGAATTAGTAAATGGTTTGTATTAATATACAACATTTGATATATCACCTTTGTTAACTTTCATATGCTTGCATTTAAATATATCATTTTAAAACGGCCCATGCTGCCAGCTGTGCGACATCGGTTGAATGCAACGTGGTTTTCAAAGTTTCTAGTAATATTGTGCAATGCTTAGAATTTTGAAGAACTTTTTCCAGTGTTAACTTAGCCTTGGACAACAATCCTTTTGGCCATTACTTGCTCACATTATACTTTTTGTGCCCTTCAGATATAGTAAAGCAGGTGATAGAGAAATGTACGCCTGGTGCAAATGTGCTGGACATCTGCGAGTTCGGGGACAAGCTCCTCATGGAGGGTACTTCCAAGGTGTTCAAGAAAGAGAAAGAGATGAAGAAGGGGATTGCTTTCCCGACCTGTATATCTGTTAACAACTGTATCTGTCACTTTTCTCCACTCAAAAGTGAACCGGAAGTTACAATCAAAGATGGAGACCTTGTCAAAATGTAAGTGTCATGTGGATAAGCTCACCAATGACTTTTATCAGCGCTGCTCAATACCACTTTCTTTTTCGAAGTTCTGGTTATGAGATTTGATATATACAATACAGACCAGCAAGAGAAATTAGCAGCAAAGTAACAGCAGTATAAGTTATATATCGGTGACCGTGTACATGCCGCACTTCAATCTTGATGTCTTGACAGTTCTGGACCGAAAATAATGGCGAACAAAAAATTATGTATAGTGGATATACCTAAATTCGACGGTACCCTATTTTCGATGGGCGTAAAATATCACGTGATCATTCACGCAAATCTCGTTGGTCGAACGCAGTTCAGTGACCTTTCCCAGCGTGCGTGTATTTATTTTCCCTTGAGGCCATTTGAAGAAAAAAAAATATAATTTTTGCTTTTGTCTGTCCGTCGATGCCCGAGGTGAAAATGTGTTAGAGCATCGGAAATAGGTTAAACCAGTATACAATAAACGGAAGTTATCCCTGGTTATACTCGATTTTTGACCAATCGTCAAACGTTAATACCCTGTTATTAGAATACCAAAAATTAAGCAAAACCCTGCCCAACTTTTACCACTTAACTTATTACATACACACAGGGAGTCACAATATAGTCAGAGACATTCTGTGTGTATTCATGTTCATGATGATATAATTGATTTATGGTATCAGGTAGTTTGGCAAGACAAAAAGTGTAATATGATGACTATAGGTGTTTACGTAGCTAAATGGGAATGCTTAATCCAGTTACTTGAGGATAGTAATTTCATTGTACTAAATAATTAGTTCTCCGTTTCAGTGACCTAGGAGCCCACATAGATGGTTTCTCTGCAGTTATTGCGCATACATTTGTTGTTGGTGCTTCCAAGGTATGTATCATCATGTTATGATCACTTACAGGGCTCCACATGGGTAAAAACGAAGTGTGACATGGCCACTTTAAAAGTTGTAGCAGTCTGACGTGGCCTTAATACTAGTAAAAACTGTACAATGGGCCGTCAAGGTGTTATAAAAAGTGACATGGGAACATAGGGGGGGAAATATGACGTGTGACATAGCATAAATTATTTGGCAGCTGTTATTTGGACCCATGTAGAGCCGTATTTATCAATTTGCACATTTATTGTGTTTACATTCCATTTTTAGCTCTGCTTGACTGTGTCAGCAGAGCTAAAAATGGAATGTAAACACAATAAATGTGCAAATTGATAAATACGGCTCTACATGGGTCCAAATAACAGCTGCCAAATAATTTATGCTATG
>JAAUYG010042175.1_pt1 | contig 10117 bp, 2 predicted proteins | sample 7278091 | NCBI WGS metagenome assembly JAAUYG01 (sample SAMN14350201, study PRJNA611818) | marine sediment metagenome | isolation source: surface marine sediment (0.6m) | place: French Polynesia: Moorea | collected 2018-08
AAAAACTTCTGAGTTCTCTGAACCTACAGAGTCTAAGACAAGAGTGGAAGCAAATAGTCAAGCTTCAGCTACTTCAGTAACTGTGCCATACGGTTGGAAACGAGTTAGTGAGAATGGTGCTGTCATCTACTACAGGTTAGTTTTGCGTATTTATTTAAGTATCATAAAACCACACAATTTGCCATAAAATAGAATACGTATGACATTTGTCGATACCAAACCCAAAACATCATTTACACATGACATGTCCACATACCTGGCTAATCTTAAATAGTTTTTAAAATTATGCTGTAAAAGTGTTGAGGTTAATATCATGATTAAATTATAAGGCTGAAATTTGTTGCATAATAAAAAGGAAAACTGAAGTACCAGCCCTGTGTTGGCACCTGTTTATCTCCATGGGTAATTTTTCATTCCACAGCTTTGTAGCTCATGTACATGATGCACTGGGTATTTACATTCCATTAGACCAAACTCAACACAGTCACAGTGCCTATAAAGTACTAACAGTTAAAAAAAGTAAAACCACAAATGCCTATGGTGGCACTTTTTAAGACCAGCAATTTATTATTACATGCTTCCATTTAAATGGCTGTTCAGTTACTTTATGGAGTTCTCCCAGGAAGATTGTAAATTTTTGCCCTGTTTAATTGGGATGCTTCACTAAAAATGCCCACCATATGCGGTCATGCGAGGCACTTTTAATTGCCTGTGGAGGCTGTGGTACATGTGGTATTGAAGGAAATCATGGGGAGCAATAAAAATTGCTTGGTCTTTGTGGCTTCTGTGATGCAATAAATTGAGGTGTTTGTACAAAATGGGGTAGGAGGTCCCAGATATCATTGTTATTCTTGCTTTTTTCATGTATAACTGTAGACAGTTACTATTTTATGATGGTATACCAGGTGATCATGGTGATACCATGACTTTACCACAAAACCAAATCATGCTAACAATTTCCTAGCAAGTGTTTGGAGAATTGTAAACTACCTATAGCCTAGGTGTTACCAGTAGTTCTTTGAATTGCTGAAGTCATTCTTTCAGGAGACTGTGGCTGGCTATAAAAGCAGATCATATGAGTGGCCTTGCAGTGTGGCTGTCAGCCACAAACAAAGCACTTACTAGTACATGACTGAAATTTGACTTGTGACCAAGACTGTAGGAAAACCAGGGGCTGGATATCAGATTTGGCACACTATGTCTTTTTAAAAGTAAAACGCAAACGTATATTTTATGTATATATATAATTTTGTTACCTATTAGTGTGTGACTTAAATCTTACATAAGCCTATATGCATATTACAGTTGCTCACAGTCCTATTACTACTGGTATTACTGTCTTGAGTTCTCGGAAAGCTATTGCTGTTACCGGTACTCACATCCCTGCACAATAAATTTTAGTCCTGACATGTGAATTTAGGGTTTCCAGCCACTGAAATGAATCCCTGGTCTTGCACTGGAGCATAGCAGACAAATGCAGGAAATGCGCCATTGTCTTACATATAGGATACCCATTTGAATATAAAGTGAGCTTCTATGTCCTACAATTCCAAAAGAGGCTTCAGTCCTAGACCATGTAGACCATTTGGGCTTCCTCTTTTGTTTTGAATTACCGCCGTATTGGTCATGTTGTTAACAATAACTTTATGTTTGGGGCTTTCTATTGATGTCACAGAGGCTCCTAAATCCTTTTATGCTAATCCTTTTCAAGCTGCATATGCAAGCACCAACAGCGGGAAGTCAATGGCAGGGGAGTCCTGACCTGAAGTTCTGCCTAACTTGTGCAATATCAGTGCAAACACTGAACCAGTAGCTGCATGTATTAAACATGTTGAACATGAATGAAAGGGCTGAATATAAGCATGAAGCTTGTCTTAACATGCTCAAAAGTAACAAAATAATTAAGCAATAGTGTATTACATATCCAGCATTAATCTACTACTGCTGCTCGTGGTTTAGCTTAGCGTAGTACTATTACTTGTGCCTCAACTGAATCCTATTACTATTATCCGGAAAACTACAGTACAATTACATGTACCGTAGATTCGCGTGTAAAATGGCCACCCGTGTAAAATGACCACCCCTACTTTACTCTGGCAAAGCCTGGTAATAACAATTGTATTCGTAAATAATGGACACCCCCTCTGGGGCACTGCCCGCAAATGCCTGTAAATACTAATCAGTTAACAACCCTGGGAAATCCACCAGTACTGTTACATCCCGATGTGGGTGACATTGAAAGGTCAAACACAGGCTTTAGGCATAGATTTTGCCGTTATATAAATCTTCATACCATGGTAAAGTTTAATGAAATCCCCCGTAAGCAACAATACATTTTTGAGGTTGGGCAGCATTTTCGACTGTCTTGGCAGTCCTTCTTGTTCCCAGATACTTAGTAGACTGCTAGTGTCTCCGTCAGAAAAATTTAAGGCCACATTTAGTTATTAGTTATTTTTCTATAGACCAGTGTAGACTGGGTTAAAATGCCAAATTTTAAAAATTGAGGCTTGTAAATTTGCATATTTATTTAGTATAACTCAAATTCTTGAAAATAGTTTTTCACTCCATGTTACGTGTGCATGTACTAGTATTACTTTGAAAATATTTCTTAAATCCATTTTCAGTCCGAGCCATGTCCGCTTGAGTTCCACAGAAGATGTGTGCAACTACCTCCAGGCAGAAGGAACCTGCAAGTGTGGGTTAGAATGTCCTCTCCAGGTGGATAAGGTTTTCAACTTCAGCCCAGGAGTGATGTCACAGGACTGGTGCCCAGATGGTGTCAATAGCAATAGCAGTCTCGGTCAGCTGTGCAATCATAAGCGGAAGATCATGGCCATGGCGGCATTCCAGACCACGGCAGCAATTAAAAGTGTGCCAGAAACTCTCCCTCGGGCAACTGATCCTTCTAGCCTGGAGCAGGAAGGCTTTGGTAGAAAAGGTAACAATAAACGATGATAAACATGCATGTATCATTGTATCATGTACAAGAATGTTGTGAATATGCCTGTAATCATGATATTTGGGAAAATGAAGTAGTTTACTGTTTTACAGCATTCAACATGCTTTGTAATTTGTACAAGTGTTTAGTGAAGACTTGTAAATTTGTGATTGTGCAGTTACTGACCCTAGTATTAAGTGCACGTAATGACTAGCATTTTCTATCCAAATTTACTATCCATCTTGACATGTAAGTATATACTAGTAATGAATGAACATATGCATTGAAAATACAACATGCACTACTGTCCCCCTGTGTAACTCGCATATCAGATCACCTCTTATTCTTTCATTTTGTGCAGTGTTCACATTGATAAGTTTTTCACATAATATAATGCATTGGCTACCTACCCAGTAGGTAAAAACTTAATCTGTATAAGTATCTTGTTATGTTCTCTCAAGGTGCAACGCCAAGAAAAAAGAGGAAAAAGACCAAATCGGCCAGTCAATTGGGTCAATATGGCCTGGTGGCCAGCCGGTTCCACCCAGAACTCACCAACAGTGGAGAACGCCCAACAGTAGAACATGTGCCGGGGAATTGTCCAGCAGAAGAGGCTCCTGGACAGTCATCAGAATCCATACAGAGAGACTGTCCCTCTAACCTGAGTGAAACCGGATCATCTGCAAGTGGAAATGCGGCCATCAAAGAGGAGTCACGACCACCATGTGCTTCTCCACAGTTCTCCACCATGCCTGTGGAGCCCATATCTGAAAGTGGTAGTTCTACGTGCATTGGGCCTTCGTTCCAAGCAAGATTCATGAATCCAAATGCTGGAAACCCTCCACGGTTCGAAGGGCCGAATGGGGGGTACCTTTTTGCCTCTCATGGTGATCATCAACAACTTAGGATGCAGGGACCTCCATTTGGTGCTAGAAACCCCAATCACTTCTTCAGTATGCAGCAGCAGCACACATCAATGGCCTCTAGAATGCAGAAACCTTTCTTCTCAGGAATGGGATCTATGTCCAGCATGGGGCCGAGCCAACCGGGCACTCCACATGGTGTGCGTTCTGGTAACCAGTTATTCAGCATTCAACTTCAGATGCAGGCCCAGGCTCATGCCGCACGTGCTGGAACATCAGACACAATGGGGTCCCCGTTTGATACAGCATCACCTAGTATGTGCGATGGGTCTTCTTCTCCCAGTCGAATTGCCCATATACAACACCCTGGCCAGAGGAGAATGCTAAATCCACAACACCCTTCCCCAGCATTTCATAATGCGAATTCAGGCTTTATGCCACATAGCCAGTTTGATGGACAAGTGAGGAGTCCATTGGTAAACCAGGAAGCTGTACTTGCCAAGTCTACTCCCAAACCCAAGAAGACCAAGAAAAGGAGTAAATCGGGAGAACAAGCCATGCTGCACACAGGCAGTGGCTTGCCATGCCCAAACATTGACGTCAGGGACTTCCTGTCCCACCAACAGCAAAACATGTCTGGATTGCTGAACCCGGGTCCATGCACGGCCAATCCAACAAGTTTTCTAGAGAATCCAACAGCGTTTCTAGCTCAGCAGAGTCATCTTATGGCAGGCAGGCTGCAAGGAACTGTGACAAAGGAGCACGGGGAGGTGCCTGATAGCAGCAAGGAATGCAGGAATTACCCTGGACATTCTAATGGTTCAGAAGGGAAGTCTGAGGGCGACTCATGTGCAGGAGTGCATCGCGTAGCAAAGTTAGAAGTCAGTGAACCACCAAGTTGTGGGCAATCGTCATACAGTGAACCATGTGAAAATGATGCCACAAATGGCAGCGATCCGAAAGTTAACAAAAATGAAAGTCACAGCGACTGTGCCACCACAGCCACAGTAAAGGAAGAAATGAGCGAAAGCCTTGATAGTGATTGTTGTCAGTCAGATACAAGATGCAGTCTCACCCCCAAAAGGCCCAGTTCTGAGCAGTCTGAAAGGACCCTGTCATCTGGCTCGGAGCAGAACATTGAAGCGTGTCCTGGCAGTATTAAAACAGAACCCAGGCAAGGAAGCTCAGACCCCGATGACTGCAAACCAGCCTTGGATCCTAGTACTAGTGCTGCACAGTCTTGTAGTACCAGTTCTGGAGCTGACTTCGCAGGGAGGTACGTAGGCCTGAGGGAGATGTTGCAGAGGAGAGATATGAGACAGGACTACCCTGCCAGTAATCTGCTGTCTGCTGCTGCCCGTGGAAAACCAACAACTGGTGCAGCCAACCAGACAGACAATTGTAGTGTGTTTCTAGGAGCTGGAGCTGCAGCACCAATGCCATTCAACTTTCTAGAACAGCAACAGAAAGGAAGGCCAAGGAAACGCGGTGGGATCCTGTCTGACATCAATGGGCAACCTGTGATTGAAGGGCACAGGCACACCAATGGTTCAGGACTATTAATGTTGGATTTGCTGCACTATCAAGGTGGAAAGAGCATGTGCCAGCCTTTTATGATCAATGGTCAGCCGAAGCCTTCTGGTCCAGGCAGTGTGGTCATTCATCATCAGCAACCAGCCAGTGGGAGTCGGAAGACCATGGTAGAAGCACAGAGGAATCTCCTTGCCCTGGACCATCAGGACATAGGGATGATGCCTGGAAACAGCCCAAGCTGCATGCAGATGTGTGATAGAAGCATGGATGAGGTTTCTGATGTGCAGGCGCTGGACGGGCACAAGCTCACTGAACAATCTCCAATACAGCTTGTGCAGAATATGGTGTCTGGCTTGGGCAGCAGCCCTAGTTCTATAGCAGCTGCTCTCATGGCTAGCCATACTGAGTTTTCTGGCGGAGATGGTGCAACGGCACGTAGACGTCGCCGGCGATCTGCTCTGAATGGACTGCATACACAAGAGCTGATGCAAGCAAGAGCTGATGCTGAGTTGACTTCCAGGTCCCAGGACCCCGTTCATTCTGTAAATGCTGTATCCCCCGGTGCAACAGTTCCTGTGAAAGATGGACTGAGCATGGCAATGCCTCCATTGTCTGTGAGTGCCGTGACAGCTTCCACCAATGCTATAACTCAGGTCATTCCAACACCCAGTGTGTCTCAACATGTCCTCAACCCTCTGATGGCTCAACAGTTGAATGCCAGGACCTTGCCAGTGACAATCAGCTGCCCTATCAGTAAAGGTCTGGATCATCCACAGGCCGAAGAAGAAGTGCAGGATAACCTGGAAGTGTCTCCCGAAGACACTGGGCACTTTGAACCACCAGGAGACTGTGCTGCTGGAGACCTTGCAGAAGAAAGCTATTCTGATATTAAGGATGATAAATCTGTATGCGATGCGGTCATATCGGATGTGCCGCAGACTGTGCTCAGTAGAAAGAAAAAGAAAAAGAAGAAATTGAAGAAAAGGGCAAAGAAAATCCGTGAAATGACTGAGTTTGGATCTCATGTACAGGAACAGATTGGTGTGACAACTGTAGATGAAAGTGTAAACCAGCAGCCAAATGTTATTATTGGTGACAGGTTCTCTGGATCCATTGTTGCAAATCCTGATGCAAGTTTTAATTCATCCACTGCTTCCATTGAGCAGTTACAGATGGTATCCCATTCTGAGCATCCAGTTGAGGACAATGATGAACTGCTAGATGAATCTGCACATGATATATCTCTGGAGAGTCATCTCTCCAGGGAACCAGAAGAAGGTGGGATGTCAAGTGGGACAGTACACGACCAGTCTGGATCAGGGGATGGGGAGCTCAGCCTGCCTACTGACATGGGTCCAGATGGTAACCATGAACAGCAGCTCCTTCTGGAGCAGGGGCAAGCTTGTGCCAATTACATACAGACTCTCAGTTTTGTATCAAACATGGTCAGCATCGATCCTACAACTGGCATGGTCCAAGGCTTACAGATTCCCTTGGCTGCAGGCATACCATCCAAGCAGCAAGAACTCGGCATTGCGGGAAACACAACAGATGTATCCGTCTCTGATGGGGTTACAAATACAGAGGATGGAACACAAATGATCCAGACAGTAATGCAGATGCAGAACAGTCTTCTAGTCCAGGGGGTGGCTGGAGTAGCTGGAACTTTCCTCCATCCGCTACAGTTCGGTAATACACCCATATTTCCACTGATGCCGCTAGCTGCTCCAGAGGCTGGTCCAATGTCCCTGGTGCAGCTTACACCAGAGAATGCTGGCTCAACCCTAGGCTTGGTGGCCGGTCTAGGTTCCCAGCCCGAGACTCAAACAGTAACCATGACTACTCAGACGGAGGCTGTGCAGACAGAAGAAAGTGGCTCAGATTTGTTAGACTGCGGGTTGGAGGAGCATGAGGGCATGATTGAAGAGGAGGAATTAGAGGGTCAAGAACTGGGAGAAAGTGGTGATGACATGATTGAATCAATGGATGAGAAGACTCTGCATGAACATGACTCATGTCAGGAAGAAGTGGTTGAAGACATTGGTCTTCAAGGCGAAGAAGAGGAAAAAGCTGTTGAGAAGGATGTGTGTGTAGGGACAAAGGATGGAAATGAAAGTCAGTCCCTGACAGATAATCAAGCGGCATTGGGACAGAATGATATAATCTGTGATACTGACAGTTATGTTAAACCAGAGGATTTTACAACACCATCACAGTGTACAACACGAAGTACTCAACCAGAGGAAGAATATTCTGCCACATCCATTGAGACCAGCAAAGAAGAACCTAGGATATTGCCTGGGACAGAAAGTCAAACTTCTCCTGTCAGCCGAGTCTTATCAAACACCGGTTTGTCAACTGCTTCCTGTTCAAGGAAGATAGCCTATGTTAAACCAACACAGAGCAAAGTTGTGAATGAGAGCACTGTGGAGCTACCTCCCCCAACTTTGGAAAATATATATGCCGTACGTAGATCACGGGGACCAATCATACCTAGAAAGAGAAGACGGAAAGGCATGAAGCGTAAACGGTTCACCAACAGAGTGGCACCGATGCCGGAACCAGCCTCATGTACCATACCGTCAGGTATTGATCAATCAGAAGACACCAGTTGCAGCATGCCAGACTTGCAAAGCACGGCAGATGGCATGAATGATATTCAGGGTTCCTCTGCTCAACATACGGCATTAACCACTGAGGCAGTTGGCACCTCGGACTCAGAACCTCCTAGTCACATATCCAACACAGCTGAAAGCAGTGCTTCAAAAGAGTTTAAAATGAACACAGAATCTACTTGTGAAGTTGATTCTCTGTCCACAGAAGTTACTAACTTTTTGCCATCTCCAGTCCGCGGTGGCCACTTGTTTAGGAAGAAAACTTTTGGAGTCACACGATCTAAGAAAAGAAAGCAGAAAAGTCGTTTGATGGCAAACCGCAGAAGAAATCTGGTGCTCGGCACTGAGGGTATTGGTCTGAATGGAGTACTGGATGGAGGTGGTTTTGTGGACAAGAATGAAAACAACATTCTGACACATTCCGAGAAAGAGGATGCGACTTCTGGCAGTATCAACAGTACAAGTCCGAGGTTACTAAGGTCAAGTGGTCGTGTATACAACTTGACGAATGATGACCAGCATAATGTGAAGCAAACTTATGAAAGCCATGCAAGCAACATCTGTAAGGGAACTCCAGAGAAAGGAACCCCTATGCCTTCTGGGGCTGGCTCCGACTGTGATGCCAACCAGTCTTCGGATTCTTCCCATAGTGTGGCAGTGTCGGAAGGGGACGATGTTCGCCATGGTAACAGTCCGGTGATAAAGTGTGGTCCTGAATTGTCGTCTTCACCAGAAACGGAAAGCGTGAACTGCCAGGACAACTTCGGGAAGCTACTAGACAGAATGGACCTCACTATGCGTACCCAAAAAGCAAAACTTTCCGCCATTGTGGATGGGCCTTCTATGAGAAAGCAGCGATCGTTACAGGCTGAGCTGAAGGATCTGCTGCTCAGATCTGCTCATGGTGTGAAGAGATCACCAGATGAACTCTCCGATGGTAAATATTTGAATAAAAAATCCCATGTTTGCTACTAAGCAGCTGCCAGCTAGAAAAATATATACCGGTACTTAGTATGTACCCTGTGTGCTGATAAAACACAACTGATGATATAAATAGCCTGTTAAATATTTGGTGTCTTACTGTTATGTAGTAATTTTGGTATAGATATGTACATGTGTATTCTAATTTTAAACTGAAATATTTTAAACTGAAATTAAAGGTTTTTCAGAATGTCTTTTCCTTATATATATACATGTATGCAGCGATCTACCCATTTCTAATCCTTATATGGTATATCATCTTTGCTTTCAATGCAGATGATGATGCCGATTCCACAGCCAGTGACTATCACGACCCCATGTTTCCACGGACTTTCAACACTGGAGATCTGGTATGGGGTCAGATCCGTGGCTTTCCATCATGGCCGGGGAAACTTGTCCATGAAAACGAAGTGCGCGGGACCCCCAAAACTGAAGATGGAAAGGTGAGCTTTGGTTAAACTGGAAAATCACTTGTGGGATTGTATTGAAGATTGGAAGCAGGAAATCATTCCTTTAATGCCCTGCTGTTGCATTTAGTATTTAGGCCGTCAATGTCTTAATGTTGCATTTACCTTTACAATTATTATGCAAGGATATGGCTAATAAAATTTGCAAGATTCAGTTGTATTCTGAAGTAGAGAAATCTTGTTGCTCTGGGTCTTTAATTTCAACATGATTAAGTTAATTTATAACTAGTGTATATGTATGTTCAGATGTTAGCTTGGTAAAGTAATAATCTAAAAATTATTGTACTTCAACCCAGATCACTATTATTTACTGCTTTGCCCTAGTTGCTCTGCTAGTATATTTCAGTTGGTTTTAAATTTTCACCATTTTGTGGTTCAGCTTTGGGTACGGTGGTTTGGTGACCATACCTTCACGCAAGTGGAGCCAGACAAACTAAAGACTCTGTCAGAGGGCTTGGAAGCACATCACCGGGCACGCAAGAAACATCGAAAGTAAGTTGAATACAGTCTTAGGGAAAAATTTTAGTTTTTTTTTTGTTGTATGTCACATAATACAGAACACAGTACAGTCATCGGCACTGGTGTTATGATCTCAACCCCAGTGTGCAGAAAAAAAAGAGACCTTTTTTGGGTGATGTCTCATGTCGGATTGAATTATATTATCTAGAATATGCGTTGTGTTTTGTTGAGTAATACTGCCTGGACTTCGTCATTGTTGTA
>JAAUYG010096943.1_pt1 | contig 10117 bp, 4 predicted proteins | sample 7278091 | NCBI WGS metagenome assembly JAAUYG01 (sample SAMN14350201, study PRJNA611818) | marine sediment metagenome | isolation source: surface marine sediment (0.6m) | place: French Polynesia: Moorea | collected 2018-08
ATCTTCAGTCAAACACCTACCCTTTTTGGCGAAAATATCCCCCTTTTGGAGGTCCCAGGACCCCACCAATCTGTGACAAAAATCACCCCTTTTCATCGTTTTTTTGTACATGGATGCGTACCAAGGTACCATATTGAGTGACTCCCCCGGGAGTCACTTCAACTACTGGTATACTGGAATGGGTTTGAGTAGATCATGTAGATCTGATGGTTAAAAATCTACACATGATTAAATTCCAGGTGTGCCACAGTTGTCCCAATATGATACCGGTACAATTTTGTACCGGGTATTACATTGCATCTGTTTTCCTTGTTCCTTTCTGTCACAGTCTCGATAGGCGGAAACCAATATTTGCATACGTCCCCTCAAACCCCAAGTAATCAGCTACCCAATAGTAACCATTCCACCATATCGTGTCGCTTGGCCGTGAAACAATCAATCGCAGACAAAGCCACGAGATGGCTGCTAAAACTTTGCCCTCTGACGGGGAACCTGTGACAAGTAGCACTAGTCAACCCAGCCGAGCGGCACGCTCTGCTAATGGTAGATATTGATCTAGCAGTTCCTAGTGAGGGAGGACTCTGACCCTGTACAAAGATTTCTATTGATCTTGTCAAATATTGCAGCTAGATATTCGAATTACCAGAGCAGAATTTTATCTGCCTGTTGGTCAGATGATTCTATCAGTTTTAAAGGATAAGCGTACATACAAATGTAGGTGTTAGGGGGGATAATACATGTACATGTATGTATAAGTATCAGGTAGACTGCAAGTGTTCATACTGGCATGTCTTGATATTGGTGGATATATAGACTAAATATGCAGGTAAGCCATACTGGTCTGGCTTGTAGCGTCTGGCTTCACGAATAATAATTGTTGAGAAAGTTTTTTGAAATAATGTTAAATGACTGAAATTGTTATATTTTACTAAAACACTGAACAAACAGTTTGCTTTTATTTATCATTTTAACTTTCAAAATTAAGGCACAAAAACTTGATGTACATTTAGTGGGGATGTATCGGTCTGGAATGTTATGCTTACATTAACATGATTAAGCTGGATTCTCCAGTAACCATGGTAAAATTCCAACGATAAATGCATACAATTGTTACAGCTACTACTATTGCTACTACTGCTACTACTACTACTAAGTTACTATTACTACCGGTACTATTGATGCTACTCAGCTGCTGCTGCTACTGCTACTACTGTACTACTACAGACTACAACTATTATTTCTAGCTACTACTACTAATACTGTATATGTCCTATTAAAGGCAAATGCTTAGGTGTGTGTCTATTAATTTCAGTGATAAAGCCAGTCGTCCTGTACCTACAGTATGCACATACACGGTAAACAGGAAGCACATGGACCATTGTTTGCAAGGACAGTGATTTGCGCATATATGCGGCAGCCAAACGGACTGGAATATCACTTGTATTTTAGCATTTCTTGACAATCTTTTAAATGTTTTATCAGGCATTTAGCACATGTTTAGTGTGAATTTGATGCAGTACTGTTTGTTGGTGGAGGGGCTTACATGTCTATTAGGAACTACGCTTCTATAAGGACATTTACAATAATAATTACTACTGCAGACTACTACTATACATTACAAGTACTACTACTACTACTATTATTACTACTAATAATAATACTACATACTTCTACTACACTTAACTACTACTGCTGCTGCTATACTGCTGCTGTTGCTGCTACTAAAGCTTAATGTAGTCATAATGATAGACCACTTGAAATTACTCAGGAAGACCAAAAATCGTGTTAAAACTTATTAACACCTCATCAACAATGTAACTGCAACACAGCTCTGTGGTGATATTAAGCAGTAGCAGCAGTCTACATGCCAAGGTTTAAAATGTAAAGGTGTAAAATGTAAACTAGAACTACATGTACCAGGATGTCTGCATCTACACTTTTGACTTGAGGGTTATCCTAACATGCTAGTGAACAACAGCGTGAACAAAAATCATGTCTATACCCATATGTTGAAAACAGACCTAAAAGAAACATAAAGCCAGTTGACCTGATTATTGCATATTGTGCTTCACCCCTAGCTAGAATACCTGGCTCACCTGCAGCCACTTGTATGTACATTGTATTGCCATTTTCTGATGGACATAGCAAGCACAAACCGTGTGTCTGTCAAAAAGGGTCAAAGAACTCTGCTTGCAGGAGACAGGTCTTCCTCTTACCCTGAGCACAGTTGTGGAATGGTGCAATACAATGTACAAATCTAATGATAGTGATTGATGATGATTGATGATGTGTATCAAACACATAGGAAACAACTACATGTACACATGATATAGTATATGTCTGTCATACGTATTGAAAATTGTTGTATGTATGTATATATTATTACTACCACCTACCAGTATATTGTAAGATTGTATTCTTACAATTTTGGACAAATAATTAAAACTTCATTGGATTTGGTATAACTGCTGATAATAAAATACCGGTAGAACTTAAATTTTGGATTAAAACATTTTCATTTTGATTCCAGGTGTCCTGTGTAGAACATCCTCCCAGCAGCGTGACAGGTACCAGTGATCCAGACAAACTGCAGGCAGAGACTGACATCCAGAGCCTGAAAGAGGAGAACCAGTACCTGCTTCAGGGGATCGACATCCTCCAGAAGGTGTTCAATCCAGAGACGGCAGAACGAATGGAGAGTGGCGGATATGAGTTTATCACCCCGGATGGGGAAGGATCCCGAAACCAACCACCTTGTGCTGTTCCCTCGGATCAGCTGGGGAAGATCCTGGAGGATTTAAAATCCCATGTGTTTGGCTGGGAGAAGCTCCGGAAGACCAGAAGAAATACCGAAGGATCAGTCATCTCTGGATCAAGCTTAGCTGAGTCACATCCCGCCCTGTGTTTGCCTGGACCTCAGCTAAGGCAAGCCATTGTTACTGATAACAACCCTTGGTATGTTGCCACCCCACAGCTTCCCTCTCCATACATGTATCAGCCTCCAGCTCATCCAGATAATGCTTCTCTTGCCAGCTTGATCAGCACCAGTCCGCCATCTATCAACCTCCAACCCGTGCCATTAAGACACCCGCCAGACTGCTCTGGACCCCAGAGACTCCATGACAACATCATGCAGCAATCTGAGGTGGTACTCCAGACACTCAAACAGTCTGGGGAGATCAAGGATGAGGCTATTCCTGCTGCTGTGTTCCATTGGCAAGATGTTCGAGATTCCATAGCCCAGGGTCTGCATGATGAAAGTGCCCAGCACGTTCACACTCCACCTGCGAGCATGCCACAGCAGAGAGCGGTCAGAGAATCAGTTCATCCAGAACACCTTCGGCTTCATAGCGACCTGGAACAAGCATCTGCTTCTATGAACCAAGCAAGTCCTCAAGACCCAGACATGACGCAAACTATGAATTCGAAGGGAAGAACAAAGGAAGAATCGACACAAATGGCAAACTCAGTGTCAAGTAACAATGACACTGATGCTCCTGTTCAGAAAGACTCTTGTTCAACACCCAGAGCTACTCAGCTTCTGGAGAATCTAGCTGACATAGCCAAGGCTCTGGAGCAAGAGTTGGGTACCAAACTTAACATTTCGGTAAGATCCAGAGAAGGGACAGTAATCCATAGCAAGCCAGAAGATCATCCCACCGGTGTTGTTACCAAGACTGGAGACCAAGAACTCACTGAGGAGATAGATGAGAAGAGAGTTATAAAAGCAGTCCCTGACCCAGCCAAGGTGAGCAGAGACTATGAGAACCTGAGGCGACAGAGGCTCGCGATGCTGATCAAGGCTTTCACAGGCCGAGATGATCCAGAACAGATGTTACAGCAGCTCCAGGGTCTGTCTCCAGATACCGAGACTCCAGAATCAGCTAAGCTCGGTCACAGACATAGAGTAAGGGATTCTTCTGATCCTACAACAAAAAACACCTCTGGGAGTATTAGCAGAAATTTGGCGTCAATCCCGCAGTTGAGAAAGAAAAAGACAAAAAAATCCCGAGTCGCCTCCAAGGAGTCTTCCTCTGATAGGGTGCTAAGCAGATCACCCCCATATCATAATCAGTCAGTAAAGGGATGTCAGGAACAACGTGGTCACACACATTCTAAAAGCAAGGAAGAAAGCTCTCATCTTCCAGACTCTGTAAGTCGAACTATTGCCGCCATATCCAGAGATTCTGAGAAGCTGAAACAGAAAATCCGTGCCATGACCGATCAGCTGTCTGCAGCAGCTGCCGGCAGCAGAGGTCAGGATGGTTATGATGATGACCTGGATGAGCTAGCCTATGGTGAAGTCTACAACCCGGAGTATGTGCAGGATGAGCTAGAAGCTGCAGAGGAAGAGCTGGAAAGATTACAGCAGCTTCAGGTGAGATATGACATGGCGGTGGAGAGTTTTGGTAACGCCAGACCAAGAAGAAAATGGCTGCTAACTTCTGGGCAGTTGCCGCATGCCAGACAAGAGATCTATCCCCACAGGAGAGGCTGGGAGTCCCCTCGCCCCAATGCTGAGAGGGAATTGTATGAGGACCAGCGACAGAGAGGCGAGGTGGCAGAGGATGAGGATGATTGCCTCACTGTGGAAGACTTCAACGGGTATGAGGAGACATTGCCATTTGACCAATTACCTGCAGAACGACATCCTTCCCTGCGATCAGAAGATTTCCCTGACAGGACTCTAGCTGATTGTACTGACACAAGAGGGCAGCACATGTTAGGGAACTCCAGGGGTACAGAGGGGGAGGGACTCAAGAAAGGAAAGGAACAGCAAAATTTGGCCATGACGGGGACGTGCTTATCAACAGAATCAGCATCTCCTGCAAAAGGTAGTGCCCAGTGGTGGAAAACCATCTCTGGTACAGATATTCACAGACAAGAAGATGGAGCAAAGATGAGAACCTTGTCGGGCTCAAGACCTTCCCTAAATCATCTAGACAACCCAGATTATGACAGAGACAAAAGACATTCTGCCAGAGATCATCAGAGAACAAGAGGCCACAGATTTGATAGATCAACAGAAAAGGTGGTTAGTTTGGAACAACCGATGGATGATTTGCATGACGCTGAAGCTGAACAGATGTCCTTGTCCACAGATGGTCTGAACAACGGGGACAATTTTGGTAAATCGGAGAGACACCAACAATCCGCTTCTCCTGGTAGTCATAACATGGTTCAAAAGTCGCGTGTTGAAAATGCATATATCAGCTCTGGTCACAGATTCGGTGGAGGTAAGGACAGAACAGAGAGGAAGATGGCCCGGGGAAAAGCAAATGTGGAAAGATATCTGTGGGAGAAAGACAAAACTGTACAACATGAAAGGAGATCTCTCACTCAAAGACCCCCTGATAGTGATTACCCAGAAGTGAATACCACCACACAGACAAGATATAAAGATCTAGTAGATGGATACAAAAGTGTTACCTCTTGGAATGAGAAGCCTGAGACCTTGGAATTAAAACAAGGAGAAAGCTATGTGGGACCAAGCAAGCAGAGGCGACAGTTGGACAAAAGTCCTGCAAAGACTGATGCCGCAATAATAAGCAAAAACACTGCCATGGCAATTGCTCCTGAGAGAAAGAAAACTGAAGCGGATAGGTTGATAGAGAAATACTGTCCACAACCACATGATGATGTCACAGTGTGGGACACCACCAAGACGGACACTCCTCCTGATGTCACCTCAGATCGGCAGAAATCCAAATCAGGACCCGCTGAGACTCGCAGAAATTCTAACGATTCTGGATCTATGTCCGAAGCGGATTTTGTTGTCACCCGATACGGAGACATCCTCAAGCGACCAAAGAGTCCAGAACGCCAACATCACCCAGAGTCAACCACCACAGCCGGAAACCATTCTAGAGAGAAAGATGATATAATATCTGCCCAAGTAAAAGAAAGGCGGTTAAATTCTGGAATGAAATCTACTGGATCAAGTAAGGCAGTCCTGGATGAAGGGAGAGTGCCTATCACGGTTACCCAGAGGTACTGTGATGCCATACTCCGAAGCACACAGCGATATCAGGAAACCTTTGATAATTGTGACTCAGTCAACACTGTCGGCAAAAGTGACGAACGATCAAAGAATGAAAAACGTCATGATCATGGTTCAGAAAAGAGCAAGACCTTTACTTCTAAAAAAGCGGACAGTGGTGATAGCCCTCTGAAAGACAAACTGGAGACCCGAGATGGTTGTGCAAGACCTGACGGGAGCCCATCACGTCGAGAAGTGCAGGTGGCAAGATACCACAGAACTGACGCTATTGGTAGCCCTGACTTGGACTCATCAGCCAGAGAGAGTGGACAGATGAAGAATGAACCGGACACCAGAGTTCAACTTCAGAGCGAGAGAGATGCTGAAGACACATCTATACAGTGAGTATCAGTATGCCAGTCCGTAGCAACTCAATAAGGCTTTTGTACTACCGGTATTTTTAATAAAGGTAATTTTAAATTCAGCAAGATATGGCTTTCTATTTGCTGACATAATGTGGGAATAGGTCAGTTTATATATATACACTAATATATGTATATACATTTACACACACCAGTGGTTTTGCTAGAGTTGCCTGGTATATCTACACGTATTTTAGTTTCACCAAACATTTGCATGTTCACTTCTAGTATTATGATATACAAAGCTATTTTTGTAATAACTTTTGAAATCTAAGTGTTAATGTACACATAGAATGTTTTTCCAAACTTTTAGTATGTTTACCCGGTAATATTATTGTAAATTTAAACATATTATCATTATTTTGTACCCAGGAGGAAAAGTGAACCATCACTGACGGAAGAGCAGCGAAAATATGCCGAACAAATTGTGGCTCGCTATGTGTTGGAGAAAGCAGAAAGCCAACAGAACTCTGTGTCCGGATCTCCACATACAGAGGTGACACCTAGTGGCGAAAAGAGTAGTCCTGAAATGTCAGCGGAGGACAGAAACAAATACGTTCAGGCGATTTTGGCAAAATATGTTCCACAGGAGGACCACTCTCAGGAGTCGAACTCGATAATGCAGGATAAAGAGAAAAAGACCAAAGTCAAAGAAACTATGGCATGCCGAGAAAGGGCAGCACCTTGTAGCAACAAGGATGCTGCAGCCGCCGAGACTGCCGATATCCAGGACGAGGCTAAATCAAGTGTGGAAGACATTATCAATAAATACTGTGAGAGAAATGAAGACAGTTTAGCAGGGTCCAGGCATTAATTAATAGTCCAACAGAGCAGTAGCTGCTGATAGAAGTCATGCTGCAGTTGGGGTGGAAATAAGTTCTGCTAGGTAAAAATAGATGGCATTAAAAGGTACAGAAATCACTTCTTCAAAATTGGTCTTAACAACTTGTGCTCACAAGTCAAAACTTATCAAGTTAATTGTGGTTGAGAAACTGGTAATGAAAGTAGGACGTTTAATTATTATCATTCCTTAGGACGTTTATCATTCCTTTTTCCATATATGGACTGATATTGCATTGTAAAACCTGATTCTGGCTATTTTTACATGTAAATATGTGTACAGTAGTTGTGTTACAACCCCTGCCACCTTTATTTTAAGACCACTTGGTTTATAAGACCACTTAATTTGGTTGTTAAAGACCTTTACTGCAAGTCAACTTGCAGTATAATTTAATATTTTCTTGGCCCACTGGTGGTCTTGAAATATGAGGACTACATGTACTGTATTTCAACTGGTGATCATGGAAAACTCATGTAAAGTAAGCTTGAACTGACATTAAATATCCAGCGGAGAAAATGCAGATTTGGAGTACATTGGCCTCTAGATTTTACGACCACCCATTCAGCCAAAAAAAAAATATGGTCTTAAATTAAAGGTGGGCTTAAAATGGATGGATCTTTATATTGAAAATATACTGAATCGCTGATGGCTTGTCTTAAAATGGAGCGAGTTAGAGGGATCTTCAATCCCAGTTGCCACTGTATATACCGGTACTTGGCAATACACCCAGGTTAATCTCTGTGTCCTGGAAACTGGCCTCCTTGCAAGTAGTGTGAATTGTGACTCTCCGCTTACATTCGACCACTGCCTTGAATTACTGGATAACTGCAGTGCTTACCCATTGTTGTGTGTGTCGAGGGATTAGTCCTCTGCGATGTTCACAAGTTTTCAGTGGAATCTGAGAATGAAGATCACCCATGGTACTGTTATAAACTACAATTGTGAGGTGGTCTTATTTTTGAGACACCTGAAAATGCAGTTTGGGTATTACCAGTACTAGGAAAAGTTGCTGTCTTTATTCTGAGGTGATCTTTAATTCTGAGACATTTTCTAAGTGAGGCTCCACTGCTTGAAGTTGTAACCTGTATGATGTATTATTAGGGGTATACATGGGTAAAAATCAAATTGACCAAATCGTGCGAGCCGGCTGTTTTGCAAATCGATCTAGCAAACCGATGAAATTCTTATCTTGCTATTCACGAACTGCACTCCTCGCTAAACAGCAATTAGCGATGTGGTGCCTCTGTTAACTGCCAATTCATGAGCCAGCCCACCTATAAAACTACGATCTGATGAGCCAGTCCCTTGCTAAACAACGATCCACAGAGTGCAGTTGCTGTTAAACTCCGATCTGTGGGCCATGGCTGTTAAAGATTGATTTGCGACTAGACCATTTCTGTTAAAGAGTGAACTGTGACTCATCATGGCTGTTAAATATTGATATAAAAATTATGATTCAGAGTCTTAAATAATGATCTGCGATTCGTAGCTCTGTTAAAAAATAAAACTCGAACCGTGCAATATTTTATAGACCCATGTATACCCCTATTATTGGCAACATTGCTATTGTGTGGGTGAAAATGCAAAGATGACTTTTGACTCCTGTAAGAGCTTTACCCCATGAACGCCTTCAGTGTCTCAATACTAATCCAATATTTTACATGTGTCTCAGGATCAGTGCAGATCAGATTGGTTTAGATGTGACATAATCCAGCGTGGCTTCTACACAAGTTCTATTTGTGTTACCACTCGGTGTTGTAGGTTTCAATGGAAGTGTTTGCATTGTAGAGATATTGTTATGTGTATGATGTGAGCTGGTAATTAGCTTCCTGTCATGCTATGCATTAATGACGTGGCAAACAAAACGTTGTATCCAATAAGATAAAAAGCCCAATTGTTGCTAAATGTTGCTATTTTTGTTAGCCTTATGTAATGTTACAAGTCTTGATTGTGATATTCACTTCCATTGTTACAGTCGGAAAATCATAGATTATGTAAATATTTTATCAGGCATAATGATGTGTCAAGAAATTTGCTTCAAGTTTTATCTTGTACCTTCAAGCAAACAATATATTCTGTTAGCTGTATATGACATTGTTTAGGTAAATTAGTTGCTTACATAGTTCTTAAATATGCATACAAATACACTAATAAGCTAGAACTGATAGAGTTATATAATTTGTGTCGCTAAATGTACCATGTACAGTGTATGCTTAATGTATATTTCTGCTGCTGCACCTTTCACTTCCATGATTGTAAGTGCCAAAAAGATCGACATTATTTATAACTGCTTCTTGCCATTGTTGTAGAGGTAGCGAGTGAACAAAAAAGAGTACAGTGGTTCCTCTATTTAAGACTACTCTATGGGACCCTGAAAATGTGATCTTATATTGAAGCTGAATGGCATAAAATATTGCATCATACAAAGATATTAATGTAGTTATCTAGTTAAGGTGGTATTGTAATAAAGAGGTGTAACATAGAGGCACCACAGTACATATGCTACAAATACGCGCAGATTAAACCACACCTACATGTATGCCTTATTTAAAATAACAACAAGAAGCCCAGGGGCTTGGCGCTCTGCTTGACAAGATGGTGCTCTAGATGTATCTTTCACTCTAAAACCTGCCGTTTTCGAGCCACAAAGTTTTTGAAAATCTGAAATACACTGAATGACCCCAGAATGACCTTAACCACTTAAGTGTCAAAAGTACCCTGTGTACACTGAATACTCAACCCCGAAGCCCAAATTGCAATCCGTTTCGCTCTACGACCAGCCATTTTCAAGATACAGGCTTGTCAAAAATCGGAATGCACCGAATGACCCCAGAATGACCTTAATCACTGAAGTGTCAAAAGTACCCAGTGTAC
>JAAUYG010128642.1_pt1 | contig 10117 bp, 5 predicted proteins | sample 7278091 | NCBI WGS metagenome assembly JAAUYG01 (sample SAMN14350201, study PRJNA611818) | marine sediment metagenome | isolation source: surface marine sediment (0.6m) | place: French Polynesia: Moorea | collected 2018-08
GATGCCACAGACGGACGACGGACGGACGGACGACGGACGGACGGACGACGGACGACGGACGAATTTCGATTTCATGAGCTCTGCTGACATAGTCAAGCAGAGCTAAAAATGCATAAGCGTACATGTACACTACGGGAACAAGTAAACGACAATTTGCGCAAGTGTGGCATAAGTATTAGCTTATGCTCTTCTATTAGAGATAACACTTCATGTTAACAGGAAAATATCCTACAAGGGTCTGGTGCTTTCCAGATAATGAGTTTTGTAACCGATTTCTGATGTGAAATCGGGCTGTACGTGATAATCTTCCACTACAAATATCACACACAGTTGCTGACTTACTGATGCCTTCTTAAACCCACATGCACTACTATTGGTATCCAGATTACTATTACTTTAAGATCGCTATATTACACAAGCAGTAAAACCTCTCTTGAGACACCACTGCCATAAGAGACCACCTGCCTGAAAATAATAATTTTCCTGACAGAAAGATCTACATGTAAAGTTCAATACATTGGAACCCATCACCAGACCACGCGACTGTTTTAAAAGGCCATAATTTTCCTGACAAATCGGGTGGTCTCTCGAGAAAAATTCTCCTGTATTCTCACACATGTACCTTTAGCATCGGTTTTGGACTCAGCACTCTTGCTCTTCTGTTCAGTGGTTACACTCCCACTGCTGGGTTTTGCAGACACTCCTCCCTCTGGCTGCATTTTCGCAGCACTGCCTGTACGTTTCAGGCTACTGCCAGTCCTCTGGACCTGACCGGATCGCTTCGCTTCCAGTTTGGGGGAAGTTTGAGGGGGCTGCAGATGTACAAAAGAACACACAAAACCCTAATTTATAAACACTGATAATTATAGAATAATCCACCAGCTACAACAGACTTTTCATATGTAGGTATATAGTGGTCCCTGTGATTTAAGACCCCTCCATTTTAAGACTTCCTGTTTTTTAAGACTGCCTCTCATGGACACGTTGATACTACTCTTGTATTTTCAATATAAATATCCTATACATCTTTAATTTAAGGCCACATTTTTCTGGCTCTATGGATCATCTTAAAATGCAGGAACCACTATAATCTTTCACAGCCTTGGCATGCAAACAGAATGAACAATTAGCTATTGTGTACAAGTACAGAGTATTGTATCTGCCACTGTGGCTAAACACTTTTTGTTCATTTTTTTCCACTTTGTTTTGTCTTATTGTTCAGAAAAATATTACAAGGTCCGGCAGAAGAGTTCTGTTCCCATGCAATGACACTATACAAGGTAGATCTTGTACATGACACAGATTACTACAGAATGATGCAGAACTATAAAGCCATGCTCTGTTAACTGCTGGAAACGTTTCACGCAGATTTTATATACAGTAGTCCCCCCTCTAATAAGGATGCTGCTTCTGCCAAACAATCATTGGAGAGGTTAATCCTGTGATGAGAGGGAGCATCACATGCATTCACAGTACTTGCTGCCAAGAATGTGTCCTTTCAATGAAGGCGTTACGTCATCTCCAAAGAGTGTCCTTTATGAGAGGGACCACTGCAAAACACCTCTGTAGGATAGATATAACCGTAAACTTATAATTAGAATTATATATTGTGGAGTAACTGGAATCTTTTATGTTGTACATAAAAATACAAGCTCTTTTTCAACATACTGACATTACATTATTCCAATTATTTTTCTTTACCTCCTCATCTTTGCCTCCTTTTACTTTCCCTGAAGGCTTGCGCTTCAGCTTCGTAGCCGATGTTGGCTTCTGCAACTCCTGTCAAAAGAATTACATTGATATAATTACTGTGGTATTTGTGAAAAACCAAAATGTGTCCAATCAAAAATACGAGTCACTGTCAGTGTTAAAATTTGTGATGCTTTGCCTTGCGATAGTTTAACAAAAGAGACGATGCAGGAAAGAACAGTGCAAATACATGTAAGCCACCCAGCCAGCCAATCACCATTCTAGGATATCTGTTATTGGTAGCACAACTGGACAGTATACATACATGTAGGTAAACTACTGGTACATAGTCCGAATGTTGAACAAATTTCTCCTACATATTTCCATGTCTTTAAACATATTTTCATTTTTTTGCCAGAGCAGCCTACACTAAAAGTCACATGTGTCTGAAATGAAGACCATTGATGTGGAAAGACAATATTATTATATACCTGAATTAATTCCCCTATACTTTACCATTAGACGCAACCGTGCAATTAAGTTGTGAACTGCATAGTATGAACTGCACGATTGCCGACCCCCCAAAGGGCCCCCCCCATACACCATGATGCCAACCAATGATGAGCGAGTATAACAAAGGCTATTGATCCGTTGCTATAGCTATGGGCATGGTTATGTAAATAATCACACTGTTTTCGGCAGGGATAAACTGCCAAAAATACGGTCTTTTGGGGTATTATCGGGCCTAATACAACACCTAAAATTATCCAAAACATCTCTAAAATGTGGGATGAGGTATATAATAATAGGGTTATTGCACTCGTTCAAGGATTAATTGTGGTATGGCCAAATCACTGGCGAGGAGGCCCTCGCAAGCTCGGGCCGGCGCCAGGTGATTTGGCCATACCACAATTAATCCATGAACTCGTGCAATAACCCTTAATAACTGATGGGCGTCCAAGACAATTTTGGGCAACAATGTATGTATTTTATATGCAACTATATACAGTCAAACCTGTTCATGCAGTCACCTGTTATGATTTGACCTTTAGCTCGAGTGGTACTGGTCTCCCAGAGAAGGGTTTGTGCATCTGATACCCAGTATGTAGTGCTCTACTGTTAGAGATAACCCAGTACCGGTACGTGAAACTTTGACTGAGTCACATTCCTTTTCCACACAGGATTCGTTCATTCTATCTAATTACTCAACACTTCTACTATACATGCTATAGCAATCACATATTAAACATTCCTACCTCAGCTTCTATCTCTTCCTCAGCAGGTTTTGGGGGAGGCGGAGTTGGTGATTTAACAGGCGGTGGTGGTGACGTAGCAGGTTCTGGCGTCGGAGCATTCTCGTCGGTTTCCTCAATGGCCTCCACGTTAGCAGTCCCTGGGCGAGAACTGTGATGCGAGCTCCCACGCTCTAGGGCAGACTTGGGACGATGGCTGAGACACAGATGTAGTGATTATTGTTTTTAAGATTTCTGATAAGGTTGTGAAAAAGAGGTTGTGAAAAAAAACTGTGTTGAGAGACCATATTTTTATGGCCAATGGGGTGGTCTTTCAAGGCAGGTTCTGAGCCTGTTGGGGATTAATGTTAATTCTGGTCTTTATGTGTTAACTACTACAGTGGTATTATTTTAGTGGTACCCCAGTCTGCAGATACAAAAATATAGATATCTTTGGCCTAATTGTATCTCTTGGCCTAATACTAATTTAAGCATGTTACATGACGATTTGAATTTCAGCTCAGCATGATTGTGTCAGAAGAGCTCTTGCCATGGTACGGCTATCCATTGTTCATCCGTAAAACCCATTTCCTCAAAAAACGTCAAAGGAAATAACGCAAAATTTTATGCAAAAGTAGCCATAATACCATATCTCCAGATCATAGCATCACATTCATGTATTATTCAGAAGTTTTTCACTGGATTTTCTACATTCCTGATAATTTACATCATATTCAAAAATATATGTATGTATCACGTAATAATTCTATTTCGTATATACTGCCATGGTATATGTATATTTATGCAATATATATTCGATAAGATAAAAGCACAACCTGTTGACTCTAAGTAATGAAAAACTTACACATCTGTAGATGGACTGTAAGTAATGATATACTTACACATCTGTAGATGGACTGTAAGTAATGATATACTTACACATCAGTAGGAATAGGCACAGGGCTGACTTTGTAGTTCAGGAAAGGAGACGTGATCTCCAGAGACTGGATCGGTTTCTCCTCTTCAGGCTCTGCGAAAGTGAGATGTACCTGTACATGTACTTATACAAGATGCATAGTAACTTAATTAGTACAGTAGTCACCCTATAATAAGGCCACCCCATTTGCAAAGAAATTTTGGCTACATTAGAGAGGTGGCCTTTGATGAGGAGGACAACTAAATGGGGTCATAGTAGCAGAAACAACGTAGAAGCCACATTAGGGGTGATCGCCTCTGATGAGAGCGGCAAGTAAGAGAGTGACCACTGTACCTTAGAGGGACGACTGTACATTACTACAACTCCAGGATATGATTTTATATAGACTTAACGAGGAGTATACATGGCTTCAAACCAATCTCAGACTACCTGGTAAGATATACTGACAGTGAATAGATCAAAGCAGTAGCAGGATCAACTTTTCAGTGGTGATAGTTTTACACACAACTACATGTACCATAGTTATGCCTCTGCACAGCAGTCCCAAAGTTCTTTTTATGACAGTAAAATACTGACAAAATGTTCCACTATTTGAGCATGCTAACAGGTATCTTACTTTACCAGTACTTGTACAGATATTTGAGAAATTGTTGTACCCCATGACCCTGTGCCATTAACGGTACTACTGTAACAGTACTATATATTAATAATAATGGTACTGTATTAACGCCATAAGGCCAGTAAATTTTCAAATCAGATACTCACCAGCAGGTTGGTCCAATGGTGTGGTCTTTTTCTTTCGCGGTCGTATGAGTTTCCATGCAGGGATGACCTCTGGTGGCGGTGGTGGTTCCAGGGGACAGGATCGTGTCTGTGCGACCAGGACAGGGTGTGGGTACATGTGAGACAGCCCGGACTGACGCAGACGCTCACTAGCATCGGCCTGCAAACAGGTTTATAATGGAGGATGGTGATACATATTACATGTATGTACATGTCACTCACATTTCCAAGGGTTGTAATTGTATCTCATAAAGGAGCCGAGTTAGGTCACATGTTGCCGTTACACACTAATAGGTCAAGTCTTATATGGACAATCCATATGCTGAAAACTACACAATAATAGGAAGTTAGGTAGTAAGTTCTTTATGGCCTATGTTTTGTAAAGGCATCTAGTCCATATAATTCATGTGTATGTAGGTGTAAAACTGAGCCATCTTATAGCTAGAATAGCAACACCTACATGTAACAAGATACAATGTTGGAAAAATATACATATAGTGACGAAATACTACGGTGTTTCAAAATCAACAACTTCAAGAGCTAAGAATGAACATGATTTTGTATTCAGAGTAGGTGATTATAATAAGTTCTTGAGTTTTCAGTTCAATTCTGAGACACTTACACTGTGCTTCTAACCTACAGTAGTCATTACCACAATTAACTATTTCAGATCTTGAGACTTTGCACTTCACTTTCTTTTCAAACAGCCTGCTTAAGTGAAATACAGTACCCTTATATAAACCACTAAAATATGTGCTTCCAAACTGGGGGTACAATTATTTAAAAAAAAAAACAGATTAACTATGGGAGAGCAGATACAACAGTGTATTTATAAGTCAAGTTTGAAGCAGAACGGTCACTCAACAGACAAAATTTGCACCACACAAACACCATGTATAAACACATCTGAATTTCATGGTTTCATGCTTTCTTAATTTCTACAGCATTTTTAAACATCAATATAAACATCACTCCATCAGACATTACTTCAATGGTCGCAAACCGAACTTAACATTGCACATATCACTGATCAAAATGGTAACATGTATTGATCAATTTCAATTTTTGTTTGGTTATGGAAATTCCTGACATTATGACTGCTAGGACAAATGGCAAGCTTTATTTAACGAATGATATTAAAGAGCAGAAAATTATCTTTACACCAGGCTTAAAGGCCATATTGCAAAAGACTAAAACACCCACCCCCTGCTTACATCATTGTAATACCAGTAAGAAAAACATTTCTAACTCATTACACAAGGACAACACAACCTGCTTACATCATTGTCTTAGATATAATGCCAGTAGACAAAACATTGTTTCTAGCTCACTGCACAAGACAAAACAAAGCAGCACTTCAAAAACATACAGTGGAACCTAATCACCTTATTGTCACCACCTCTGAACCAACACTAAGTCCATCAATGTACAGATATTACTCAACCTCCATTTTCTGTGCTCTTAAGTAGTCTCAGAGATAAAGACCATCATTCAATTAAGACTAGTTTGATAATCATCTCATGGATGGTCTTTAATTTCTTCAGGTTCCACTGTATGCTACAATTGACAGACTACTGCCACATGTACAATGTACAAGCAAGTATGCTATTAAATAATATAAACTGGGGCAATTCATTGCAAACACATACATGTAGGGCGGGGTCTTCAAGCTGCAGTAGGTACTTACATAAATAAGCTTGGTTTCTTGTTTGTTCTTATATCCAAGAAAATACAGGCAGCAAAGCGGAGGGAAAAACTAGGTGGTAAGCAGGGTACTTGACTAATTAGCCAGTTCCGACATTTTTAAAATAAAATTAACAGAAAATCAACCTATTATTTCCATACTAGTAGGTTTAAAAGGATAAACCAACAGCTAATCGAGGGAAAAAATACTTATACAGGGTTGTATGGGCAAGAAAGACAAGTTCAGAAAATTCCTTGAGTGTAAAATATGTGTACAGGAAATGTGTACATGGTAAGATAAGACAGATCTGTGTAATATTATACTAAGCATTTTTGAGTAAAAATTTCTACATTAGTAGAAACAGGACTAAGGTAGCCATGCAATTCACTACCGGGTAATTATTAATGTCATTTATATATTTTAATTACTGGTAATTGTATCATATCTGTATATGTTCAAACGAAAAGTATCTAAAGTATCTGTTTAACAAGACAAAGACAAGCGAGGTGCAGTACCGGTATATGAATCAGTGATTTACTAAATATCGAGTTGTTTATAAGTAATGATAAAACTTATAAATAATTCCTGCATATCATGTACTTTTAAGTCATGTTTACACCTCAAATGCAATGTACAAACTACATGTATTATAAATGCCTTGTTTGAAAACAGCAATGCGAAAACACATTTCATCTTATGATAAATATTTCACTGTAGTTTTAAGTGCCCAGCCTATGATCAATGTATACCGGTATCCCAGTTTTAAGAGCATAGCCATTGTGATTAGAAAACAAATTACAGTACCTACAATTAGCAGAAATACATGTAGGCATGGTGTCTTTCAAAACAATTTGGCTGAATTCCCCCCAAAATACTTAAGTCCAAAATTGAACCTACATGTACGCAGACAATGGTTGCACTTTTGGTTGGTTATCTCAAGTTTATCTCCAAACTTAAGATTTTTCTAGAAATTGCCCCCTCCACTTCATCAGATATAAAGAGGTTTTTGTACCGGAAAGTATTAAGTAATCATATGCGATAACCTTAAATACACTGTATTTAACTGGGAAGGTAAAGCAATCGAGGATTAAAAAAGCTTGCAATGGCAGACACTGTTCAATGTATGTGTACCAGGCAGGGATTAAAGCATGTAGGTTGCGAAATCCACGATAAACAATCCAGGATTATATAAAGAGTACATCTGATAAATTTAGGGGATTGAAGGAATGTTATATAAGCCTCATAAGTCTATTACATACTCTAGCAAAAGAGGTTTCTATGAGGGTGGTGTTAGGGATTTATTTTCTGAAAATTATAGAGCTTACATGGACTACCAAGTATATCTGTAATTATCTCACCATTTCACCCAGTACAGATATCCGTACTGGATATTTAGGAAGGCCACAGTAGGCAGCAAACACCATCATTTCAGGATGCTCCGGAATCAGAGCTTCTTCAGGGGCTGCACTTTTTTCTTCTGGAATTTGAGAAGACAGAAACAATATCCTTGAATGCAATGTTAAACGATCTTTGGATGTCCGACTTTTCAGAAAATGCCTTGTACCAGCAGCTGCATCATCAATTGTATAAGACAAATTTCATTAGATGGTGCAAAGGACCATATTGGGGAATGATTCTTTACGCTGAAGGAGGAAAAGAGTAGCATGTACAAAGTGCAAAACGGGTCTCTAATAAGGAACATTAAAAACAAATCTGCCACATGCCCAATGGGTTATGTAAAAAAAAAATAGCAGTTTGTTAAACAGCTTCATTTACTGCATTTATTAGGTAAAAATGCTTTAGGAAACATGCCAGTTTATCTCTTTTCTTAAAAATCTGCATTAAATTATAGTATTAGCAGAAAAAGTTGTATAAACATAAACTTAATAAACAGTCAAGCATTAGATGTCAGGTATCCAAGCATCGGATATCTGTCAGGATATCTGTCAGGTGGCCGATACCACCTGACAGATATCCTGACAGATATCCAATACAACAGACAAGCTTGAACACTTGGGTATATACATGTATATAATTTTGTCAACAGAGAAAGTGCCAGAAGTTTGATAATTTTCTGGAAAAAAGTAGCTTTGACTGTGAGCCTCAACCGTATGTTATATAAAAACTTAATCTTGTTATAGTAAAGACTACAATATAGACTAAAAGACACAGTTGTATCTTATGCTAAGAAGACCAATAGAGATCCTGATTGACTCACACTTTCAAGCACAACACAAATTTCAGATACATAGATTTTCTTGTACAGCTTAGCATACACATCTACAACATGAAAATATTGCAATCAAGCACTGTCAATTGCCAAAACTTTATTCCCCTTATCTACATATACATTGCCCACTTTATCCCCCATGTAAAATTACCGTACGGTTAATACATGTACATTGTATATAGCGTTTACCACATTGTACGTTGTGCATCAGGATGTTTTGCATGAAATTTACGGTAGCTATAGATTAAAATTTCTTCTCTCAGTATTGATATAACAATACCATATATGTCATTGCATCTGAAATAATGTTCCTGCAGTTATAAATTATCATCTGTGTTATAAATTATCATCTGTTTGCCCCTTAATATACTTTATTCAAAATCAATTTATACTCATAAAAGCCAACATGCACTTATCAGGTGTCGGAAATATTAAAAGTGCACATACTGGAAGTGTGCATTAGTTGTGCAAATAATACATAAAAAAATGTAACACTTTGTTACAAATGACATACAACATCAGAAACACATGCACTTCATCCTAACACATGTAACAGGTCCTATGAGAAAAGATATGTTACTGGACTCTGGATTTATAATAGAAAAATTGTCACACTGAGTCTTTCTTTTGAAAATGGAATAGTTCCCGACTTGTCAGTGAGCATCTCACTGCTATCATCAGGGGGGGGGGAAATCTGATGATGTCAATATTGATTGAAGAAATGTTAGCTTCAGCATCCTGAAGTTCCTTCCGTGTGACCTTATGGGGGGTCACACGAGGAGTGATGTCAGCGCCGCATGCCATTCTACTGATGATGGCAGCGACATGCTCGCTGAAAATTTAGGAAGTACATGTACTGTATATCATATTTCAAAAGAAAGACGCAGTGCATAGAATTACAATTTTTCTTTATGACAGTTCCTGTGTAACAGATGAACTACACAGATAACAATGATATCCAAAAGGTCAACTTACCCTCGTGACCCCCATGCTGACGTTTTTTGAGCTTAGCACTGGCAGTCATTATATTTTTTGCCTGGACTATGCACATGTTGGGGACACCGGCATGCAGGGATTATTAGTGGTGTGGGGGGAGGGACGCAGGTAGGTAATCAAAAGATTAAAAAAAAATCGATAACAAAAGTCTACTTTTACTGGAGTGGACATTCAGGGATTAAACATGCAATTGGAATAACAGAAGCTGTGGTATAAAATACAGTGGTCCCTGCAATTTAAGACCCTTCCATTTAAGAATTTCCTCCTTTTCACAACCAGCCATCCATGACACATTTTTAGCTCTGCTTTGTGCTACTGCACAGCAGAGCTACTGTCGTCACGCGGTCGTCCGTCGTCCGTCCGTCCGTAAAACCCGTTTTCTCAGAACCTGTCAGGCATATTAATGCCAAATTTGGTGGAAAGGTACCTTTTCACCATATCTACAGAACATTTTTTTTATTTTTCAAAATTTTGCATTTTTGATTTTTTTCAAATTTTTTTCATTTTCGTTAACATGGGACCATATGGGAGAAAAACCATCAAACGACATCTCCTCTGAAAGTACA
>JAAUYG010002442.1_pt1 | contig 10116 bp, 7 predicted proteins | sample 7278091 | NCBI WGS metagenome assembly JAAUYG01 (sample SAMN14350201, study PRJNA611818) | marine sediment metagenome | isolation source: surface marine sediment (0.6m) | place: French Polynesia: Moorea | collected 2018-08
ATGGAGACAACCTTCCTTGAATTCATCCGTCTGCTACTGGAAATATATGCACGTGCAAGCTCTTGTTGTTTGGCTAAGTCCTTAGTTTCAACTCAAATTTAACTGTAGTAAATTATAGAGTATTTGCGTTCAACGTCTGTTCAACTGGATTCCAAACACTGGTGCCAGTTTCAACCACTATTCAACTAAAATTAGCATATTCAACTCTGTGCTCAACTGCCGCATTGGTTGAATAGGAGTTTCAACAGTTGAAGTTTAACTTTCAACTGGCTAAAAGTTGAAGTTAAACTGAGCTTCAGTTCAATTTCAACTGACTTTCAACTTCTCTGTTTTGTTTGGGAGAGAATGTCAGGGAGGAATCATTTATTGGAAAATATATATAAAGTTATGAAATATGTCTGCCTAATGGATTTCCGATGAAACTTACAAGTAGGTCATGGCCGATCATGACAGAGATCTTGTACATAAACACATGTAATGCTATACAATTTCTGGTAGCTCACACTTGTATATCTCATACGTACTTTCAGAGATGACAACGCCAATGACGGCCTATGCGCATGTGCCAAACGGCGAGGGGAGAAGCCACAACTACATACACAAACAACCCACCCCTCCGCCATGGAGCTCCTCGCAAGATGGAGCTTGGAACACGGCTGCCACCGCCACCTCCTGCACACTAACGCTCGTACTGACATCCCTGTTGCTAGCACTGACTTTTTCCATGCCACAGATCTTTGAAAACCTCTCCTGTGTCTCTTCATTATTCCAAGGCTGCTGCCGACTGACACAACCCCATCCATGGCGATCAAAGATCAGCTAGCCGTGGCTCAATGAGAGGAAAGGGAATTACAAAATTTTGTGTATTTGTATGATAATGAACTTAAAAAAAAAGTTAAGACTGTATATGAAGAATTGTTATTGAGCCGGCAATGAAAAAAACTCCAGTATTTGAGCTTACATATTGTTGTCGATTACAAGGCTTGTTTATTATTATCAAGGAACCAGACTTGTCTCAAGCAGGGTGCAACTGTCTCCTAATTGTGTAAGTTCTTTCATGAATTTGTGGTAAAGATTTCAAGCCACAATTAAGCTTTTCAGGGCTCCATTCCTTAAAAAAAGACTATAGATGAACTTAAGTTCACTAATCACCAACTTTACATTTAAGATTTTTCTAGGGACTGGGCCCAGTTTATTTCTGAGGTGGGCAGGCGGGAGTTAGCTTATCTCCGTGAGGCATTGTATGATTTGCTGTGCTACATGTATGCTTGCTTTCCAACCAACGCCTGATAGCAATGCATCATCAATAAGGTGTATTCAGTACCAGTAACGCCCCACCACCACATACACATGCTAATACATCAGTTATTAAAAAATTCCTTTATGATGTATCATAACAATAGGTCTGAGAATCATTATGCTAATTCATGAATTTTGACATGGGTATGTTTGTCTTAAAGCTAATATCCACAACGACAGGTTTGTACATGCTTACAACTATCTGTACCTGGTATGTACTAGCAGCTCGGGCATAAAAACTTGAAGGAAAGAGCTGAAAAATCAAATAAAAAAATGTTCCTCAGTCCCAACTCCTATTACGTAGTTTACATTATGTTCTTGTTACTACATGCCTTCCTTGTACAGATGTAGGTCTCAAATTACTTTGAAGTTGGATGTGCCTTGAAATACTTTGTCATGTTCTTGATAATCCAAGCCAAAAATGATGGTGTCAGTTGACTACCGGGTAATTAAAAAGTAATCATTTATCCTTGATATGAGAAATCATTACATATTGCTATTTGTTCTACTGGTATTATGAAACGAGCCGCACATTAGCTATATCAGGAAAAGTTTGGAACTGTATTTGTCACCAGTCACAGGTTCTCTTCGGATGATAAATCAAATTCTTGGATTTCATCATTTGATAAAATTAAGTCTTCCATATGAGAAATAGTATGCTGCACAGAGATCAAGTCATAATAAGCACCAATGTAGGGGAGTTTGTAGTTCTCATCAGTGGCTAGCACAGACCAGCACATAGAGAGCACACATTAGGTATATAATGATGGGTTAGCTTGATTACGACTGCTTCATATAGTATTTTATATGTCCATGTGCATGTATGTGATATTTGCATATCCAGCAAAGTCTGAAACCGAGGGTTGCATTGGGCCAGACAATACTCAAATTGTTTCAAAATGTACTGAATCTACTTAAAAGGCTGGTTATAGAAATGTCTATAGTTGGTCACTTCCACATTTGTGGCATCTAAATTGGTAACTCCAAATAGTCCTGTGCCAACTACCTTTATTGATAGAGAAACAAATTTGTATTGTATCATATCACTTTGACCAATTAATGCCTAAAACTTTAACTTTTAGCCCGAGTAGTCAATACCTGTAGATTAAACAATAATCAGACATGGCTGGCACCGGTTCATTTTATATAGAAAGTAGAGATTCCGTCTGTCGGCGGGGTGTATTGTAATGTTTGTTTGTGCCAGAACAGTGCACACTAATGTCCAACCTGCAGGCTTAGATATCAAGATGATGTACAAATCCTTGTAGAGGCTTAAGTTATATAGATAAAGTGCTTTTAATATTTGTATATTACAACTGATTTAATGAGTTGTCCTGCAGCTGTCTGTATACTGGCTTGATGTCATATGTCAGAGACTGCCAAACCAGCGTGACGTCATAATACTTTTGCTTGCCTATGTGACATACTTACTGTCGCTTATCGGGCTATGTCCTATTACCATCATATATAATGGACATCTGTCAATACCGTATTCATGCCAGTAGGTGCACAGTGCCTTTAGAAAATGTGGAAGAGTTTAGGAAAAGCAATGCTTCCATTTGAATGTGTACTAGCAGTTTAATACTACAGTAAAACCTATCATGTCAGTCAGACCACTACATTCACCACAAAGTGTGGTCTCTCAAGACAGGTGCCCTCTGGAGGTTCAGTTATATTAAAATGTAGGCCCTTCTGCCAAAAATGTGTGGTATTTCAAGACAGGTAATATCCCATGGCAGCGGTCTCAAGATGGGTTTCACTGTATCAGTTCAGAGCTGAAACATTGAGGAAGGAAAACCCACACTGTGTGCTTACTACAGCATGTGCGCTTAATATAAAGAATACGGTATTTTTCATGGTAAATGCAGCAGGTACTCTGGGTACCTTTCAGCAACACTAGTCTGCATGTATGTATTTGATAACGAATCAAATACATAGGCAAGTGGCAATATATGTGTAACAATGTATCAATCAAGCAAGAAGAATGAGATGGACATATGTCTTCTGCGATGTAGACTTTTTGATTTTGTAGCTTTGTGTATGTGGTCGGTTCGTGCTCTGGGCTTTTCCTGAGGTGTCTCCATAAGCCAGCGAGGACAATTTGACCTTGTAGCCCTTTGTATAATACGGCCTGTTTGTTGATAAAGGCTTTTGGGGCTTCTACTGAGGCTTCTCCTTAAGCCAACAACGACAAATATTCTTCCATGCAAAATCATATAAAGTTATATATATATATATATGATAGAGCATATATACATGTACTGGTATTTCACAGTGATGTAAAGCATTAACACTTGTCTACCATGCTATATATATATATATATTGTCTTGTGACATTTGAAAGTGTACTCATGCCTGAGTAATAATAATACCATACGAACCTCAAATTACATAAATTTGATACTTCCTCTAATGTATAGGTTTGTCTTCATGGACCTATAAATCATTGTAAACTGTTGACTTGTTAGTGGAATCTGCTGGTATTCTTCCATGGTACAGAGGCTGAAACTACAAGTAGACTCTTATCTAGCCTAGCATGTACCGTTTCATTTTCATGGTGGCATCCCTGCGATTATCAACCACTGGGTTGATCTGTGATTTGGTGTGCCAACGATTTCTACACATTCCACATGTATTTTACTCTCTCATGACATTCATGTTTAGAATTTTGTATTTTAGATTATGTGGCAATCTTAAATAAACATAACAAATAGTGTAAGGTAGGTAAGGTGGAATAAATCACAAACATCTAGATATATAAAAGCTGTCAATCAAGACTCCCAAATCCATTCAGTAATTGTGCCTTTGTATTTCTGTTAGACTAAAACACTGGGATATATATATTTGACATTGATTAGCACTTGTTGAATGGCTGATTCACACATGCTCTAATGTGCTTCAAAACTGCTTATGTCTTTAGGGAGGTTGGGTGGGAGGGAGTCCTCATTTGAGATGCTTCAGTTTGACAGTGTACTATGATCTCAATTTATATTTTTCTTGGTTTCGTGCTGTAGAAATGTGCATTTTTCGAGTGCCACTTGTTACAAAGGCGTGTTCCATTGTTTTCTATTTGTTGTATATATGTACATACGAGCCATGTTACAGGTCTATGTGCTAGCTGTTCATGCTTCCAGCTACATCGATGATTGCATCGTGTCAAAATTGGATGTGCTAGAATTGGACATCAATGATATACTGTGTATAGTAGCTTCTTGGGATGTGGGCTGAACCAACACTACTGTTTCCCTGGGATAATGGTAGTGGAAAAGAAAGCCCCCCCCCCCCCCTTTCTATACCAGACATCAGTTCCCCAGTCGTTAGGTGCACCAAATGCTTCTGATAATGCAAGACTCATCCGCTGAACAAGTGATAGTTCTTCCCATTGGGGAAAAGATCGACAGATATATACTCTATATGAATCGGTTTTTACAGGCATAGAAACTGTGTCTGACAGAAAGGCAAACGCTAGCAATCATACCAGTCCCCTTGTCATGTGTGTATGATACATGAATTGTGTTACAATTTATGAAATAAAACAAAAGTGAAACCAAGAACGGTCTTCCTAGTGCACTCGCTAAGCATTCATGTGTCATGGGTAGAAGTTGATCAATGGAAGTGTGGGGTTTCTACATCCGTTAAAACCCTGATATATCCTGGCTAATATTAATTGCTATGGGGTAGATTTTCAATCCTGTCTATAGCATCTATTGTCTTTGTAGGAATAAGTTACGAACATCGTTCCACTTTATGCCCCCCCCATCAACCCAACTCCATTTCTTAGAATAACCTCTTGAATCGCGAGGCATACTTGGTTACCGGGTAAGTTCACGATTCGAATCGCACTGGCAAACAGTCTTTTGCAAGGCTTCCTGGACCTTGGACTTTTGTAACAAACCCGCCACTAGCACAGCACCACCGGAATTAAATATGCATTCCAGTTTCCCGTGAATTATTAAGTAGCCAATAGAAATTGAATATTGTAATATTTTGAGAATGAGGAATACACATGCTGGCAATACTGAACTTAATTTTATTGGAGACATGGTTCACAAGAAGCACAACACACAATACCAAAAAGGACCAAAATCATAGTTAAAACCAAGACGTTTCCATGGCACGAAATGTTAAAATGAAAATCAAGAACAAATAAATTACAGAATCATGTGGAAAATCACTAGAAAATAAGTATATACCGGTATAGCCTTTGCATATTTTGCCGCTATCTTGTGTAATAAATACCATAACCGTCATCAAACGTACTGAAGATTAAAGACTCTTTTACTTGGACAACTTTGAAAATGTTCATACAGCCTTAGGCTTTTCTTGAAAGAACACCTTTAAACCATCCAGGACCTGACTGACTAGTACAAGACATATAAAACCGGAGACATTTTTTGACCAACCTGAAGACAATTTTTCTCAGAAAAAAATTTTGTTCACAACTATGAACACATTAAATAGCAAAGACATTAAAGCTGAATATTCACTGGGTTATACTCTGCAAATATATGCCTGAATTTTAATACATATAGTTCCAAATCCAATTCTCTGCAGTTATTGATGAAATACATTGATGGGGAAACACAAATAGGCTACATTATACCTTCCACAACACCACATTTTGATCTCTTGTACAACCTTACAAAATCCAACTACAAAAACACACACTGCACAAGTAGGCTTCTCGCTCTGCCTGAGGCGGAGTTGCACTTCTCTCACAAAGGCTCTCACACTGCTACAAAGGTCTTATGCTTTGTTTTATTATATTGAGCTGGCATGCATACTAATGAAGGAACAGTATTAGAAGGCATAAAAAGGTACAGACACTAAATGTCTGATGTTCAAATAACTTGCATCTCATTCAATGCTGGGAAAAGCAATTTGGAATGGTGAAATGGCTTTCTTAAAAGCGCTTTCTCAAATTTCAACAAGAACATACGTATATTTACATGATTACCACAAAGCATACACAAAGTCAGCTACATCCATCATCACACAGCCAATCACAGATATCACCAGGGATATCACAATCACAAATATCATCTTCAAGGTCTCAGCTGCCACCTTGTCCCAGCTGGAGATCTCCCGAGTGCAGGAGGCCAAGGCAGAAAGTGCCACATGGTAACTGGACATCCAACCCACACAGGCAGCGAGTAACTGCTTGAAATGAGGGTCTTCATAATACCATTGACACTATCTACACCTGGGCTGCTTCACTGACAGCGGTCACCCTGGAATGAGCAGAACACATAGATGCATCATGTGAAACACAGATCTACAAAATGTCCAAGAGACATCACAAGAGTAATCTTGCCTCTTAAGGCTAGTTAGGCTACCGGTTTTTGGTCATTGCAAAAATACAACATAAAGGGGCTTTTAAGTATGATGCCCATAAGAGCAATGTGAGACTAACAGGTAGTCACAATGTCTGCAGAATCCATTGCAAAGGCATATATTCATCTGACCACATTGTGCATATTACTTCATATATACAAATATTTCCACAGGACTACTGCATTGCAATAATATTACAGTATTGTACATGAACAATAGAACACCATTCTCACAAACATATTAGATTAATTTACATCCTTTATTTGTCATAATTTGTAGACATAATAGTGGTCATGTGATATTTACAGACTGAAACGACTAGCAGCAATTAGAAGCAAAGTTTGAAGCGACTGTTTTAATTTACAATGGTCACTGAAATCATAATGGTTTTAAACACCATTTAAGCCACTACATGTATTTAGCTTGTAAAATGACCACAAGTTTAACTGAACACAATTTCAAGAGGGCAGCTATCTCAAATCAATGCCAGGTAGCAGGTTGGTACTTAAGTCAAGGTTCAGACTAAGGCTAATTTCTTAAACTCAGAACCTATATGATTGACTTTGAATCAAAGCTTAGATTAAGCGTTTTTACTTGCTGAAGATACAGCTGATAATTCAAACTTCACTTACAGCAATAAGGAAAGGTATAGCCAGGTAAAATTGGGGGCACGTGTTTATCCATGAGTTTGACTGCTGAGTCTCATGTGGTTGTCAATAATCTGAAACATCTCCTGAGGGGAAGGGATCCGCCCCGTCTCCAACTTGGACCAGACCGGTACATCTGGAGTGCAAGACATGGTTAAAGAATACTGCAGTAGTAACTGCCTTTGAAACAGCATGTCCTCTCCTTCACCCTAAATTATACAGTAAACAGGAGTCACATTTCCAAGATTAATGGTTTCTTTTTTTCTGGAATATCATTATCCAGGGCTCAAAATTGATATGCTTTGATGACTGTGTAACTTGGAACAACTAAAATTCATTCTCAATACATAATCTGGACAATCCGAAGGCAACTGAGAAGCACCACTTTCTTATTTCTATTTTGGGATGTAACTTTGGACTTTCACTGATCAAGCTTATAATCTATGACTGTTGCAGAATGGTCTACTGCTTAAAATAACTTTGAGCCCCTGAGTCCCTTTTTTCAGAAACTGTGAGTCTGAAATGGATGTATTATGTAAAGTCTGTGACTATAAGTATTATTTATGGTCTTTTATATACGAAGAGTTTAGATCTGTAATACACAACAAACACATACCGGTACAGACCGGTACACATTTTTTTAATACAATGCCCCTACAAACAGTATAGTGGAAGGCCTCAAGTAAATGACCACAAGAACATGAATCTGTTCATCATGTTTATACCTCAGAGCCTCATACCTCATGTATCTAACACAGCAATAATTTGCTGTACACACTATTAACAAGGCCCATTACCTTACTTACCATTAAATTCAATTTCAAAGGCCCCTGTGGATATCAGCTGTCCCTCTATTGTATTCCCAAGGAAAAAGAGCATCATACATGCATAAATCTGAAAGAGAATAACATCTTCGGGTCAGTTACTTTAACAAATTTATACGGAGGGTTACTCACTGTAATAAAATTACATCCAATCGCTTAATGAACAGATTCCCGTGCAACTAAACAAGTTACTAGTTTCAGCCACATGTGTGAATTATTGGAAATAAACTTAAGAAGTTAACTATGAGAATACAGAGCTAAATTCCAAATTATAGAACTGCAATCTTTAAAAGTTTTTACTAGCTCAGTAACAGAGCATATTCAGGCTCCTGTTAAATAAGCATGTAATGTAGTATCAGTCATTACTTTTTTGTTTTGAATGTATTTTTGTTAACATATATAGAGAACAATATTTTTGTAAGGCATCCAGCTTGTAAGCTAAACTGCTAGCTAGATGTCAGTTACCTATTGTATTTTTTTCCTTTTAAAATGAAAGCATGTAAAATGTCTACTAGTGTACACAAGATATAAATAAACTTTGTATCTATTCTATCTATAGTTCTAAACTCCATTCCATTCCAATGAATAAACTATTCAGTATTCAATATTCAATAAAGGAGAATTATTTATTCTATGCTAAAATGGGTACACTATTTATTAGTCAATAAACTTACTTTGTTTTCTTGTGCCCAAGAATAAAGGCCGGGTGTGTTCATGTTGAACCATGTGAAGGGATTTTGGTTGGCAACGATGAGAACGATGAAGATGATTTTTGCTAATCCTAACAGCTGAGCAGCGGCAGCCTGCAGAGAAGGCGGTGGGAAATTTTCGCCCTCAATCTGCAGACCAGGGTACTTCTGATGTATGGCATTTGCAAACTGCTCATACACCTTCCTGTACCCTCAAGAATAACTAAAACATACAGAAATAAAGAAATATTTATGAAACATTTAATGGTACAGACTAGTGCATTACGAACTTACAATCTCAGTTACATGTTCACCTAGCAGCGTTTTCTTCTATATTGCACATGTTGTGGGATTCTTAGCTTTGGATAATATATTTTTATGGGTAATGAATAACAGTCATAGAGGAATAACAGTCATAGAGGCTCCATGTTGTACCTGTGTAAGTTTTGGGCAGGAAACAAGCTTTGTAATATTCCGAATTTCCATGAGTTTGAACGTGCATTTCTTTTATTAAATACACCTAGAAGATGTTTTTTGTTTAATCTACCTTAATTTAATGGCTGCTTCAAAAACACTTTGCAAACCAAACAACGTAGGTTAACAGTTGTGACTTTTCACAAAATAGTCAAAGCGTGGGATTTCTTATAAGTCCTATTGGACTCTAAATCACGTAGTATAGAGAATAGGGGTAGACACAGCCCGGGTCTATAAAATATAGTCGATATACCTAAATTCGACGGTAACCTATTTTCGATGGTCGTAAAATATCACGTGATCACTCGTGCAAATCTCGTTGGTCAAACGGAGTTCAGTGACCTTTCCCAGCGTGCGTGTGTTTATTTTCGCTTGAGGCCATTTGAAGAAAAAGAAAAAATATAATTTTTGCTTTTGTCTATCCGTCGATGCCCGAGGGTGAAAATGTGTTAGAGCGTCGAAAATAAGTTAAACCAGTATATGGCCCGATTCCAGTTTTATTTGTTAACATAGAACTACGAATCACAGATCATTATTTAAGACCCCTATCTGAATCCTACATCAATATTTAACAGCCATGGTGAGTCACAGATCATTCTTTAACAGAAATAATGTAGTGTTATGGCCGATATTTTAGCCCACCAGGTTCTTTTGAATAGAGTTCCTGAACAAGCAACAGAAGACAGTGTAGGATACCAAATTTATTATTAAGAATAAACTTCGGAGTGGAAATTACAAAATTTACACAATTTGACGAGGTCCTAAAACAATAAACATGCAATGCAATGTGAAACAGATGAACAATCTTAAAAGAAGTTTACCTGATAATACAAACAGACACGCTTTAAT
>JAAUYG010017813.1_pt1 | contig 10116 bp, 9 predicted proteins | sample 7278091 | NCBI WGS metagenome assembly JAAUYG01 (sample SAMN14350201, study PRJNA611818) | marine sediment metagenome | isolation source: surface marine sediment (0.6m) | place: French Polynesia: Moorea | collected 2018-08
AGACAGAGAGAGAGAGACAGAGAGAGAGAGAGAGAGAGAGAGAGAGAGAGAGAGAGAGAGAGAGATGAAGTTTGCCCAGTGTCAGCAGTCTGGTCTCAGGTGGTGTATGGCTCCTAAAGTGTTCTATCGTCTTTCCCGGTCACAGCTCACTGTGACATTTCCCCACAATCAGGGGAAGACTTATCACCCGCACTCCGCGGCTTGGGGGAGGTATTCCCCGCCTGCTCCACGCCCAACTCGGACCCAGAAAGATTTCCCAACGGCCCATACGAGCCACAGTTGGGGAGAAACTCCCCGGCAAGACGGAGCAGTAGTCCTTCTGCCGACGCTGCAGTCGACGCGGCGTTGGCTTGAAGAGCTTTTCAAACAGTCCCTGGTGCCCGCGGTGAGGTGAGAATGACTCTCGCTAGGGAAAGTTCAGAATTTCATTACAAAATGGAGAACATTGCCCCAGAGTGCAATCACATGTCCTCGTCAAGGTGGGAGCGGGATCACCGCGCCGGGACGTATCCTTTGACGGCAAGCGGCGACTTTATCCGCCAGTAGGTCAAGTGGTCTCCAAGGGGAGCCATTCAAAGACACGTTTGGGAATGCTGAAGGTTGTAGGCCTGAAAAGGACTGATCCCCGCGGATGAACGAGGTGGCAATCCGGTATAACTGCATGGCACTGTTGTTTGGGCGGGGAGTCCTTGTTTACGAATATTAAGTCAATGATTACACTTTATCGCTGACGTCAATCAAACGACCATTACGGCTGTGTACAACGTCTCCCAGACAAGAAAACCCCGGGGAATCGAATTGCGTCATCACGTCACACATTCTCCATCAAGAACCTAACATACTACTACTGAGAGGATGTAATCAGTTCTCACAATAACCACAGCTTGGGTACGAATGATGATCGTCGATACTGGTGATTATTATGAGTAAATTCCATTTACATTCCATGTAAACATAGTAACATCGAAGATAATTTTGATAGTGGTATTATTTCACAAAAAAAGCAAAATTTGATTCACGTACAGGGTTCAGAACTCAAATATGATATAGGATATGAATGGCTTATGTATATGTTTCGGTTTCTTTTTTCTTTTCTTGTTTTCGTGGAAATCTCCACTTTTTTTCACATCTGCATCCTGCATTAATATATCCTGTATGTCCGGATAGCACAAAGTGAGTGTTGATCGTTTGAGTAGGACCGTCCCCCCATTGGTTCCTAAGTCTTGCATCTGTTAATCCGTAAAAGACGTTTCCATGACAGAGGCTCGCCAAGTAAACGCTCATAAGACAGAAGTCCATGAGACAAAAATGCTCACAAGAAATATTACTATGTTATTAAACTTTTGACACACAAAAAAGAAACTTCTCCAACCTGGGAGTCTTTGTAAGACAGTGGCCTTGTCACCCTTTTCAAATATTTACATTTGTCACCCTTTTCAAATGTTTACATTTGTAAACATTTGAAAAGGGTGACAAGGGCAGATACCACAAGTATTTGTACATGATGTGTTGCATGTGCCATGGGTCTAGTTCATTCTTTGAATCAAGGGGTTACAGAAGTGGAAAAGACACTGCAGGGGCACATGGAGCCAAGGTATAGACATCAAGTTGTGGCAATGCATGACACGCCTGAGACTATGAAGATAGACGGCGCATGAATCAGTCAGACGCCGGGTCATAGACATTACAGTGGTATAAATACCAAAAACTCAAAAACGATTGATTGGCTTAAGGCCAAACTGACATAAATCTAAGGCCAAAGTGACATAAATATAAAATACCGTCCCAAGATGGCTTCTGTTGCTATTTACGCCATATCCACATTCGTATCCAGACGACATGATTGAAGAAAGACATTTATCACGCAACGGCTGTGCAATAGTCTGACACTTTTATGTGTCATTTAGAATTGTGTCACAGCGTCTCGACTTGAACATTGTGTGGCAACCCAAGGATTATGCTGCAGACAAAACTTCCATGGCTTCCATATGTCTCTCCCGAAATTTGTGATAAGTCTGTACGGTTATAATTGCGGTGGCGCACTCCAATGTGGCTTCTTAATTGATGTTGTATCTGTGTGGGTGTTGTATCTGTGTTCCACATGTTGCAGTTCAAATTTATTATCTGTGTCAAGTCAAGTACGCACTACGTATTGCATTTCACATCCCTTGTAAAAGACACTGTGCTGTATTACTATAGAGGACGCTGCACTGTATCACTGTAATGGATACTGTCATTGTATTTCTGTAAAGGATACTGCACTGTATTACTATAAAGGATACTACATTGCATCGTTGTAAAGGATACTGCAATTGTATTACTGTAACAGATAGTGCACTGTATTACTATGTAAAGGATACAAACTCCTGTAAATGATACTGCACTGTATCACTCTAAAGGATACTGTGCAGTATATGGCATTGTATTACTGTAAAGGATACTGCATGCACCGTATTACAGTAAATGATACGGTACTGTATCACTGTAAAGGATACTGCACTGTTTACTATGTACAGAATACAAACTCATGTAAAGGGTACTGCACTGTAAACATATAAAGGATACTGCACTGTATTACTGTAAAGGGTACTGCACTGTATTGCTGTAAAGGATACTGCATTGTACAACTGTAAAGGATACTGCGCTGCATTACTGTAAATGATACTGCACTGTATTACTGTAAATGATACAACATCCTGTAAAGATACTGCACTGTATCACTGTAAATTATACAAACTGATGTAAAGGATACTGCATTGTATTACTGTAATGGATTCAAAATCCTGGAAAGGATACTGCACTGTATCACTGTAAATTATACAAACTGATGTAAAGGATACTACATTGTATTACTGTAATGGATACAAAATCCTGTTAAGGATACTGCACTGTATCACTGTAAAGGATACTGCGCTGTATCACTGTAAATGATACAAAATCCTGTAAAGGATACTGCACTGTATCACTGTAAAGGATACTGCGCTGTATCACTGTAAATGATACAAAATCCTGTAAAGGATACTGCACTGTATCACTGTAAAGGATACTGCACTGTATCACTGTAAATGATACAAAATCCTGTAAAGGATACTGCACTGTATTAATGTAATGTATATTGCAATGTATTTTGTAAAGGATGCATGATCCTACCAAGGATACTGCACTATATTACTTTAAAGGATACTGCAGCAGACCCGAAGTCTATAGGGATTATTTTGTAATGGTATTTTCTGGAATTCCGATGCCATTGCGGTGAAATAAAATCCCGTACTGCATATGAAACTGTGGCTTTTATAAATTACATTCAGGAGGATATCTTGAAGCAAGTAATTCGCATTCCACACATCCGGTTTATGTAAGGGTTAAACTTTTTGATCCAAATATAAACACGTTTTGCGTCATTAATTTCGGATAAAGTCAAATGCCACTAAGTCAAAAAAGTTAAAAGTTACTTTCTAAAATGAATCTAAGAGAAGCGGGGCTAATAGAATAGATAATCTGACAAACCGTTATTCGGTGACTTCTACATCAGCAATTAATGGAGAACCATAACAAAGGACTGATCTTCTTTGTTACGGTCCAGGACTCCTGTACCACGTACAGCAAAATCCAGACAACACGACCTCCAACATAGCACGTCACCCCCGTAACGGTACGTCATCGGTGGATTAGCTTGCTAGACGACGATCCTTATCCCATGGCATGCATACTATTGAAAAATAAAGTTTCATACCATGCCTGCAGTTCCTATCTGGCCTTACAGTGGCTATGGATGTCTGAAATTCGAAACGCCACGGAATGCAAAAATAAACCAGCACTAACATCCTTAGTTCAGACTAGTCCCTATGGTACCACCCATATAGACAGAGCACTTGCAATTTACGTGGTGTTCTCCAGTGGACGTTGCCTGCGTTGATTACGTCATACGACACGTGATCCGGGGTGTTCCAGAGCCAACTCCACGGGGAGCAAGGAACAGGTGTTTATAGAAGACGCGGAGAATCCAAGAAGGCCTCAAGACGTCCAGAGTTGTTGATTGCACCATAGAATCTCTACTCAAATACAAAATAGCGCCGCTCGCATACGTAACATAGAATTTTTTCGTAGTGTATGAAGCAGTAAGCATGAGAATATCATTATGATTTTAGTACACTCTTCAACTATGCTATTTAAAACAGTTTACAGGAACAGTTTATTCCACAGCCATTCACTTTGACACATAGTTTGTACCAAGTAGCATGCACTTGCGCTTGATCTCAACAATTCCAGTTGTTTCTATAGCATCTTGCTTTGATAATTATGTTGATTTTCACCATGCTGACTGTTACTCTTAAACAGCTGTTTCATTAATTTTTACCTTTATTATAAAACTGCAATGTCATATACTAGGCTGATATATTCAGTAATCTTTTCAAGCTATTTGTTTTATGACATAGGTTAAGATATTTTTATACAGGTTCTGAAACGCAATAAGTTTCAATTAACACGTACTCACCATCATCGCATATTTATTTCGTGTGTATGTTCAAAGCATTCAAGAATTTCACTAGCTGGCTGATGCATTAAGGTAAATGAATAGGCGTATCAAAGCTAATTTTAATTTCACGTAGTTTTGAAGAATTAATAAAAGAAGAATTGCAAAGATATGAAAGATGTAGGTAGATGTTTTTATTTTTTAAAAGTTATTACCATGGGGACAGTTTTTGAAAAACTTAAATTTAGAGGGGGAATTCACAATCACTTTGCCAATCATCGTCTCTGCCTTGGCCGTGGACTAGAGTTTGTTTTGTCTTTTAAGAAACTGACCACTGATTACACCCAACACATATATAGTCATACTTCACAGGAGCCATTTCGTCTCAACTCTTAAATGTTGGGCTGTTGTAGCAATTTGAATTTGCAACCTTCCTCTACTCCCCAATTTCTCCCCACAACAAGTCATATTGCGTCCAGACAACAAAGCGTTAGCCACCTGCCGTCTGCCTAATAAAACATACATGAAATCGATCACCAATAGGTCTCGGATAGATAGCGCTCAGTTTGGTTCGGACAAATTACCCAACGGGAGACCGTGCTAATAGCTGTGGTTTCGCATGGGGAAAGACAATGGGCAGGGGTCTGGTCGTGCAGTCCCGAGTCCAGCGATTTCCAGCAATCAAAGCCACGCTGGACATGCCAATTTGTGTAGCCAACCTGTAATTACGGCAGATATTAGTTAACCCCCCACCAGCATCTACGTACACACTACCTGGTTTTAACACGACCGTCGAACATAAACATATGTCTCGGCGCCTGCCGTATTAGGCTTGCGGAGGCATCTAGACGTTGTACAAATTTCCCGCGGTTTGTTGACACAAACTGTCGTCTGCTTCCTCTGAACGCTAGTGCCAGACGATCACGACCTGTGATCACACGCATTGCACCAAAACGTCATTACCAGGTAGTGTACATCGGTGTAATATAATTACCTAAAGCTGTTTACCATAATGATTTCAGTAGCATTATAGGTAATTTTGAGCTACATCAAGGGGAACTTAGTCTAATTTTGCTTTTGGAATCAGTTCTTTTTCATTCTAGTTTGAGTCCATATAAAAGCAATTCGCCTTTGTTCGTACAGGATATCCTACTTTATCGTCAATTGGGATGCACCTAATGAGCGAAAGAAGGAAACAAATTGGCCTAAAGAAAATTTATTTCAGTTATTGTCTGCGCATATTTCTTTTAATTTATTTAACCGAGCTAACAGGATGTACTTTACATTTTTAATGTAGAGAAGTAATTAACGTCTAAACTTTACATTTCTTGTACCTCCTATTCTTGGTGTTATTGCCGCTTTTTTCTTTTTTGTATGATTAGATTTCTAAATATTTTATATACCATTGAATCTGTTTCTTTTTTTATGTAGATGCTGTATAGTATTAACGACTTGTAGTAGTAGGAGCAGCAACAGTAGCAGTAGTAACAGCAGCAACAGCCAACAGCAGCAGCAGCAGCAGCAGCAGCAGCAGCAGCAGCAGCAGTAGTAGTAGTAGTAGTAGTAGTAGTAGTAGTAGTAGTAGTAGTAGTAGCAGCAGCAGCAGCAGCAGCAGCAGCAGCAGTAGCAGTAGTAGGAGGAGTAGGAGGAGAAGGAGGAGGAGGAGGGGAGGGGGGGGAGGAGGATCAGCAGTAGCAGTGACAGCAACTTGCCATTTTCATGCTATTACTCTAAAAGAATGCAGGTTACCGTAATCATGGTGGATGTGACATAATTCTTGGTCAAAATCTAATTTGCCCTGTGGCTTTACAAAATATCTCTATGCATACAAATGTCGCTTATTACCTGCTGCCACGTGTATTCACGTAGCTTATTGGCTGAAACCCCAATCAGGACAAGATGGCCGCCAGCTGTCAGTAATCCAACAAAGGACGTCCATTTCACCGATGTCGGGAATGTGGCAAAAACTACGATGATTGTGACGAAGACCCAGGGCACGCCTTCGGAGGCAGTTTTGCTTTCGGTCACAAGAATATACGCTGAGATGATAGATCCGAGGATGAGCCATATTCCGACGGCGAGAACTACGTGACAGCTTTGGAAGACTCGCTCGATGCAGGTAAACACGAGAAGGACCAGAGTGCACACTGTACAGACACTGACAACGATGACGTAGCGCACAGTCTGGGCATCCTTTAGATCCTACGGCCACAAGAAGATGAAATCATCATCATCATCATCATCATCATCATCATCATCATCATCATCATCATCATCGGAAACAGTATTAGTCTTTTATTTACTGAACCACTTGCCTCTTCTTTTAAAGTTTGGCCTGTGTATCACTTAACCAGTAATATACATGTATTTACCAAGAACGATACTACTATGGAAAGAATCCCTAATTAACCAACTAAGTAACTGACTCACTCACTCACTCCCTCCCTCACTCACTCACTCACTCACTCACTCACTCACTCACTCACTAACTAACTAACTAACTAACTAACTAACTACTACATTAATAAATAAATAAATAAATAAATAAATAAATAAATAAATAAATAAATAACACAGTTATTAATTACATCAGAGCTCAGCAGGATGAACGCCAGTATGGTAATCGTGGCAACAGACAATCCGGCAAAGAGAGACGCCAACAGGGAATGTTTTAGTCGCAGACAAAACGATTGATATAACTTATCCACGTGGGAATCCATATCGTGTTCTGGTCGTCAGCTGTGTAAATAACCTTTGCTGTGTTGCCGTCTCCCACTAGTCTCATATCAGGACCTCCACATTGTTCAGTGCTAAGATCCTGCATAGGGACTGGTGTTCGACCTCGTGAAGAAGTAACCGGCTGAAATAAAAAGAGCGTAAATTATAAGGTTGACAGTTATGGTACTTTATACAGTGAGCTTGTGTTTCGCTATTTACAAATATTATTGTGTTAATAGTTAACATTATCTCCGACTGGTGCAATGCTTCGGTGAGTCTATTATTATTATTATTATTATTATTATTATCATTATTATTATTATTATTATTATTATTGTTGTTGTTGTTGTTGATTTTATTAAGCACCAATTCCATGGAACCCATGTTCAAAGGCGCTTTACAAGAAGCATGTATACTGGTCTTAGGGCATTTACCGGCGTCGAAGAATTTCTAGAAGTGCTATACTAGTCCAAAATAAAAGGCTTCGGGGAAAAGGAAAACCTAAGAAAGCGGAGGCCTGCAGTAAACACTAAGTCTTAGCAGCGCAAATGAATGTATGGGTTATTATATGGGAGACCAGCACTAACCGATGGGTTTGCGAACATCAACCCAATATATAATATTACGTATAATTGAATCCTACTCTCCCTGTTACTAGGAGAGGAAGCTCGGAATGGCGTATCACTTGTCACGCGAAAACCTCTTGGCTAGTTTGAGTAGATTGAAGCTGGCATTTTAACTCGTTCCTAGAAAACCTGGACTAAATAACCGCCAGTGCCAACAGTGTCCGTGATGGCTTTCATGCGAACCCGGAATTCCAAGTTAAACAGAATCCAGAAGATGCTTAGGCCTGTCTCGACTGGAGATTCGGCAATGAATCACCACTAGAAGCTATCCCAGTCCATGCTTGGGTCGGTGCTACTGCTTATGGTTCACTGATGGACTTTAATGATAATGCACTTTTAACCAGCTTCGGACATCCTCAACGGTAAGGATCGGTAGCCGAGCGTGATGGAAGAAGACGTATGGACGGCCATTAGCCATTTGTTTACAAAACTTGCTACATATTCATAGCCAGGTTACTAAGGCATCTTTATGTTACTATGAGCTTAAGTAACTCCGGGGTGCTTAGGAAGAATTCAGCTAACATTTCAAAACAAACATAGACCTTTTCGATTTATAGTGCCATCTCCACAACGTTCTAGTCACAACGTTCTAGTCATAAGCAATTATCTTATGGCTTGTACATACAGTGATTTATTGGTGCATAGGTATGCCAAATTACGGAGATTAAATATTCTACTTAACAAGCAAAGCCCTTGATTGCTGCTCTGGGCAGATCTGTCAATACCAGAGCCGAATATTCAGTCAGCCGACCAGGTACATGTACATTGCAAGTTACCGTTTCTGGAGCCGGTTTCTAAACTGAGGTGTTATTCGCAGGTTGGACAGGGTAAAGTTATGCAATATTTCCATTGGCCTTACTAGTGGCGGATATAAAACAGTAGCAAGAACAGACACATGGAGCTAACATATATGTACGGGGAGGGAGGGGGGGGGGGGCAATCAATCCGTATAATCGTTAGTAGTACTACGTTGTTTATACGCTTGTCGTACATCGTTTTATTATTATACAAATGTCTAGTAGGCTTCGGAATTGCGACTGGATTGTTTACATGGATGGAAAAAATACTATATGCAGCAGACGGTCTACAAATCCACGAGAGAGAGAGAGAGAGAGAGAGAGAGAGAGAGCTTTACTGAAGCATATCGTGTGGATATTGACTATTGCTCTACTAGATATTAATATGACTATGGCAATGACAGCATTGCCTTTCCAACGCGAACCCCGAGTGAAGCTTGCCTGCGTTTTGCCGTGCAGATTTCCCAAACATTTGGCCAACAATGCTGTGTTATTTGTGTAATGATGCTCATGAATGTCGAATACAGTGTCGGATCCCTTTGCTACCGGATCACTAAGAACAGTAGAGACCCATTAGGCTCCTCGGAAGCCGTTGCTAACTGCTGTGTATTTTGTTATCTGCAGGGCCGCTACACATTAATTATGGAATTACTACTACGGCTCAGACTGGCTCTGCTGATAACCAGGAGGCAGTATCGGGGCTTTTAACGCATGGCATCATGGTTTAGTGCCGTGTCAGAAACAAATAAATTGACATGACTGTTTACCGTCGTGCCTAAAAGTTACTCAAATCATTAGGCAGCTATTATTGACCTCTGACGATAAAGTAAACCAAGGGTTTCATGGACCACGAAAATGACTGTGTTAACTATCACCGATCGCTCGGCTACCGATTTTAATTAAACTACATGTACTGTGAAACATTTCAAAAACATTGTTTTTATAAATTTTATATTTTATATTGGCACAGAAAATATCCTCTAAAAAGCGTAGTGCCCATTAGAGAGTGACCTTGAAATGTCAAAGTCAAGGTCATCCAAGAACATTGTACAAATACGTACAAAGGACACCTTACGACGCCAAAAAGAAGTCATGAAAGATCTTCAGAACTCTCATATCCGTAGGCATTCATTCGCCTGAAACCGAACAAAGCCTGCGAAGAGGTAAGAAACTACACCGAAACTTCCCGTATATTATGCGAACAATGCTTCGACACCCATCTCGGGGGAGCGAGCCACAACAACGTTGCTTTCAGTGTGGGTGCTGCCGAGAATCTTATAACTCCTGGAGTGATAAATTACCTATGGCCTCGGGAGCAGTAAGACTCGACCCGGAGCTAATAGTCGATCACGGTAGCCATTGCCTGTTTCCTTTTTTCGTGATGAATGAAGAACTCCCATGTTTCTGTTTTGTTTCGCTTTCATCGGATCTGTCTTAAACTGCTCCAAGCGGGTATCATACACGGGGTTTCACTTTGGGTTCTCTCCTTCGCCCCTTACAC
>JAAUYG010126700.1_pt1 | contig 10116 bp, 5 predicted proteins | sample 7278091 | NCBI WGS metagenome assembly JAAUYG01 (sample SAMN14350201, study PRJNA611818) | marine sediment metagenome | isolation source: surface marine sediment (0.6m) | place: French Polynesia: Moorea | collected 2018-08
GTATGTACCACAGAACATTGAGGTATGTTCCACAGAGTATAGAAGTATGTACCACAGTATAGAGTATGTACCACAGAACATTGAGGTATGTTCCACAGAGTATAGAGGTATGTACCACAGTATAGAGGTGTGTACCACAGTATAGAGGTATGTGCCACAGTATAGAGTATGTACCACAGAACATTAAGGTATGTTCCACAGAGTATAGAGGTGCCAATTTCTAGAACAACTTTATCTTTGTAAAACGATCTGAAAGGCATTAGGTGAAAACTCAGTGGTCAGAAATCTCTAACGCACTCAACAGATAGCGAGGTCATATGAGGAAGATACGTATGGTGAAAAGGACTTTATAAAATGTTTATCATGTTGACACAAGAGCGTTCTACTTCCAGGGCTGCTCACAGTGGTTCATAAAGTCTGCATCAAAAGAAGCTCAACAAATCAGGTAACTTATAATATAGGTTCATATCCTCAGCATCCCTCCACCACTCCCCATCCTCCAATATGCGATATACGATTTTTTGACGATTTTATAATGATACTGAAATGGTTCCCGTTCAAATTGTAGTTTTAAACTGAATAACATGATAACAAATTTTAAAATGAATAAAAAAGTTGGATATCTATTCCAGTTTTTCATTTTACTGAATGTACACATGCACAACACCGGGCTGATTTTGAAAACTACCTTTAATCGGCTTAACGTAGATTTACCTGTATGACTGTAGTGATGTATACTAGTAATACTGTAAATTATGAAATCTAAGGGCTATCCCATTAAAAAGTATGGGGGTGGGGGGTGGACCTGAAACATTTTCAACCTCCCCTTGTGACATATTTCAATTAGTTTCAATCCCCCGTTAAAATATATTTCAATTCTTCTCACCATACACATATGTACTGTGATGCATTGTTCTGCACCCCCTACAAGGTATTGTAATTCTTTTGTACCCCCCCCCAACATATTTTCAAATCGTTTCAGGTCACCCCCCCCACTTTTTAATGGCTTAGCCCTAAGCTATTACAGTGTGTGTGAAAGACCTTTTGAACATCACTGTCATTGAAATTTGCTTGAATTGTAACTTTGTTTAACTTCATATTTTGCCAGTGGTCGTATAGCGCGAGTGCTGCTGTTCAACACAACAGGTGACAGGAACCCCGAGACGCTGCTTCTTCCACTGCTGGTGGGTTTAAAAAGGAAAACTATCAGTCACAAGATACCAGTGGGAATATTGTCACAGATATAATGATGGGACACTGTCACAGATATAGTGGAAGGGAAACTGTTACAGATGTAATGGTAGGAAAACTGTCACAGATGTAATGATGGGAAAACTGTCACAGATGTAACGATGGGAAAACTGTCACAGATGTAATGGTAGGAAAACTCACAGATGTAACAGTAGGAAAACTCACAGATGTAATGTTAGGTAAACTGTCACAGATGTAATGGTGGTAAAACTGTCACAGATGTAATGTAAAACTGTCACAGATGTAATGTAAAACTGTCACAGATGTAATGGTAGGTGTCCGAGGCCAAAACTAAAAAAAAATTCAATAGCAACATAGGGGAACTCTCCCCCCCCCCCCTCCTCCAATTAAGACCACTACAGTTGAGACCAAAGGTAAATCGGTCACCATGTTGTTTTTGAAATGGTATAACTATGGTAATAGCACTGGTGTGTAAAATTGGGTCATCCAGTAAGGGGTCTTATTTCTGCAGGGTGGCTTTAATTAGTGTAGAATTCCACTGTGTAGGAGCAGGTCAAAGTTCACACCCTAATTGAGCCATCCTATATGTAAATGTATTTGCAGCCAATTTTATCCAGATATATGGAAGCAAATACATCTTAAATTGTGTAGCAATAAAACTACATAATGATGTGCTTAGACTTGTTATATATCTCGTTAATACCCTCGGTTACAGGTATACAGTTCAGATGCAATTTGTGTAAAAAAATATTCAGAAAATAAACAAAAGACCTGTGTGAAAATTGACAAAATGAATGCCTTTTAGACTTTAAGATTTTTCAAAACTAAAGTTTCACATACAAAGGTTACTTCTTGCAAAGACATTCCTTGAGTTTGTTTTCATACTTGAAATGAGAGATTCAGGGCCGGGTCCATAAAGACTTTCTGGTATTGGCTTGGTATGAACAGTTCTCTATAAGGTTTAAGAAGTAGATAGTTTGGTCCTTTTCCAAATATTTTATTTTTCCGTTATGACTAGTCTATAGTAGTTTATAACTGTTTTGAAGTATCCTGTATATAAAGGATTCTTTGTTTTTCAGAGCTGCCAGTTTGACTGCGTTATCTTCACACCCAACTTTGTCCAGAAGCAGACCAACACTGCAGGTCAGTGCATCGGCAGGAAAGTGAAGCAACCCTTCACTTTCGCTCGTATGGAATTGGCATCAAATTAGTTTGTGTTTTGTGTATTCAGTATGATAAAATAGTCAGTACAGAGCTACAATGGTCTGTCTAGTTTAAGACCATCCATGCAACCATGGAAATGGATTTGCACGCCATCTTAAAAATAAAAGTGTTGGAAGTTTTAATTTATCATGTTCCTAAACATGCCAAAGCTTGGGGCAAAATCATATGCAATATGATAGGTTAACAAAATTAGTCATAATTATCCCAGATCATGATTTATTTGACATTGCTATTTATCATGTGTACAGTAAATCATACAAATGCTTAAGACCCTATACAGGTACATGGGCCCGCATTTAGAATTATGATACAGTATTCCCCCTCTGCTAATAGGGACACCCCTTCTGGCAAACAATCCAGTCCTTATTAAAGAGGTGTCCTTTGGTGAGAGGCAGCATCATATGCATTCATGGTACCGTACTCGTTTCCAAGAATTTGTGTCCTTTCTAGAGGGGTGTCCTCTCTAGACGGTGTTCTTTAAGAGAGGGACCACTGTAGTATACTCAGTGACATCTGTGGTCGTTATATATACCTTACCAGTAACCATGGCAATGATTTTAATTGCTTTGATATTTTCAGACCAAACCAACTACACAGTCAGCTTGGAGTCGCAGCTCTCGCGAGTCAAACTCAACCGCAATGTGTGGCTTGACCTGATTACTAAGCAGCAACAGGCTACAGATCCCAAAGACTTCACCGAAAAAAGTATCCCTCCGGAAATGCTCGCGACCCGTCGGTCAGAAGGAAGCGGGGACCAGTTACTTAACGGCTCAGCGAGCACTTGTGATTCCGTGGATAAAATTGCCAGATATTCAAACAGCGATGATGCGTGTTGTGGCCTGCATCCAGCAGTGACCTTCAGTAGCATTATAGAAGCTCTCGAATGGCTGTCTCAAGGTCGTGACCCTCTTTTGACCCCTATGACCTCACACGACAGTCCTCCTCAATCAACAATGCCAGACGTGCTGAGAAACGCTGATCACATACAGGTGTTGTGTACCGGCAGCTTGCACCTGGTCGGTGGGGTTTTAGGTGTTCTGCAGCCGGAGATCTGCGACGACTAAAATAACAAATCCATGTATAGTACAAGTCCGGGGGTATTGTAATCGGGGATGAGTGTGTGCTTTTGAGTGTAATGCGAACGAACTGAAGTCTTCTACTTGCGATTTTGAGAGGTTACAGTGCAATTACTTGTTGTTAATTTGTACCGTTACTTCTTATGTAGAAGACTGTAACTGTTTATGGATGGATACAAACTAAGTTCAAAACTAAGTGGTCTTCACTCACTTGCTCCCTCTCAGAATTTAGACCACCTCAGAATAAAGACCACGTCTCAACAGTACCAGAAACGTTTGTTTCATAGTGTGTTAGTGTCAGAAATAAGACCGCCTAGCAATTCTAACATTCCTGTCGGTATTCATTTTTAGGTTCCACTGTAAATTTACAAATTTTGTGCTGGACAAGTATATTGTTCATGTTAGATTATTGAAGATAATGGGAAAGACTAGGAGTAGTTTAGCTGAATAGCTGTGACATGGAAAGGCCAATGAGCAGTTTAGCTCTTCCTTATCTTTCCCGGGTGATGCTGCCATCAGCCCCAAAATTTAATTTCCAATGTCAAGAATTCTCACAAATTAAGACCAGTTTGGAGCAGTCCCATGGGTGGGATCGAGTCTTAATTCTGAGATTGCATTGATTGCAGATAAAGTACTTAAGGTTGCGAATAACTTGCTGGTACTTAAGAGTGCAAATATACATAATTAACATAATTTATGCAGTGGACTACCAGAACGTAAGTGTTAGCATGTGTTGAAGGGATGCAAAATATGTGGTATGTATGAAGATGTTTGCATGTGAAGTTTCAATTGTTCATTTCATCATGTTCATAGCGTAAGATTATAAAGGAAACTGAAACCGAGGCGAATATTAGATTTTGTGCCTCAAGTTTAATGGAAATATGCTGCATGTGACGATCTTTATGTAGCCACAGATGTACCTGACTTACACTACCTGTTTATGGAAAATTGTTCACATGGCGGGGTCGTAGGGTATTAACAGGCAATAGCAGGCCCTTAAAGTATTTTATTCAAATATAAGCCAATGCGAACGACATGTTAACATTATATGTGTTAGGCTATGTCTACTGTCGGGTAGAAAATGTCCTGGGGCACGTATCGATGTTTCATTTAATGGAACTACATGGACTGATGGACTGCACGTGTTGCAATACTCTTAAAGGCCGTAATTGACCCCAGTTCAAGCAGTACCTTAGACAAGAATAGTTATTGATTTCCAGTAACGATGTTGCATTTGTATCTCTCCAGTATCTCACCATCTGTATCAAATACTGCAGCAAGAACAAAATAATACATCCATATTTGTAAAGCCACAGTAGTCCCCCTCTAATGAGGACACACTTTCCGCCAAATAATTCTATCTCATAAGGGATGTGTTCTTTGGTGAGAGGGAGAATTCAAGGCATTCATAGTGCTTATTGCCAGATCTGTCCTTATTAGAGGTGTCCTTCGGCGAGGGTATCCTTTAAGAGAGAGGCCACTGCACTGCATGGTTGGAATGATTGGGTGTTCTCAGATAACTGTCACAAGTGCCATATACAGCGAAACCTCATTTGCCCCCACCTCAGAATTAAGACCACCTCAAAATAAAGACCACTTACCAGCGGTACCAAATGCCAATTTCATATGGTTGGTAGTCTCAGAAATACATGCAAGACCACTTCAGAATTGAGACCAGTTATAACACTCCCGTAGGTGGTTTTAATGCCAAGGTTCTACTGTATGTAATATAGGGGGAGACTCAACTGTATGCCTAGAGTGCTTATAACATCAAAACCGAAATTTGCAGTCGGGCATTTTACCTTACCCTGGCATTTAGTCTCGCCATCATATTGGTCAAGAAAGTTTGGCCACATTAGAGAAGTGGCCTTTGGCAAGAGGGAGAAGTAAACGCATGTATCATAGTACGTGTGGTAGCAAAAGATTTTTGGTGACATTAGCGGGGTAGCCTCTGTTGACAGTGGGCAGTAAGAGCGGGATCCACTGAATAAGACGAATGACATTAATTGTTTGTAAGCATCGTAAATTTGAATTCATGAAATGTGATTTTATCCCTCTCGTGTCATTTTAGCATATAAATAACTTGTTGATATTTGTGGATAACTTGTTGCTGTTCGTGGATGCCATAATGGCCTGGTGTGATTGGTCGGCGAGATGAATGATGAATATTCATTAGCTAGAGAGCTGTATGCAGTGACTAATGTATGTGGAATTGGATAGCCTGGTATGGGGTGATGTGTTTAAAGTTGTCAAAGAAAATATGGCGATTGCATTTGACAATATGATCCAAAGGTGGTGCTTGAAGCTATTTAATAAACGGGAATTGCATAAATTGTAATAATTATTGGTACAAATGTATCTATAAATACTATTCAATGGTATATGTTAACAAGTGACAGTAGCATGAACTTCTAGTATTTAGTAATAGGATTTTTACCCTGCCTCAAACAATCAACGAGCAAGTTTTAATATTTATTGATCGAACTTCATATAGGAAATACTAATTAAGATTTTCCAGTGTTTGTATTTTTGCCACCAAGTCTAGAACAATGCAAGCTGTAAGTATTATGTGGTGTAAATATATATGGAACTTCTGTGTCGTCGGGCATGCGGTGCTGGCGGTGTTTTGAACATTTGTGGCTGGCCGGGTTTTACGTTGGGACCAAATAATGCGAGTAATAAATGTGCTTTTTGTTGATATATACGATGAAGGTTATTCTGAGTCTTCTTTTGTTTCCTTGCGAAATAAAGTCGTGCATAAGAAGAGAAACCCATGCTATATTTAGGTTTTAAATTATTTGGTCATATTATGGAGGGAAGAATTCTATGTGTATTTACCAGAACGGATACCCCCATCCATACGTTCTTTATTGGATTCCGCTATTTTCCAAATTAATCCTTTTGCGAAAGGGTAGAAACAAAAAGTCTCAACTACAATGTATATACGCAGCGTCAAAAAAATACAAGTTTTATTTGCAGAAAATTTCGACACTATTTCCTGACATACACACAGATATGCCGTAATAACGAAGCACCTAAAAGGCATACATGTAGTTGATATTTTTTTTTCATGCAGAATTTCTGCTGATTCCGTTTAGCTAATAGTTTATAAATCCTGTTAGCCCTAACCTGGGACACAGGTCTCGAAAATATAAATCTGTAAAGATGTGATTGAATATATTGAAGACTTCAGTTAAAACTGACTTTACACTGAAATGTAAAGGACTTTCGGCCCCAAACTAGTGGTCTTTCAAGACAGGTGGTCTCATGGCAGTGGTCTCTAAGACAAGATTTCACTGGACACAAAAAAAAGAAACTTATAAACACAACTGGTATGCATGTATACATAGTAAACATAGTTAGCCGTGTTAAAAAAAATAATATTGAACCACTGTAAACAAATACTGGAAATTAATAATCATTGGAAAATATAGTGAGAAATCGTATTTTAAATAAACTGAAAATATTTAACCCCTTTAAACTCCCTATTTAAACAGCTTTATCAAAACCATCCAAGGATCTGTGTTCTGCAGAATATCCTGCTTCAATATCAAATAGTAAGGCACCTTCACTAACTAGCTAAGTACTATTCCACGAGTAGCAGCATTATGTACATATATGATGACTAAAATACATTCCGGTACAGATAATATAAAAGCACAGTGTATGAAATTCCTGTCACAAAAAGTTTCATAGAAAAAACAAGAGTAAATACTTAAAATTGGCAGTCAATCATACCGTGTTGTACATAAAATTACCATTAAAACAGCACATAGAAATTAGTGGTCCAGTATTGCTAATACAGTAATCCCTGCATTTTAAGACCACCCACTCCACCAGAAAACTTGTCTCAACTTGAAGGTGGTCTTAAAATGGAGGCATCAATCTATCACTAGGAGTGAAATAATTGCTTGCACACAAGGCCTGTTTTCTGATAGTTGTCGAGCGTTAGCGAGAGAGCTTAGCAGAAAACAGGCCAAGGGGTGCAAGCTATTATTTACCATACATACCGTGGAAGAAAACTGAATAACTTACAACTGAACACCCCTACATGAAAACATGTAGACTCTGACACAGGGATCATATCTACTATGCTTCGTTGGAGCAGAAGGCATATCTAGACCTAAACATCTGATATGACGCACCTACTCATTCGCGGCTAGAATGTGCTCAATGGATGGCCCTGCGGGCTTCGCTGAACAAAGACAGAAAGAGTTGTAATGAACTGTCGTGTCCCCTCAGTACGACATACAGAACTTCATTTCACGCAGCATTTGGATCTTAATCTGACATGAATATACACAAAAAAAGAGAAAAAGAGTTGGTTGAGAACTGATAGAGAACACAACTTTGTGCTCCATCTGTTCTCAATCAACTCAGTCCCTGCCGCTGGATATCGGCTCGGATATCAGAATAGTTCATCACCCCATGGTATGTATATTCAGGTATACATGTATCTATACTAAAAGAGCAGTATAACTGATGGGTGGTCTTAAAAAACAGGGAAGTCTTAAAAGGGAGATGGTCCTTTAAATTGCAGGGACCACTGTTATGGTCCTCGAATGTCGGCTCACCATGGTACAAAAGTGACTCAAAAATTACATTGCACAAAAAACATAGTGGAACAATAAGGCCTACTAGCCTACATGTAGCTACCTAGCTACATGTAGCTACTCAAATGTGACATGTGCAAATGTAACAGGCAACCATCACAAGAGACTTTGTACAGTGTAACTCCACCTTAACATGCTTAAGACCAGCCAGATTTAGGACCATTTGTGGGATGACCCAACATTATGCATCAATGGTATAAGGATAGTCTCAGAATTTAAGACTATACTTTGGCCTTGACTGTGGGTGGTCTTAATTCTGAAGTTCCTCTGTACTGAAACAGCAGCCAAAATTGATGGTTACAGTTGTCGCTGCATTTTAAGACTAGCCATTCACGCAGAAAAAAATGTATTAAATTCGAAGTGGTCTTAAAGTGGAGGGATGCTTATACTGAAAGTACATGTATAAGAGAGGTGTCGCTGATGGCTGGTCTTAAAATACAGGGAAGTCCTAAAATGGAGGGGTCTTAAATCACAGGGTCAACTGTACTGTGTTGCACACTATGATGCCAGTCAATAAATTGCTATATTAAATGCAGACACATGTATCAATACACAGTAAAATTGTAAATTGATCCAAACGCAAAATATGATAAACTTCGGCTTGCAAGAACAATAATTCATTCATTCAACTAAGTCATTTCATACACACAAAACACAACGGATGTTACATCTTCCTAGCGAAAGACTCTCCTTAAAAGTGTGCAAAACATTTTTTTTCTTGCACTTGTAAATGCAACATCTGGTATTGGGACTTTAATGTAATAACATAACAATGAAATTACATTGTCAATAGTTTACAGCATATTTATGATGAAACAACTGTTGTTTACACCATATATCTCTCAGAAATTTGTCTACCCAACATTTGGAGCAAATTGTATTACACAAATGACAGACTCTGTGAGTTGTTAAATTTTTCTTCTCCCATCTTTAAAGAAATAGAAATAATAGTTCTCCCTAATCTATATATACCAGTTATAGCCCTCAATATCTAACACTGCCAACTCCAACCCCACACCCATCCACCCCCACCCCCGAAAAAAAACAAACCCTTCAACATTTGCTGTCCACGTTAACATTTTTGATATTCTCCTTGGAGTAATCATATTTTCCCATCTGGAGATCATTTTTCAGCATGCCATCACCACCAGGTGTCTCTGCTGCTGCGGTGGCTGCAGCTGCGGGCATAGGCTCGGAAATCACCACGGGTTGGGAAGCTGCCGCCGTCGTCTGGGTGGATGTTGGCATGCAATCATTGCTGGTAATGAAGAACAGAAAAATGAATGTTTGGGTAGAGCATATATCTCTAAAACTTCGAACTCTCTTCCCCCGGTGCGGCCAGAAAAAAATGTTGGAATAATACAGTGATCCCTCTCCTTTTGTGGGTAGTCAAACCTCCTCTAAAGACCACCTGAATATAAAGACCACCTGCTTATAAATATGTATACATATACAGAGATAAAAGCAGTTTTTTGATTGCAAAATAAAGGTGTTTAAATACATCTACATATCTAAAAATTTGAAATGTCAAAGAATTAAATACATCTACACATCTAAAAATTTGAAATGTCAAAGAATAGCACTATCACTTGAATTTAATTGAATTGCTCATAAGCATATTTAAATAACAGGGTTTTGACCCATATCAACTGCCATACTGTCTTACTTTTTCCGTTTCGATAATCACCATAATCGTGTCTTTATTAGTGTGACACTTACTTGACCTTGCCCACCGATGGCCTGGTTGTCATGGCGATGCTGGTTGCTATGTGACTGCCATTTGGCTGGAGAGGAAAGTCCTCCGGTGGAATGACAACTTGCTCTATAAGATGGTATTTCTTGTGTCTGTAAATATATAATATGACAGAAACCCAATAAGTGAGAGTCTACAGCGACTAAATAAAAGTCTTTTGAATCCTGCAATAGCCTTAATACCTGGGTACTCTATTCCTTAAGGAAAAAAGCACATTAATATATATGTTCTATCTTTA
>JAAUYG010211525.1_pt1 | contig 10116 bp, 9 predicted proteins | sample 7278091 | NCBI WGS metagenome assembly JAAUYG01 (sample SAMN14350201, study PRJNA611818) | marine sediment metagenome | isolation source: surface marine sediment (0.6m) | place: French Polynesia: Moorea | collected 2018-08
CCTTAGGCCTGGATGGCCCTCTCTGCCATCTTGGAAAAGACCTCATTAAAAATCCAACACATCTGCCAGGGGGGGCCTTCTGGCCTAAGGCTTTGGGTGCCCCCTTTTTGGGGGAACGGCCGAAGCCGGGGGCCGTTCAGGCCTTTGACACCGGGTGTCCTTCCACAATTTTGCTCGCTGAGCACATTGGACTGTTCATTCTTGAAACTGCACAGAACTTATCAAATGCAACTCAAGGAATCACAAAAAGTCTGGAATTGTGGAATGTGCTTTTCGTGTTTCCAAACATGTATTTTTCTCTTCGGGCATCAGTGCGAAACCGGTGAAATAGTCACCCCACCCACACACAAGTGCACGATGAAAGAAATGTTTCCTCCAAAACGCAACAATGGCATGCGAAAGACTCTGGTTTTCGCCACGCAAAAAGCCCTTTGACATCAAGTTGACAAATAGTACTACACTTTGCGCTTCAATTAAAGTTTGTTTGCTGTTCCCCTCAGAACAGCACTACTCATTGCCTTGAATCTCCTCTCTCTACATAAACTGCACCTCTGTTGGTGGCAGCATTTATTTGTTTGCACCATCTTAACGTGAAAAGAACAACACAGAGGATTACAGAAGCAGACAACACATGCTTATCTGTTGAAGTAATTTACCTAAGGTGCAAAAGACGAAGCTAAGAAGTGAAATGACGAAATTTGGAAACAATAGGTGACAGGAAGTACCGGGAAACGACAGCCAACACCTGTCCAAATTGACGTCCAGTGCCTTCAAACACCTGAGTGTGCTTATCTGACTTCAGTTTGGAGTGGAACCAGAGACTGCCTCTCGTCGGTGTTCAGCTGGTTTTCTTTCGTTGGGCAGGTCAGTGTTTTGGTCTTCTATATTTGGCGAAAGGATTTGAGAGAAATAATTTTTCGTATCAATTGGGTTCCATACACCGAAGCGTCTGCATGTTTTCGTCTGAAGCTCGGCTTGAGAAGTAAGATGATTTGTCTGTTTCAAACACAAGGACCACACAAATTGAAAGTTGTTTTCGCAAAACACCAGATTGTGCAATTTAGAATCTAATTGGGCACAGAATTTTGCTTCATTGCCTGTGTCGTTTGTCAGTGCGTTTCTCGCGCAAGGTTGATTTGTCGCTGTCGCCAGAACCATCACTGATTCCTTCATTCAGCTTCTGGCGAAGTTTTCAGTCCAACTTACTCGAGCCGTAAAATCTAGTGTTTCAAGAGTCCTCGTAGCCCTTTTTCACAGCCAAAGTTCTCTCTGTCTGAGGAACGAAACAAAAGCCGACGGGTTCGGCTGCAATGCACGATCAGCAGAATTGACCAGAAGCAATCTCCCTCATAAATCTGTTGAAAAGACCACAAATGTACCCTGCCCGGATACATTTGTTTTCAGCTTGAAGCTCTGGGTTGCCACAGAAATATGGAGAACAAGCAAAGGTGCTGTGTCATAGATTGGTAGAAGCAGGCCACAATTCCAATTTTTCTTTTCTGCAAAGTATTTCCCACTTCACTTCAACCACAAAAGTATCGTCGGCAATCGTCATTTTTTGGAAGTCTTTTGTCTGCCTGTTTTTCGTCAGATCAGGCTGTGCACGTGTGTACATGTATTCACGTGTGTAAAGTTCTGAAGGCAATTTTTGCACGGATCTCCATTCAAATAGCCAATAGCACAATGTACAATGAGGCACATGCATTGACGTTTCCAATCTTGCGACCTGTTCGAACATGCGGGAAAACGCGTTTTTCGTTTTTCTGTTGCAGACCACCGAGACGAGACAGTGGCAAGATGAGTTCTGCGAGAACGTGGCTGTTTCTGGCGCTCAGCATCACCACGACAACAGCTTGCAGGCCTGATACCTGTCAATGTAAGCTGTGTACTTACACCTTATGACCTTCAATTCACCAAAATGGCGCAAAATTTCTGTCTCCAGTACAGGTGGGTCCCGCTCTATCCGAACATGCTTAATTCGAAAGTGGCCTTTTAGCGCAAGTCTCAAAACCACATCTCAATCCCTGTTGTGTTATTCTGCACATTGAATCTGAAATGCTCAATTAAAAAGAATTTTATTTGGTTTTACTTTTTCGAATTAAGCGGGAGGCACCTGTATGGGTAAGCCCTTTGGGCAACAGGAGAACCAAGGATGCCATTGCGCACATACAGTAGGTTTGCTAAAGATCTCAATTTGCTTTCAGCAATAACTTGCGAGGTTGTGGACGTGAATTCTTGCAACGGAGTGTTCAACGAAACTGGTGGACTGTGCGGCTGCTGTCCACGATGTGAACCATACAAATGTAAGTGGTCAAGAGTTTTCTTTGGTGGTCGACATTCTCTTCAGGAACAGGGGCCTCAGACCTTTGTCTGTGCGTGTTCACAAACAGCTTGGTAAATTTGGGTCACACGCGTGATTCTGGATTCTTGTCACTCAACCTGCGATCATCCAATTGATCGCAACTGTCCCTGAGAAAATAGATGAATTTGGTTGCATTGCCACCTGCTTGATGGCAACTGAGGCAAAAAGTGCCCCTTCCAAACAGTTTCGTCTGTGACTCTTGGCAGTTTCTCGTCACAGTGAGAAACACAGCACAGATTTGAGAGCGTGCCGCACTCAATGTACCCCATGCCCTAGCTAATTGCTGAAAGCACAAAATTTCCTTTTACAGTGGCGGGAGAATTTTGCGGGAACATCCCGCTGGCGCGAATGCAGCCGGAATGTGGTCCGGGACTGGTGTGCAGAAGCAGCGACGAGACGTGTCAGCCTCTCACCACGAGTCGACACCAACCAGTCAGGGACCTCAGTGAGTGTGCATGCAAAACGGAGGTTTAGCCTTCTCTCTCTTGCACAATCAACCATGCAGAATTGCGTCAAGGTGACCAAAACGAGAACAAAGATGTTTCCCAGTCCAGACATTCTCACTTCAACTTAATCTGGTTTCTGTCCCTTAATAGTAGACCAACAGCAAGTGTTCCATGTCCATATATATGCGCTACATTTGGCAGACACCAAGGCAGACATGGCATCAAGAACCCTGGGCGAAGGAAGGACAAATGGTCTTTTTTCAAATATATAATTTTGAGGCACAAAGGTCCACCGCACGGAAGGAAACCAGACATAATAATAATAATATATTGTGGGAAACAACACCCTGATTTGGTCTATCAAAGTTGGGTACAAAAGGTTCCTGAGAATTCTGAGTACGTTCCTGCGACAACCCAAAACGTGCTCCTTGAGTGGAGCGAACTCATCCACAGCCTCTGCTTCTTTGGGTTAAAGATGGATTGTCTTGACTAACTGGCAGGACAAAATCAGATGCCTGCGATCCTGTTCTAGAGCTGACAAAATTAGATTCTTGAGCTGCTACACGATCCACATTTGAAGCTGATCTGAGAGTTTTGCGGGTATCTACTTCCTCACTTCTTTCTGTTCTGTGTGACTCTCAGGAGCTGGAGAATATTGCGGGCCTCTCATCTCCGTCAGTCAGCGCTCGTGCGAACTGGGTCTCGTCTGTCAGAACAGCTTCTGCAAGCCGCCCGCTCGAGGTAACATTTCAGGCAATACCCCAAAATAGGGAATTCAAAAAAAACCCCAAAAAACAAATCAGTTTTTTCCGTCAAAAACGTACATTTTCCATGAGTTTTGACATTTTTGTGGTTACCTATAGAGTGACTAACTTTTTGCCAAAACTGGTTGACATGCTATTATTTTCTACAGAAAAAACTGAATTTCCATTTTTTTGAATTCCCCTATTTTCGGGCATTGCCCAGATTTCATGACACAGTTCAATGGGCTAATTTTGCTGGAGCTTCAGCTGATTTGCTGCCAGAGTTCTCTCTTTTTGCCAGCCCTTATAACTTTCGAAGAGAAACAGTCCCTTTTCAGGCAGACACAACATCATTCCATCCTTGTGGTGTTTCTCTCAAAGTCGTGAAAAAACCCCGTCTCCTTTCAGGGCCTGGGGAATCTTGCGCTCAGATGGTCTTCGAACCCAAGTGCATTGACGGGTACCAATGCAACGGTGACATCTGCGTCTCCCAGAGCAGCATAAGTACACAGACATTCCTCATGAATCTCTGCACACTTGGAAACATCTCGTTTTCCTCACTGCCACAACGCACTGACCTTCATGTATGCAGACACCAAAATGAAATTGACACGCAGACTACATTCAAAAACTCAGTCGTTTGTGTGCCCTCACACTAATGTACAAACTCGCAATCGTCAAGTTGCCAATGATGCGAAGTTGGCGAAACTTCACGAGGACAAGGCCTTCTGGAAATTAAAGCTGAGAGAACTGTTCGAACTGTTTTGTGTTTTCTTCAGGTGTCGCGCAGGGCTTGCCGTGTAACTCCCTGACGCTTTGTGAACAAGGTCTGGCGTGCATCAACGGCCGGTGTTCCACACGCGAACTCAGTACGTAAGACTTGAGCAACCAAACTAGATTGCCATCAATGTGGCTTCGTTCTCCGAACATGTACAAAAACACTAAGTTTTATGCGACAACCCATTCACTTTCAAGTCGCAAAACTTCAAAGCAAAGCAGGAATTCATTATGTAAAGCCAGTTGACAGAGAAAGGACAGCAGCTTAGTGCTATGCAGCTACAGTAGCATCAACACAGCCTGCTGTATGTATGCCTTGTTTGTTTTTTTTCAATGCAGAGGAGGGCGAGTTGTGTGATGTGCCGCTCAGTCTGGTGGTGTCTCGCTGCGAGGCCGGACTGGAATGCGTACGCAATGTCTGCCAGAAGCCAAGACTCAACCCATTATCTCCTTTTCCACAGACGGCCGTGGTGCCTTTGGGTATGGAACCACTAGCGGATCCAGAGGGACCCTGGGAGCCCGGCCCCCTCCCCTTGCCCCCAAGATTTTTTTCCATTCGCAAAGCTATATTGGCTCTGCCATTTATTGAACAATAGTAAAGCTAACAAGTCAGTTAGTAAAGCTAGCAAGTAGTCGAAAAAACAAGTGAGTCATATAGAAAAACATTATCAATGACAAAGATACACAGTCAATTAACAGTCCAGGAACTACGAGAACTATCATAACTAGCAAACCCCAGTCCAAATGTTTATCCCTGACAAAGTAGCCTTGAGACAGGCTTATCCAGAACATTGACTAATGTGTGTAGATTTTTACAGTCCAAGCAGACACTTTAAAGGTTATCCCTGACAAAGAACCATTGAATATTCAACCAGTACATTGCCTCATGTGCCTAGACCTTTGCACTGGCAACTCAAATCACTTACCACAGGGGCAAACATATCCCATACCATGCTTGCCCTTCACATGAATATTCCTGCTACTTGATGTTGCAAAAACCTTATTGCAAGTGGCATATGGATACTCCTGATACTTCTCATGCAATACAAGATGATGATCTAAAGCCTGCTTTATCAGGAATTTACTCACACACTGCATGCACTTAAACCCAGAAGTATGAATCCACACATGCAAATGCATTCTAGCCTTAGTTCATAAAGTGTATTCACAATGTTTACAATGAACAACTTTCTTCCTGTGAGTATTAGACCAATGTGTCACCAAGTCATTGCTGTTATTAAACACATTTATGCAGTCCAAGCATCTATATGGTCTAAATTGGGGATGAACATTCTTCAAGTGGAATGCCAGTGCCTTCCTTGAGGAGAGGCCTACTCGACACAACATGCAATGTTGCAGAGAGGCTTTCCCAGTGTTTTTCTGCCTCTGGCATCTGTCTGTGTTGTGCTTAGTCAGCAGATCATCAGGATCAGTATCCATCTCAGTTGTATCACAATTGTCACTGATCCCTTGTAGGGCAACAAGTGGTCTTCCACCAGTTTTCTAAGAGGTCAGTAAGGCAGGTACACATTCTGCATCTGTGTCCAAAGAATCCAAGGTTTGAGTAGTATCCACATTGCCCATGTTACCAGACTAAACTTTACACAGCAAGGCACCAGTATTGGTGAGTACCACAGTGGGATATTTGAAGTTCGGTCCTTCAAGATGATCATAGTAGTATTCCAGGTCAAAGCCACAGGCATTGCACCACTGCAATGCAAGGTTTAACTTGCTCTCATAGCATTCCATCCACACTACCAGATGAATCCGGTATCTGATAGTTGGAAGCCTGCACAGCTCAGCAAGCAGATGCTGAAGCAGTCAAGGAGGGCCCATTGTTTCCACACCAATATCATTGCATCTTGATTTGACATTTCTAACCAGCTTACGAAGCACCATGGGTTTTGTATCAAAGCAGGGTAGAGTATCATCAGGATCACAGAAGCCATCCTTGATCTGCATTTTTGTTGCTGGGTTGTGGTGAGTCTTGGAGGCAAGGAAAAGGGTCTCTGTAAAGACAAGCAGCACATCATACATATTGGGTGATTTGGAAGCATAGGAAGTCCAAATCCCATTGCTGTGAACATAATTGAGATGAAGACGCATTGCTATGGTTGCTAACCAGATGAACAAGCTGTCAACCTTCAAGCCAAGTATTGAATACTGCCTCAATAATTGCAACACAGTCAATATAGCTGTCTCTGTCCACAGCTGAACTGTAGTATAGGTGAATGATCTTTAGTTGAGGAACTCATCACACACATGAATTCATAGTTCTTGTTCTGATACTCCAAAGGCCACACACAATGCCAGTACCAACTCTCCTCAAAGGATAGGTTCGAAGATGGAATGTTTTTGTCACACCAATGTTGTGCTGCAGTAAAATCCAGTGGAGAGATATCATCTAGCATGATGGGAATTGCAGTCCACTCCATCTGAAAAAAAACATTTTAGACAATTTTAGTAAGGATAGGAAAAAGCTCTTGATAATGCACACACTCAGAACTGACCAGGATCCTTAGATCATCATTATAACCTTCCAGTACTCTCAAGACAGCCTTATAAATCACAAAGTTAACAACCCAGATAATCTGATTAATCTCAGCTGAAGCAGTACCAAAAATCCAGTACTTAGTTTTCCATTTCAGTAGAATTTTACTGTTATCAGTGACAAAACATGTTCTGGTTTTCACCACTTCAGGACATTCTAGCAGGATATGTTCCAAGGTACCAATAGCACCATACCAATGACAAACTGCTATTGCCTGGTCAGCTTTCACCATAGATAATATCTTTGGGGTTACTAAAATATGTGTGAGTATCTTAAAATTAATTTCCCTAAATTGTATGTATTTACAAGCCTGTAGCATCCTTTTAAAAATCATCTGTATTACTGGTAGAGACATTGGCATCAGCCAGAAGTAAATTTCCCAGTTTGTCAGTGATAACATAGAGCTTGATGCCTGTAACAGCAATGCCTTCAATTGCAAGATTAAATCCTCATGCACCAAGTATGAACCCTTCACCAGAGAACCAAGCCTAGACTGAAAGCAACTTTGCAGCTGATAACAGACTAGGAAGGAACAATAATGAGACTTATTCTGCAAGAACTTATTCTGGACCACTTTGTGGTCAATTATTCCAGAGGTGACTGGTAAGTCTGCAACAGTGAAGTATTCCTGCTGACACATCTGAATATTTATACTTTGAGACTTAGGGTGTCCCCAAAGATTAATGGGAAGATCCAGTTCCTTATTTGCCTTATAGAAAAGGTTACTGACATAAGTATATGAGTGCAACATGCTGGAGTAAAACTGATCCAACCCACATAGGGCTGATTCCAGAACATGACATAGGCCTTGAAACAATTCAGGTGGGATTCTACATGTGACTGCTGGCCATGCCAGCCTTGACCAAGTCAGTCCCATGTCCAAACTGAAATGCTGCATCCACTTAACTCTCAAGGCATGAACTACATTCCTAACATGCAACATTTTCAAACCCCCACAAGCATAATCTGCCATCATTGTTGAGAGTTTCACTCGAGATCTCCCTCTCCATAAGAAGTCAGTAACCATTTTCTGCATGATGTCCATCTGAGTAGATGAAACTGAAACTGTGTTTAGTATGTGCACAAAAACTGAGAAGATGAAAGTTTTTATTACCAAAATTCTGGCATCCAATGTCAGTGAATGCTTCAACCATCTACCAATCACTGCCCTTGCCTTTTTCAAAGGTTGTTCAAAATTTAAATGTGAAAGGTCACCCAGTCCTAAAAAGGCACCAAGATATTTTACTGGGGCATTACAAACACATATGCCTGACACTAACAGCTTGTGTACTGTGCTCAGATCAAAGGCAATAGTCTTCTCAAGATTCAATCTCAATCCTGTAAAAGATCCCATAAGGGCTATGTGATCCAACACAGGCTTCATCTGAGCAAGGTTTGACAAAAAGATAGCTGTGTCATCTGCATAAAGTGAACAAGGATCATTCATGAAGTGCCACCATTCAAAATATCCAAAATCTCTCAATGAGAAGATAAGAACTTGTCCCACCAAATTAAACAAGTGACAAGATAAATGGCATCCTTGATGAACACGACATAATAGATTAAAAGGCTCAGTTAGCCAGTTGTTATATTTGACCACAGATATAGCATGAGTATACAAAAGAGCTATCCAAGAAATAAATTCTGGTGGAAATCCCATATGGGCTAGTAATGTGAACATGAATAGATGATTCACACTGTCAAAGGCCTTACAGAAGTCAAGAAAAAGCACAATTGTACCTGATGAGATTGAGTCAGATATCACATCTTGCACAGACCTAATGTTCATTCCAATGAATCTATTCTTCATATAAGCTGTTTGGTTTGGATGAATAATATTAGGCAAAAAGTCTTCCAATCTTCCAGTGAGAATGTATACCAGTATTTTGTAATCACAATTGGTTAAGGAGATAGGTCGATAATTGCCTACAATTCATTGGTCACCTTTCTTAAAAATCAAAACAATAATAGCCAGTCATTGGGAAGGAGTTAGTTCACCATGGTCCAATGATTCATTAAAGACCAGTGCCAAGATTGGTACAATGTCCTCTTGAAAATGCTTGTAAAACTCTGATGTTAGCCCATCACTACCAGGAGATTTTCCTGGATGAAGTTTTATAATTGCTGTAGTCACCTCTTCCTCAGTGATGGGGGCTAAGAGAGCATCTATGCAATACTTCACCTGAGGAAGTAATGTTATCCCTGACAAAAAGGCTTTATTCTCTGAAAATCTCTATTTCAGATTTTTGAGTATCTTTCTTACTGTATAATTCTGAGTAGAACTCATGAAGAATTTGCAAAATGCCATCAACTGATTTAACTTCACCACCATTTTCATCATACAGGCTATGTAGTTTTGAGAACATTTTAATATCTTCTAGATGGAGAAAGTTCTTATATGGCTTCCCCTCCCAGGCAACCCAATCTCCATCTTCAAAAGAGAAGTACAAGGAGTCACAACAGTGATCAAGCCTATCTTCAATTAATTTCCTATCAGCTTCCAAAGATTCTCCTTGAAAAATTCTATGGTTTATTGCTGCCAAAGAGCCTTTAAGACTAGTTATTTCATGTCTTGACTATTTTATTCTGAAATAGACTTTCTGCTGAGATAGGCTTTGAATCTTAAGCTTTAGCATTTCCCAAAAAGCTAAGGGATTTTTCCTATCAAAATTCCCTAACACCAAATTAATCTGCTGGACAAATGTTTCTGATAGTAACAAATCTGATGGAAAATGCCACAGGTTCAGACCCATCTGCTAGTCACTAATCTTGAACAGACCTACCAAATAATGATCAGAAATAGAAACATATGAGCTATAACCTCTTAGTTTAGAGTGCATGAAATTAACATAAATTCTATCAATTCTGCTTTTCCTCATTGGCAAGGATGGATGATGATATGAAAAAGTCATAGTATGCAAACCCTCTGGCTCCATAAAGCCATGTTTTAACAGAAGGTCACCCAACACTAAGGACATACCATTCAAGTTGCCTGAAGCCCTATCTTCAGTGCATCTAACTGAATTAAAGTCACCAAGAAGCAAGGTTCTAGATGACACAAAAGTGTCAACTCTATGAAAAAATGTATTTCTACTTTTCACATCATTAGGTGCATAAATTGTTATAAGCTGCATATTTTCTGACCCAGATAAATCCAGAGCCAACATTCTTCCCTGGATCTCACCAACCTTGTGTGCAATAACACCAGTGGAGCACCTAACACCAATTACCACACCA
>JAAUYG010099347.1_pt1 | contig 10114 bp, 12 predicted proteins | sample 7278091 | NCBI WGS metagenome assembly JAAUYG01 (sample SAMN14350201, study PRJNA611818) | marine sediment metagenome | isolation source: surface marine sediment (0.6m) | place: French Polynesia: Moorea | collected 2018-08
ATTCTCTGACCAAAGACGCCAGAGGAATATCTCTAACAATGACTATTGCAAGATCAAGGTTTTTTCCTGCTCCTATCTCCCTGGTGCTCTTTTTGTTCCTGTCTTTTGTTTTCCATCGACCCTCATTCTGTCTTGAAATACTTTTCAATTGTTTCATTCCATTCCATTCTTTATTTTTTCCTTGACATTCATTGTATATTTCTCAAACTCATACAAAGCCATAAACTTGACAAACGTGTTTTTTTTTCTCTCAAACTTGAAACCTCCCCCTTTCACATGTGATCAGTTGATCTTTCTATTTGTCTCAAAATCTCAGTTTCCCTTTGTTCTCAATTCATCTTTCAATTCATAGGAGTTTTCAGACCTATCCTCTGACTTTTTCTTTTCATTTGTTCAAAATGCGAACCCTTCTACTACCTTACCTTATTCTCTCTCGTTTTTCGGCTATATTTCATTTAATGAATTTCCTTGAACTTGTCAGCATTTCTGCAAACGACAGGCATCATTTCCTGAGACATGCTGTTTCCATCATTTCAGGCATCAAGGACTTTGTTCCCGAGTTGGTGCAAGGTGGCTTTGAACCACACAGCAATCTCGTCAAGAAAGCCAACAGATGGATCAATGAGGAAAAGGCAGTGGGCTTGGCCAAAAACAAATCAGTTCACATATCTCAAGAAAATGGTATATATATAAGTCATCAAGAAATGCCTTCAACTCATTTTGAGAGTGAACCAGTGGAGCAAAATTGAGAATCACCCGCTCTGGTGACCTACTTGCCATCAACAGACCTGGATATCACAACTTTTTTCTTTGAAGTTCAGGTGGAATCCTTAGGTTGGCATCTCCACTGTTCTGCTGGGATCATAACTCGATAATTGGGTATAATTTTGCCACTTTATTGAACTGGACAAAGGAGTCAAAAAAGTGTAAAACAGTGACTCTTCAGTGAAATGGATGTATGTGTCATAGGCCCTGCACCAGGCAAGTGAACATCTACCCACTTACATCTTGACCATCCCAGGGTGTGATTGGGACATCAGACTATAGGGGAAAGTTAGTTTGCATTAATTTGCATTAAACCACCTTGTACCACTTTCAGGGTAGAGACAGATGCATGGACATCCCAAAGGAAATTTTAGGGTTGGTTGGTGAACATAACATTACTGTGTAGGCCTAACATAAATTCAAATGTTTTGCAAATGCAAAAAGTAATGTTTATGAAAGATAACATTTTGGTGTGAGCAGTGATGTTACAGGAAACATTTATGAAACATAACATTTTGGTGTTAGCAGTAATGTTATATACAGGAAACATTACAGGTGTGACAGTGAATGAGAGTGCTCAAGTTTTGGTGATCTTTCATGTCTTTTCTGTTTCTTCAGCCTGAATCTCTCAGCCATCACTGCTTCATAATGCTTGATAAATATTTGACTTCAGATATTTTATGCTCTGTAAGAGTTGGCATTTTTTCTGTGAAAAAAAATCATGCAATATGTCATGGATAATTGACAAAGCAAAATGAATTCATTAAAAATCATTTCACAGTCAAGTGTTAGCTTGACTGTGAATTATTTGTCAAAGTTCATTTTGCTGAGTGAATTAACTAACTTACACTACTGAGTGGACTGTGCTCCAAACAATTTGACACTGATAAAATGCCATTTTTGAGGATGTTGTATGCAGATTTTGACTGTGAAAATGATGAAACTGACTTGTAGAGTGATTTTATGAAAGATGACAAGTGTTTGCAAGTTCTGGATAATGTGGAGTCAGATTTATTAATTGTAAATAATGAAATTAGCAATTAGCAATTAGTTAAACATGTTGAACAAGTAGAGCTGGAAACACAGTTTCAGGATGTCACTGATTCTTAGCTGATGAATGATGTGCAGATCATTGAGAGCAAGTGTGTGCTGCTATTATTTGACAATGGTACATTATAAAAAATGTTTCATTCTGTTCTTTGGACAACACAAAATTGCAGTTCATTTCTTTCAGCTTGAATCATCTCTTGGATGTCAATGTACCACAACCAAAACAAGAAGATTTTGCAAGATACCAGTCCACACAAATTCCAGTTCCCACATTGAATCACAATGCAGTGTATCTTCCTGCAACTATGGGTCTACTTCCAGACAAGGATATTCCTAATTTTGACTTAGGATATCTTTTGTCAGATGATGATGATATTCCATTGGATTATTCTGTGAAGCCTGTGAAAGAAGAATTCATCAAACCTGTGAAACCAGCTAGGAAGTACAAATCTCTATGATCTGAAATTGGGATGATGAATTTGGCACAGAATTCTTTCTCCAGTGAAATGGTGAAGAAATTGAGATAGGTAGTACATATCTATACCCAGTGGAGATTGCAGAGAAACAAGAATCCAGATCTAGTGCCAATCATGTGTGATCTGTTGAAATTGCAAAACTTGGATGAGAGATGATTGTATTATGGTCTCTGCAGGTTTATCACTGAAATCACCAAAGTGAACAGAGAAGACTACCCACCAAAGATCATCCATGAGATAGTCACTTGTGTTCAAATGCATCTTGAATCAAAAGGCCACTTCTTCAAGTTCTTCAAGGATAAGGAATTCAGTGATTTGAAATACACTTGTGACAATATAATGAAAGAACAAGCCAAAGCTAGACTTGGGAGTTATGTGAAACAGGCCTCTGTTTTGAGTTTTGATCAAGAAGATTTCTTGTGGCAGAATGGCTATTTTGGAACTGCAAATCCTGAATAATTGATCTGCACCTTGATCTTCCTACTTAGTATACATTGTGCATTGAGAGTAGGTATAGAACACAGAGAATTGTGATCAATTAGACATAACTCACAGTTCACCTACTTCTTCCAAGAGGGGAAAAGACACATCCTGTACACTGAAGAACAGGAACCAAAACAACCAGGGATGCCTCTGTCACAAAAAGATCAAAGCCAAGACTATGATAATATTTCCATCTGATAACAGAGCCAGGTGTTCAGTCACTGTCTTTTTCAGGTATCATTGCAAAATACCAATCAAGAGGAAGTGCTCCACATTGTATTTGTGAACAAAGAAATCTTGGAGTCCAGATGGTGAATGGTATGAAGATTGACCAATGGGTGTCAATAGTTTGACAGACACAGTCAAAAACATGTGTAAATCAGCAGGATTTGAAGGAAACTTCACCAATCATAGTCTACATTCAACCTGTGCAACAAGGATATATGAATGTGCAATTAAAGAACAAGTCATCTCTGAAGTGACTGGACATAGATCATACAAGTGCACTAGTACATCTCAAAAGAGACAGGCTTCACAGGCATTGACTGGAAAATTGAAGCATAAAACATCTCAAATGGAGCATTAAAGTGTCAATGTGAAATGCATTGAACCTGAAAAAAATAATTCACAGTGAATTTTGTTTGTCAGTCTGCAATAAAATGTCAAAAACAATTTTGGTTGGAAATAATTCACTGTGAGATCAAAGGGATTGATGCTGGAGGCATGAAGGCACGAGGTGTTCCGAATATGCACTCACAATTGCTATTCCACCTGCTATTCAGAGCACATGATAAAAAGACAACTCTGATGTCTCCCCTGGAACAAAAAGAATCACATGAGCATCTGTCTGCATCAGGGGAGAGTAAAAAGAAGGGGTGCACGTTTTTTGTTGTCAGTTCCAAACTGTGTTTGTCCTTCACTGAGATCAAGTGTTCTCTATCAAGCAAAGAAGTACATGTGGTCTCGATGTGCAAAAGGAATCTAGTGGCAGCAGGAACAAAGCGAAGTTCCAAGTGAATATTTTTGAGTTGGTCTCTTTCGTGGGCAAACAGACACTGGCCTTGAGTGCAGTATGGATTGGGTGATGAGCTACACACCCGATCTCTGATTCATCCCGCTCAGAATAAACGTGCAAAATACGCGCATCTGTCGCACGAGCGGGCACTGAAAGACGACCCAACAGAAAAACAGAAATCACGTTTGTTCATCTGCCCTTGCTAATCGGTGAACAGAATCCTTCAAAACTCAAGAACATTCCTTCACAGGTTGGTCCCGGCTAGTTCGAAATTTGACACACTGAGTGATTTTCTTTCATGCGCTTTCCCGATCTTCAGACATCAAACTTTTTTGCCTTTTGATCACACCATACAATTTAGAGCGAAACCCAGAAGAGGGCAGTGCAGTTTTGCAGAAAATGGGAAATCTTGAATTTTGCGCAAAGCTTGAAGAGCGCGTATCATCCTGAGATCTAGGTGTCCAGCAAAAACGTTGTCACAAAGAGTGCTGCCCAGAATTGTCTCAAGGTGGCTGAAAGAGTTCTGCGGTGAAAAGCACAACTCACAAATGAATTCAGGAGGTTTTGCATCTTTTGATGCACATTCTGTTAAGTAAGGGTGTCAAATCTGGCAAGACAGAACTTCTAGTTGAGATCAGATGGCACTTTTTCCATATCTTCTTGTTGCTCCAAAACTAATATCAAAAAGCTGGCATCGCATTGGAGAGTCAGAACGCTTGCAAGTATCTTTGGTATATCTAAAAACAATCAAGAACGAGTGAAATGCCTAAGTATTTTGGCGTAACTGGCCAACCAAGAATCACTCCCTGACACTTCAATCATATCCTATCACACCGACCGCTCGCGAGCGCGCACACCCACACACACCCACACAAACACATATCCTCTCTCTCTCTCTTTCTTTCTTTCTCTCTCTCTCTCTCTCTCTGTTCCTCTTATTTTTCTTCTGACGTCACAAAACACGACACTGCTCGGACTATTCTCACTTCTCATTCCCAGTTCAACAAAGACGCACGCAGCACTGCTATGATTCCGTTCTTTGCCGTTTTTCATTTTGCATTTCCAACCAAAGACAGAATTTTCATTGTCATTGGAGTGAGCAGACACACGGCCCACATTGGTTTGAATAAAAATAAACTGCAAAGTATCAAACGTCCAATAAACGGAATTGCAGCAGCGCCAACGAGCGCTCAGAAAACGCCCAGAAAACGCTTAGAAAACTCCTAGAAAATGCTCAGAAAATGCTCAGAAAACGCCTAGAAAACGCTCAGAAAACGCCCAGAAAACACTCACAAAATGCTCAGAAAACGCTCAGAAAACGCTCAGAAAACGCCCAGAAAACGCTCAGAAAACGCTCAGCAATCATTTCAACTTTGTTCGTTCCAGAACAGAAAACACATCTCGTGTGGACCACCGTTCAGAACCTTTTTACCAAACGCAAAACGCCAATTTTTCCCCCAGCGCAACAGATTCTCAAACAACCAGAAAATCTGCCACCGTTCCAGAGTGGCATGCTGTTCGCGCCATTTTGGGCACAAACACGTCAAGTTCTCAGACACGACACAACTACATTGTGTTTGAACTCCAAAGTAACCTTCTGTTAAAAGCATCTTTTCAGTTCATTGCAAATTTTTCCGTTTTTCTTTCTGAAACTACGCGTTCTTCAAGTTCAATGCTTCAAAGCAAACTCGATATAACAAAAAATCCTGACTTTTTTAATCTAAGTGACGTCAATGTGAAACGTCGTTGAGTGTTGCGACGCCTGGAGGCGTTGCGTGTTCGAGTCTGATATCGAGAAAGTCATCGACAGATTCCGTAAAACCGTCCAGTTGAGTCGACATGAACTTTGTACAAAATCGCTTGTTTTTTTTTATAATGCTGGTTCAGATTCTATATACACAACCGTAACCGTATTAGGAACATACATAAAAATACAGATTATATACAGAAATTGTAATTCTTCCTACCTTACCCCCACGTGCAGCTGACGGCGGAACTCGCGATGACGATGAAGACGGAGCGGTAGATGATGCGGAACGGAGCCGCAGACGACGACGACGTGGGTGAAGACGCGGGACGGGCGGCGGGGAACTGGAAACGCGACGGCTGCACGAAGAGCCGAGTGACGAGCCACAAAACGCCTTCAATCGAAGAGTCAACGCGCCATGGGACACCAGAAAGAGTGGACGAGCCACAGAACGTCAGTGAGTAGGAAAGCCACGTCTGGCAATTGAAGAGTCAAACCATGGAACACGAGGAAGAGTCAATGACCTGTGGGGCAAGGAAACGCAGAGGGCGTCTGGAAGAGCAACGGAACGCCAGCGAAGAGGTGAGGCACGGAACGCCAGCGAACAGGTGAGGCAACGGAACATCAGTACGGAACGCCAATGCCAACGAAGAGGTGACGAGCGAAGAAGCGACGAAGGTCGACCACCAGCGTAGAGGGCCCAGGTCGGCCGGGAAACCATGGCGATGCTGCCGACAGAAGGAACCGAGAGACGTCAGCCGACAAACCCTCCCACCCGAGACCTCCCCAAGCAAAATTTTTGAAATTCACATTTGTATACAGAAAACCACACTGTTGCCTACGTTATTCAAAAGGGACAAGAATTTCCAAAAAATCATCCGCATCCGCATCCGCCCCATACCAGTCTGTGCTGAGTCTATGGGTCGTTAGGAAGACTGCTGCCCCTGGAGAAGCCAGCTTCAAAACAACACATCGGAGCAAGACAGACTGAAGGCACGAGCTTACAGCGGTATGGGAGGGATGCCGTTTGGGAGACCCGGGTGAAGGGCCACCATTGGTATGGCTCCTGGTGGGGCAGGGGGTGTGTTCCTGCTTCTGTAGAACAGAATCAGGAAGACGCCTCCTGCGACAACCAGAAGCCCCATCAACAACCACCACAAGCCCGAGTGAGTGGGCTCGGCGGCGGCGTCTGGCCCCTCCACCCGGCAGCACGCCATCGCCGTCTTCCCCTGGGATACCTGCAACCAGGAAAAAACACTGCGTAATCGTGCTTTCATATCATGCTTTCGTTCAGCTCAGCAAATTAAGTCCGTCTTTTGTAAAAGAATGAACGCACAGAGTGGCCTGACCTGAGGCAAAGCTGAAATGTTGCAAACTTTGTTGTTACGAAAATTAAAAAAAAATTGCCCAAAGGGAAAGGAAAACCAAAACAAACAGTTGAGTTTACATACCACGACACTCTTGCCGACAGGAATCGGCTGGTGGAGGTCGGCCGTCGTCGTGTTTGCCGACCCCTTCGGCAGCACCACCATGTCCGACACTGGATATCTACAATACAAAAAAGCCTGTGAGTTTTCCAACGTTGTAAAAGGTTTGAAGTCAGGCGTCACCCAACTTTTTTCCTTGCATTTTATCCCGACTGGGTGCGCAATGATACGTTTCTAACAGAATCAAGATTTTCACAGTTCTCTTGACAAAATGAAAACCACAAATTCAAACACAGCAAAAAACTCACATACATACACACACACACACACATCTGTGACTTTTGTGACCTGACTCACAACAAAACGGCGTCCGCTGACGTACCTGATGTGCTGCCGAGCGAGGTCGACGCACTCGCCGTCCACCAGCACCTCCAGCACCACTGGCCCCTCCAGCCCTGTCACTTCCAAGCTGACCGCTTTCTACAAACGAACATTTAACATCAGCAAACGCATGACCTCAACAACCAGAATCTGAACTCAACCTCTAACATTTTTTTGGCTCAGTTAAAAAAACACATGTTTGTGGAATATCAGTGTGATGTTCTTACTTTTTGGAAGCGCAGGGTCCCTGTGGGGCCAGACCCCACCACCGGCGCCAGATGGCATTCGGAGCCGGCTGCAAATACATTAGCAAAGAAGGTCAAGCATCAAATAGAAGATTTGTCCCTTGAAACCAGAATGAGCAAAATAGAAGACTGCTTCTCTCAAAGATTGAGACACAAATCTTGAATGAATGTCGCTTGCACATCAAGCAGTGCAGCTGGCCTTCTTCTGAGCGAAACTGCTGATGGACAGTTTGATGGAACTTACTGGAGGGGCCCACCACCACCACCGTCGCCAACAAAAGTGTGTACGTCAACGTCTTCACTTTTGCTGCAAGACAAAACGACAAGGAGTGAATTGAAGTTGCCATGACGTCAGAGCCAAATACATTTTTTTACTTCAAACAGAAAAAAACGAACTTCATTCAGTCCCAGAAAAGTCTCCGCCAACAACCGCAGCAATTTAGACTGTTGAGGGCATTTTATTTTTGACTCAACTGGAAATATTGGGGCACATACTTACAGATTCCAAGTTTGGTCTCTGAAAAAAAAGAATAAAACAACAGGTAAGTCATTGCGAAAGAAAACAAGTTTCTTTTTATCTTTTCAAGTTGCCAAAAAATTCTTGCCAACAAATCTTGCCATCGTTTGCATGGAAAAACCGTAAAAATGTACAAAGAGAAAGATCCCACCAGGTAAAAAAATAAAAGAAACACCAAAAAAATAGCCTGCCATCATTCTCAAATGAAAACAAAGAACCATACTTGTACTTACTGTGCTGCGCACGTCATCGTTGTGGACTCCCATTTCTACAAACCTGCTCCTGTCGCGTTGTGTGTTTCACGTCAAGTCCCTTCCATTGACAACAATTTTGAACCCCAAAAATATGATAGGAAACAGAAATGTCCTCATTTCGCCCTCCAAAAATCTCATCTCAGGAAACACAAAGGCAAGAAAAATTAATTCAAACTCAAATGAACAACAGACAGTGACACCAAATTGAAGAAACAAATTCATCAACTGAAATGAAAGAAGCGGACAAAACATGGAATAATCTACACAGACAAAAATGCATACATGTACCTTTGAACAGCAACAAATCGATCAACGAAACAAGTAAATAACCTGTTTTGTCAAAATCAGTAAACTTACAGCACAAGCGTTGGGTGGTCGTCGGCAGAAAGTCAGCAAACGGGACGAACGCAGCCCAAACCTCACTTTTGTACCTGAGAGACTTGCTGCGAACTTCCAATCAAAAATTCGCAAAACGCGACCAATGGAAACTTCTGACCAACCACATGCGTGACACGTGATGTAAAAAAGTACATTTCAGTTTGAGCCAAACCCCTAGCTCAAAACACCTGCGAAAAACGTACTGAATTACCACTTACGTAGGAAGAAACATCCGACACCTTTTGAAGCCACCTTTGAATTTGACGACGCATAGCCCAGGAATTTAGGGGCACCTCTTCAGCCCAAACGCAAAACCAAAAACAAAACAAAAGAAAATATAAAACAGGGGAATTGTGGTTCAGGAATATATACGCACCAGTTCTGCATGCTGGAACGTGAACCTTGTGCCTTATGTTTCCCTCCAGATGCTCTGTGTGCTCCGAGCATCCCAGAAATACATAGAGAATAAGGATCATGAACACAGTTCTTTATTTCAAAATTTCTAAACAAAGGCAAAAACAAAAGGCACTGTTTTTTTTGTTTTGAAATTAGTCCAGAAAGGTGGCTTCTGGTATTCTGCAGCAGGCCAGACGATCTTCATCCTCCATCCGAGCAGGCCGTTCTTCAGTGTTTAGTAACTGAAATGTTCACTTTCTGAGTTAGATCCCAAACTGGACTTGGTAGAAGTTACAAAAACATCAAAGACCCCCTTTCCGTCACACTCTCCGTTGGGTGGCAAAAACACAACAATATGACAAGGATGTTTCAATACAATTTTGATTGCCAAAAAGCCTGGCTTGCATTTCTTTGTCTGTTTAGCTATTCATGAGCTGTGTGGGTCAATGTGTTTGCCAAGAACACATGTTGCAAAGTATTTTACCCCAGAAAGTAGATGCCATGACCGAACATGATTAAATTGTGCTTTGATCAGTGTGACAGCACAAACATTTTGGAACTTCCCTTGCAGACAGATTGAAATTTCACCCTACCCCAGCCATGCAGCTTCATTTATGTGGGCACAAAGAGCACGGCATGGAAAACTTCGACTTCCATAAATTGACCAAGCCTTGAACCCCCTCCCCCTTGACATGCAGCAACAGCACTATGCATTCCTTGGACCAAAAACACACCAGGAAACCCACCCTTCTCTTCACACTTCAAGTCAATGATTTCCCAACACAGTGATGCCACTGCCTACGATACATCCAGTTTGTTTATGTGACCAGGACTCTGGTTTTCAACAAAAAAGTCAAAATTTAGTTTTCACCCAATCAGTTTCCAAAGAAACCAATTTATCTTCTGTTTTGTTTTTTTCTTTCTTTCACATGGCAAACTCTATGAGACCAAGCACTGAAAATTGTGAACAAGATGAAAAA
>JAAUYG010116906.1_pt1 | contig 10114 bp, 9 predicted proteins | sample 7278091 | NCBI WGS metagenome assembly JAAUYG01 (sample SAMN14350201, study PRJNA611818) | marine sediment metagenome | isolation source: surface marine sediment (0.6m) | place: French Polynesia: Moorea | collected 2018-08
AATTCTGGAAATTGGCTTGATTAATATTGATGATGTATCATCGAACATTAAAGCAAAGGTAAACTAGGAGCCAGTGTATTATCCCCGCAAGTCACAGGAACCTGGAAGAGAGTGCAACTGGCCATGTCAAGCGTATCGAAGTGACAGCACTGTGAAATGCGGGAGCATTCCATCATAATCAGTGACATGGTGCTGCCAACCGAGAGGCAGAGGTCACTGAGAGATAGCTATAGTGAGGGGACGTGGTAGTCTCCCTATTCAATTCTGTGCCAAGGTCATCTGAGGAGCAATCAGTGGACTTTTACGATTCACAAATACGATTTTTGAAACGCTACTCTTACAGTACTGTTGTGTGTGGTTTTTAATCAAAGTTTTTAAATGTTGCCTCTGACAGCCCACAACAAAATTTACTTGTTGGAATTCTGAAATTATTTTTTTCACATTTAACATTGTAACCAATGGAAAACGTGCACAAATATATTGGACACGGTTAATCGTACAGATGTATTAGTAGTGGCCAGGTAGGATTTCCCACCGTCTCAGCGGACTTTCCTGTTCAAAATCGTTCCGTAATATAAAAGTTGTCGAAAATTGGCAACTCCGTGTTAGATGTCAAGTGTGTATTAGATACGTATGACTTCTTGGACGTCTAGGTCAATCTGCAGTCATCCGGTGTACTTTTTAAAATTTTGCTCACAACTACATGTACGAAACGGTCGCCAAGACAAGTGTGCACTGTATCGGTAGTTTTGACTGCTGACAACATGGGCGGCAATAACGTAAATATTTTACTTTGGGTCTGGTAATGCAAAAGTATAGTAGAGCATAGCTCGACATATTTTCATCAGAACTTATTATTCTCTCAACATACAAATTGCCCCATGCGACCTCCTTGCTATTTTTACATTTATGCAGTTATAAAAATAGCATGGTGGTCGGATGGGGCAATTTGTAATAAATAACAAATACATATTCTACTGTGGAAACGTTTCCACTCTTCAAAAGTAGAGAATGGGGCGCTTCCTTATATATCCCACTACATTTTGTTTTCTTTTTTTTTTTTTAATTTTATTTTTGTTGCAAAGATTTTAAAAAAATATTCTTTACTTTGCAATTATTTAGGATGGATTACACCATATTCAGCAACACATCTGTTAGAGGATTCGAACCAAGGACTCTATCACAAGCTTCCAGGCTTACTTGCCGGTGCGACACCTTAACGTGTTTCGCCAATTGGTTGCTTGACGATTTGAGTTCTTGGCTGGCTTTTTCATGGTGTTTGGTGTGTACAAACCGGAAATAGTGAGCAGGTTATGCACTCCATTGTGTTTGCCGGTGCTGAGGACTGCATAAAACGTAGTTTGCTAGTACTGATCCCAGTAAGCTCGGTAGTCTAGATGCTAGCACGTCTGACTCTGGGCAGACTGGGACTGTAAGGTCGACGGATCGACTCCCTTGCTGGACTGTGGGACGTTTTAGCCTATCCTGGGGCGGCTATTAAGGGGGGGGGGGATTTAAGGGGGGGGGATTTAAGGGGGGGGATACGAAGGAAGGTGGTTGGGGTTGAAGAGGGTAGGAGGAGAGGAAAAAGTAAGATGGAGGGGGAAAAGGAAGATGATGGGGAGGAGGGGAAAAAGGAAGATGATGGAGGAGGGGAAAAAAGGAAGAAGGTGGGGGAGGGGAAGAAAATGGGGAGGGCAAAGAAGGACAGATGGAGGAGGGAAAGAAGGAATATGACGGGGGAGGGGAAGGAAGGAAGATGCAGGGAAAGGGTCCTAAAATATTTTATGGGTATATCTATAGTGGTGGGACAAAACTGACGTATATATTTTTGTGAAAAAATGAATTGGACTTATGTATATTCGAGGAAAAATAGATCGGTATATGTGATGGTGGAACAAAAAAGACTTATCTAAGTCAAGTTTGTCCCACCACTATCGACACAACTTATTTTTTCTCGAATATATAAGTTTAGTTTAGTTATACACTTCCGCAAAAATCAATTGGACTTTATGTATACTCGCGAAAACCTAAATTGGAAGTATTTTATCGTTTATTTCCAATTCGCTGTGTAACAAATAGTGGAGTTCCAGCAAGCCTCTCGCTTCCTGTCGCCTGCAAGATGTCACACGTGACGGAAAATGATGCAGCCTCATGCAGGGAGAGACCAGTCACTGCGATCAGGCGTCAAATTCCAGCCAGTTGATCCCCTCGCAGCCATATCCAGTGATTGCGGGGTACCTGTAACAAAGCAACATGAACAGGCGCATAAGGCGAGGAAGGTAATTCTGGGTGAATAGTTTGCTTAACTGAGCTAAACAAAGTAGTGGCAAATGAGATGCAGGATGAATGAAACTTTCCCTCACTTCCCTCATGAGTACTCGATGCATACTCGATGATTTCTGCCCTACGCAAATAAGCATTCTTACTAGTGCTCGGAACATGCTGAAGCACCAGTCGCCTTACTGCGATCTTTTAACGACTTAGGCTTTTGTCTCTAAGATTTGCCCGCTGCAGACGGGCATATCTACACAGAGATGGCCAAGGTCGAGCGAGGTCGCGGTGGGTCGTCTGTTTACTTTAATCTTCACATCGGAATCAAAATGGTATTGCCAGTATTTTGGCGTGGACTTTGACCTAAAACGGCATTCAATTTTGCAACTTGATCATTTTGAATACATTATCAGACCTACACGTTTGTGTGCTCAAGTTCTAGTTCTAGTTCATAATTCGCAAGACTATAGGGCGAATCAAGATATATTTTCATAGCCGTTTACGTTATTAAGGAGCTAGTTATTTTTTAGCTCTGCTGGAGTCTGTGTCCGCAGAGTTATTGTAGTGGCACGAGCGTCCGTAACCGTCCTTTCCACCCTAAAGAACATTTTCGCAGGAGCTGAGTGAATTAACCCCGAAATTTGTGATACAATGGCTATCCACCACATCCCCGACATTTTTCCCCACAAAATTTTGGGTTCTGAATTCGAACGATTTTTAGCTCTGCTTGACTATCATCGGCGCTCATGAAATCGAAATTCTTCCGTCGTCTGTCGTACCATACGTAGAAACCAAAGACCTCATGATCTGGAAAATGAGCTATCATAGGCCGAAAGGAAGGGGGTGAAATTATACTTGTTCAGCGTATGTGTTTTTTCTTTGATTCTGCAGCGTTCAATGTTATTTTAGGGTGATGCACTTGGGATTTTTCTCAAAATACGATTTTCCAAAACGCTACTTCTTGCTTGGTTACTTGCCAGACAGAAAAAAATGGGTTAAAAATACCTACCGGGCATGGAACTACTAGGTAAATAGCCATGTAGCCACTCTCATAATACATGTAATGCTGTCAAACTTCTAAAATGCACTAAATTATCTCAGGCTGACTTTAAACACACATTGAGATTGACCTTTCAAGGTCACTAAAGTCAAATGTAATAATATACTACTGGACTCCCCATATATGATTTCCTATTAAGGTTTATAAGTAACTTTACGACATATAGAGTCTTCAAAGTCTCAGTGACCTTGACTTTGACCTTACAAGGTTATCCAAGTTGAAATGTGATGGTGGTGTTGGACTCTCCATATGTAATTTCCTATTGGTGTCTATTAGTAACATAGGGCCTAACTCGACTCCTTTACTAAATATAAGTCTTTAAATTGGAGTGACCTTGACAGTGACTTTTCAAGTTCACGAAAGTCAAAATGTATTGCACCAATGGATCCCCCATGCATACTTTCCTATTAATGTTTAATAGTAACATTTGCCCCTTTACAATAAATAATGCTTCGAAATCTAAGTGACCTTGACTTTGACCTATCAGGGTCACTGAGGTCAAATGTAATTGCACGAATAGACTCCCTACATATGCCGTCCTATTTATGTCAAAAAGTAACATATGGACTAACACTGCTCCTTTACGAGATATAAGGCTTCAAAATCTGAGTGACCTTGACACTGAAACTTCAATGTCACTCAAGGTCAAATATGAGAGTGTCTTTGTACTCCTCATATATGTTTTCCTATTAATGTTTAGTAACATATGGCCTTTCATATAGGCTTTCAAAATCCGAGTGCCCTTGGCATAAACCTTAAAGGCAGTGCTTAAAGGCCACTAAAGTCAAATGCAATGGCATCAATGAATTCCCCATTTATGCTTTCCTATTTATGGCCTAACTCTGCTCCTCTACAAGATATAATCTTGAGTGAATATGAGTGACCTTGACTTTGACCTTCAAGGTCACTCAAGGTCAAATGTGATGGTGTCATTTGACTTTCCATATATGGTTTCCTATTGATGTATATAGTAACTACATGTTTATCTCTCACCTTTCAGCTTATCCATAGGGTACAATGGCGAACTATAAATTTGCGAAAAAAATCGTTAAAAATCGTAAACTCAATTTTTTAAAAAAAATCCAAGACAGCACTTTTGTGAGGACTACTCAGAAGAAAATTCAGGAAAACTTTGGAAAAATTCAAAAGTGATTTGTGGGAGGATTAGCTTTTTGAACAGTTGGCTCCCATAGGCTCCAATGTTAACGCGAAAAAAAAATCGTGAAAAATCATGAACTCAAAATTTCAAAAGTCCAAAAGAATACTTTTGTGAGGACCACTCCCAAGAACATTAGAAAAATTCACTGTACACATATAACTATTTCATACAATGAAACTGAATGTGCAATGTACCCATATCGCTTCGTGCACTACTGTGCGTTTTACTGGGAAAAGTACGCCGAATGACCCCAAAATTATCTTGACTAATTCAAGGTCAAAAAGTACTCATATGGCTAATACATAAATCCACGAGGCCCACATTATCATCCGTGTTTCTCTCTACCACGAGCCGTTTTTGACTTAGGAGCCACGTTTGTGAAAAGTGCACCGAATGGCCCGAAATTACCTTGATATGTTCGAGGTTAAAGTACCCATATGCATACAACATACACCCCAGAGGCCCAAATATTCATCCATTCGCTCTACAATAAGGCGTTTTCGAGTTATGAATCAATTTTGTGAAAAGTGCACCGAATTACCCCAAAATGGCCTTGCCGTCTTCAGGGTTAAAAGTACCCATATGCATACAATAAATATCCCCGAGGCTCACATTTTCGGGGGACATACAGATGCTATAGATATCCCGAACAGTAGTTGTCGCCAATTGCTGTGTTTAAAGGAGTAGATATCTGGACTACTATAACACATTCAGTTAAATATTGTAATTTGTATCCTTTTTTAACAGAATAATATTTCTATATCCATCCTGCTGATTTTATTGACCATCCAATGGCATCCATTTAAATTATATTTACATGTACCTTTTGTACACCTGTATTTTGTACATAGCGGATGGGTATTTATTTTATTTTTAGCGTTCTTTGTATCTGCCCAATAGCTACTAGATTTAAGCAATATTTCTCAGCATTTAAGTAGGGTTTTCGGCAATTAATTGCTTGTCGAGTTATTTCATTATCTCTTATGTTATATTTTTACTTATTATAAGTGGTTATCTCGACATTTTAAGTATTTGCTTAAACATGGATTTACGTAATGAGTCAGGTTTGGGGTGTAAGTGTGTTTACTTATTGACTTTAATTGTATATTGCATAGATTTTTTTTTGTATTTTCAATCAGTATTACGTCCAAATTGGCTGATTGGTTGCTCAGAGATGATTTGAGTTGTGTATTTCTATTTATTTTCTCATGGTCCTTATCGCTTCGCTTGCATTTGAACAGCTATTCCGTTGCCTGCACCCGATGATTCCATGCAGTTTACAGCCTATAAAGCAAAGGTGAAAATAAAGATAATTGCACTTCGCTTATCTGTTTGCTACTTTGTATTGTTTTACTTTTGATGCAATTTCAAAAATACAACAACAACACCTACTACAACTACTACAATTACAACTACAACTACAACTACAACTACAACTACAACAACTACTATTACTACTACTACTACTACTACTACTACTACTACTACTACTACTACTACTACTACTACCACTACTACTACTGCTGCTGCTGAGGTTAGACCTAGGGTTAGTGCAATTGGTTTTAAGACTTAAATTTTCTCTAAGGATTCTGTTAGCGTTAACTTACAGTTAAGGCTCATGTTAGCCTCTGGGTTAGCCTAGGCCTGCTGTACTACCTGATGTGCCTACCTGTATATGCCAAACGCCGATGAACTGGATGTCTTCAAGGGCTAGCTAGCATCGCCTATCATCGAAGAGTGTGCAGTTCTTTTTGCGCATCATTGTCCAGTCTGTGTGTGCGTTCAACAGTTCAGTTGAAACTGGTTTGGATTCACTGCATTTACACAATTATGTCATTCGGTATGTCTAGATATCCGATTGTGTATCACAGTGTGCAATTAATAAAATGACATGAATATGTATCAATTTTCTGACTGTGAATGACTATACATTCTCTTAGTTCGGTCGTACATCGGAGCCCGAAGACCTCGTGCTATTCTGACCCAATACCTCGAGCCATCTTAAGTCCAAAATTGCCCCAAGCATGGAAAAGAGACATTTCATCAAAGTGAGTAATAAAACTGTGGCTATTTTCCGCTTTCCACCCCTTGGAAATCTGAGCAAAGTAATACTTCAAAATCAGTGATGCAAGACGTAAGCAGTGGGGTATAAAACTCAGAAACATCAACAACTTGGAGAACAAAGAGACCAGCCATCAAAGGCAAATTGTGGGTAACAGCCCTTGAACACAGCTTAACCAAAAAACAAAACAAACAAACAAAAAAAAAACAACAAAAACAAACAAAAAAAAAACACAAAAAATCTGGAATCATATTAGGGTCCATGTTAATGTTTCTTTATGTCTCATGATGAAAATGAAATGATGTGATGTATCCGTGCAGTATAAATAATGTAAATATGTGAAAGTTCAATTGTACTTCGAATAAAGATATACAATGGAACCTGGGAATTAGGGTCACCCAAGGGACTGTGAAAACTGCCCTGAATGCTGAGGTAGTCTTGTTCCTCAGGTCCATTTCTATGTACTGAATAGGCCTAGGGACTGAAGTAACTGTCCTTAATTTCCACTTTGTCCCTATTTCTCAGGTGGTCTTAAAGAGAGATTTCACTATATTTTATCTTATATTTAATGCATGTATATACCAAGCAGTGTGTTGGCCTAGCGGTAAGGCGTTTGACTTCAAATCAATAATGGGGGCATTCAAATCTTTGACCTCTTTGCATGATCTGCTCTGCTCATTAAGACAGCCACCACTAGCACAGAGAAAGGGCCCAAAAACAGATTGTTTTAAATAAACTCCTGAAACAAGTTGAGAATATCGCCACATATACGCTTATTTTTCATTAAACTACGTAAGATATCATGAAATACATCACACGAAAACTTATAAACTTATCCCCCCATGAAAAAAAATGTGGATATTTCACTGTAATTCCACAACCTGCAGGCTGTGATTTGAACTATTAATTTGAATTATAGTGAAATAGCCATTTTTATCCGGGGAGGGGGGTGCAGGTGGTTGCACAAAAGATTGTCAAATGTAATAGTCTGTATGTCCCCCCTGGTATCATGCTTTCCATAAAGTTTGGTTGAAAGTGAATGAGAACTGTGGGGCCAAAGTTTTGCAAAGTGAACTGAATGACCATAAAATGAACTCAGAGAATCAGGTATGAAAAGCATCCTACATGTGCAGTACATAGCCACGATTCTCAAATTTCATCAGTTTCTCTCTACGATCAGCCGTTTTCAAGATATTGCACATTTTAGGATTCTCCCACTGATCTCCATGTTAATGTTAAAATTTTAAAGTCCCACAAAAGTATTATTTTCAACGGTCGCCTAACAATTTATAAATTTTTATTCCCACATGGCTGCCTTCTTTATCCCAAAATTCGACTCCGATCGGATAAATTGAACGAGTAGTAGCCATATGAAATATACAACCCCATATGGTCCTGTGTAAACAAATGTTTCAATACCATAACATTTTAGCTCTGCCTGACTATGCCACCACAGTTCATGAACTCGACATTTGCCCTTTCGTCCATGTCGCAATTATCTCTGTTCCTAATGCACGGATTTCTTTTAAATTTTGGTTGTTGCTTACCCTGGGCCATACGCTCGGATGTTATTTGAGTTTTTAAAAACAAATGATGTTTTACGAATATTTATCGTTTTCGTTAACAAGGAACCATATGGGAGCAAAAATTTCAAATGCTACTCCTACACAGCCGAAAGTTTTCAAACTTTTCCTAAATTCCCTTCCCATGGCCAATGATTCCACGTGTGGGATTTTTGAAATTTTGAAAAATGAAATTTTAACTATTCTTTATTTTCGTTTTCGTTGACATGGGACCCTATGGGAGTAAAGTTTCAAAACGCTACTCCTACAAATCGCAGCCGAAAGTTTTCACAAGCTTCTCTTGATTTTTTTAATCGTCCTCACAAAAGTACGTTTTGTATTTTGGAATTTTGAAAACTCAAACTTTAACGAATTTATAGCTCCGCTTGATTTTAGTCAAGTATAGGTTATAGTATGGGGTTGATGGAGTCCCCCGGCTGTTGTTGTTTTCTAACCAAACTTTCTAAAACTTGCCTGTGACAGTCCTCACAAAAAGTTATTTTTGGACTGTAGGAATTTTGACTTTTTTTGGCCAATGGGAAAATGAAAAATTGCCAATTTCTTGGCCAGCCATAGGACAAACGGAGTGAAATTTGGGACTCGGGGGGGGGGGGGTAGTGTAGGGACAATATGTGCAACTTCTGGAACTTTTCATGTCCAAAATTGGCAGTTTTGAAAATTGGGCCGTATCTCGGAAACTGCTCCCAGTACAGCGAAGATAAGCTCAATTTCGATCCCCTGGGGTAGAAAGACAGCGTATGTACAACTTCCGGAACTTTGGCCACTTGCCAAGTTTCATGCTCAAATATGGCAATTTTGAAAATGGGCCGGTATCTCAGAAACATATACAGATTCAATAACATGGACAGTGTACCACTGGGACCCGAAAAATGTGGTCTATATAGCCCTTGGTCTTTATATACAGGTGGTCTTGGGAGCAGGTTTGACGTGTATCTCAAGGTTTTAATCCATCTACCTGCTGACGTAATCTTCATGGTGAAACCGAATGTTTTAAGTTGTTGGCACATAATTGTGTATAATAAGACTGCGGGGGGCAGTCTTAGAATGGCGACATATACCGTATTGGGTATTTTGAACTGCTGTAGGATTTTTGACTTATCGAACGTATGGATATGAGACACTGTCCGATATAGCACAGTTTTGTGCATAGGCATTTGATCGTATTGTTATCCCTCACACCATGTTACCTTGACCATCTTTTCAGTGTCAATATCTCTGCTACAGTTTCTACCACAGACTGCTGCTAAGAAAAAAAAACAACAAAGAAAACTGAATAAATCTCGTGCAAAATCTTTATTGAACTCCAATAACAGTTCCAGAGATCCAGTTTATTCACTTCAACCGTCACAGCAGCATGAGCCGTCCCGTCAATACTGTATAGGACACTGTCCAGTCTGTGAGCATAGTACAGTATCTGTTCAGGAAGGACGCCTCTATGGAAGTCATTGGTGCCTCTGTGAAGAAGAGTATCACTACCACGGAAACTGTAATAAAGTGGAAGGGTTCCAGTAAGTTCAGTAAAACAAAACACGAGTTGGCAGTTTGGACTGATGGCTTTTTGTTCAGAATATATAGTCCCATTTGTACATTTGAGTGGATACATTACGTTTCACCTCCTTGTTACACTTGTCCATGCGATGCATTTATTGGTTATGTACTGAAAGAAAAAAATAACACTCAGTCTTTGCAATCAAGCATTAAATCTACACGTGGTAAAGATTACCTGTTCTATGCGCTGAACCGTAAGTCTTCCGACTGAAGTTAACTATACGTTCAGAGGGTTCCTTGTATACAGTTCGTACATATTTCCTTCCATTCAGTCGACGAGGCTTGGCGTATATCTGAAGTTAACAAAGGCACGCAACTAGTATGTGGATTAACTACACAAGCTCAAATACAGCCAATCAGAACGCTTGACTGTAGAACAGAATAGAACAGGAATAGAATAGAACAGGAATAGGACAGAACAGGAATAG
>JAAUYG010103327.1_pt1 | contig 10112 bp, 8 predicted proteins | sample 7278091 | NCBI WGS metagenome assembly JAAUYG01 (sample SAMN14350201, study PRJNA611818) | marine sediment metagenome | isolation source: surface marine sediment (0.6m) | place: French Polynesia: Moorea | collected 2018-08
TACTGCGGGGAGGCTAAAGCGATCGTTTACTCTCCCACATTTTTACTGCGCAGAACTCCAACTGGCCTGTAAAGGCAAGATAACCCAGGAAGTGGCTGATACGCTACACTAGGTGAGCCAGCACTCCACATCATGTGATTCACCGTATTCTGATATTTTTCTCTGTCCCGTTGCGTTTCTAGGCAACGACCCGATGCCAGTGGTCCTGGGAGACCCAGCCCTGCTCCCTCCCCCAGCATGGCTAGGAAGGCCCACCCCCCGGGGGCCGGCAGCGGTACTGGAGCCACCCGACCCACCCCAGAGCCTTCCCCGGGGGTGACGCGGAAAGCACAGGCCAGCACGAGTGCCGCGTCGTCATCCACAGCGACGGGTGCCGTGGGAACCTCTGCCGGTCCCACCCGCCCCACCCCCGACCCCTCGCCCAGTATGCGGCGTAAGGGAACCAATGTCTCCACGTCCTCCATGGGATCCCTGTCTCGGCAAAGCTCCGTGTAAGTAAGCTGCCGTAGAGGCTAGTTGAGGTTACCTGAGACTATGTGAAGCTTGTGTGTGATTCTGTGGCTGTCCGTGTGGTTGTCTGTGCTTGCGTGTCAGTTTAGTAGCATGATCTGTCAAGATGTGGTCCAACCATTGTACTTAAGTTCTTCTTTGTGCTTAAAATACAATAGTTGTAGTTCAGTGAAACTGGTGTAGTACAGGACAGTCTAGCTAGCTATAGTCATTTAATATACAGCATATATAGAGGTAGACTTCATATGTCTGCTTCTGCACCTAAGATCATATAGCAGTACCAATCTTTCTGTATACTGGCTAATTTTGACCTGTGTGGAAAAATATTGGTTTGCTGGGGTCTCCTTGAATTTTATTTGAATTTAGGCAGTCGCATGAATAGAATGTTTACTGTTTACTGTCTGACAGATGACTGGTGTAAGCCTTCTGTTCGCTCTTGTTGGACAGTTAAAATCCTACATATTAGGTGATAAGGCTACTACATCATGTAGTACACATGCAGACTTTTCTGGTGCTTGTAACTCGACTTGCGCCTCACAGATCACACTTTGGTTCGTATAAATAACTTTTATTGGTATCATAATACACAAAGTTGTAGAACAAGCCTAGGAATATGTACAAACAAGAATATCTGCATAACATAAATGCAATCCGGAGTGATAACAATAACAAGTTGACAGTATCACAATCTCACAAAGCATATCATCAGATATCATTGTAATCATGGCCACTATGATGTCACAAATTCATGTCCATATCCCATTTCCACTCAATTTGAAGTCAGAGGCTAGGAAAGCTTAGTACATGTGCACTGATGTTCAAGCTGCATTCACATTAATGAATGTGCATATGGCCTGACTATATGTTCCCCTTGTAAGCTGTCATCATAGCAGCAGTAGAGTAGGTTATACTACAATGATGCCTAACACCTTATTAACAGCATATTAGAAGACATATGAATACAGTGGTCCCTCTCTTAGTGGCCACTCTCAACAGAGGCCACCCTCTCTAGTAAGGCCACAAATATTTGTCAAAATTTTGTATATATTGCCACAAATATTTGGCTACTACTATCAATGTATTTACTTCTCCCTGTTGCCAAAGGCCACCCCTCTAATGTGGACAGATTTTCTTGGCAAATAGGGTGGCCTTATTAGAGAGGGACTACTGTACAATATTGTGGATGATAGATGAACCTAAGAAAATTTGTAATATATGCACAATTCAATATGCTCTTACCTTTATGAATGATGAAGCCAGTCTGCTAAGTATGATTGAGTACCCTAGATTTCATACAATTCATTAACTTATCTAAGTATGTAATCACCTACTTGTAGTACTGTTGAATGTCATCTCCTAACCTGATTCGATGTCCGTGTGAGTTTTGTCTAAAACTTTAAAAAAGAAAGCCAGGCTAAGTTTGGCCGAGTCTGCAAGTTTAACAAACAGTGCAGGGTGTAGTATAGAAGGTTATAAAATATTGTCTCTTAGCATTTCACAAAACGAGGTGTCCGTTCTCCCAGCACTTGGGTACATACAGTATTTGAAATGTAACTGTCACCAGTGCCCACCACTGTATCCAGCACTGTACCCATAGCAACAGTTACTTTTATGGTGACATGTTATGAGACATGCAATAATCAGGATAATAAATATTAACAAATAACATGAATAATTTGTAAGTTGATTCAAAAATTTCAGTTTCAAAAACCATTGAAGATCTGTCTTGTCGCTAGTTTCCAGCTTCGGCACAAGCTGCAGTAACCATGGTAACCACAGTAATCCATCACACAGGTCATACACATGTTAATTATACAGCTAATCTGCCTAATGGAAATACATGTATGCAGTATATGATGCAGGGCTCTATTTCATAAAAACATAAACGACATCTTTACATAGGCCTGCCGGCCTATCTAAAGACGTCTTTGAAGTTTTATGAAACAGAGGCCAAGTATTAGAAATACTGACCATGCTGATGGGAGATTTAAAATATCTTCCCAGAAAAAATAGACATCGTTGATGTGACCTACTTCCGTGAACAATTTCAACGGAATTTCAAGTGTATGTGCTAAATATAATTATTCTTCTGAATTAGACATGTTAGATTAGGATTAACCAGAAGCATCAGAAAAAAAACCAACAGTTTTTCACTTGACTCTTGGTTCTGGATTATATATGTAAAAAGTGCTGAGTTAGCTGTTATTACGCAACTGCATGGCCGATTATCTCCAGACCTTCTTACTGTTCACTCTACAGTTACATAACATTACTGTAGGTGGCAGTTGACGGTCGTGTTGTCCGGACACCTCTAATCCAGATTTGGAGATGTTTGAGCATGTTGACGCTGCAGGGGATACAAAGCTGCTGTTCTGGTGACCATCCAGACACCGTATCTCATAGATGTGTCCATTCCCTTGATTATGTTGATAGGTTGGTTTAGGGTCATCTGGATTCTGTTTGGGATTCCCGGTTTGGGGATGAGTAATATAAATCACCTTGGTGCAGTTATCTGGATATGGGTCCCGTACAGATCCAGAATCCATGGGCAGTGTCCAGACCATGTATCTTTCCACCACAGCTGGTAATGGATCCAGGGCACAGTCCCGTAAACTGATTGTCCGGACACCCACTCTGGCACCTCTCTTCTGGACATTGCAGCTCTTATCCAACACGTCTGGAGCAAAGCGAACCAGTTTGGTCGGCTTGGCGATATCCGAGTCCTTCTGCTGCCCGTCCTTGGGACTGGACTTGAGCGTTGGTGACATTGAAACGGGTTGCTTTGGTACCCTAGCCTGGCTTTGGGATTTCTTTGAGCAAGTGTCCTTCTTGTATGGCATTTTTGAACTTAGATGATCTAATGATATCCACAGTACTCAGGAACTGACACCATGCGACTCTATAGGTATATGCTACTGGTACATGTATGTGGCTTACTTTGCTGTGATTCCGGTGGTGTATAAATAATCCTGCATATCCTGAGGCAGATGAGATTTTGCTAATATCTTCACAACAAAACGAAACAAGGAGTCCTGAATATAATCCATTTGTCGGTTCTCAAGCTCCTCTCAAATGCCTGTCCAACATATTGACTTCAGTCAAGACACAATAACGGTTGACAATAAGTGTACCTATCCATAGTCCATGTAGTCATGCATCAGCCAGGCAGAGACATCGACACATTGTGTGGTTGTATATAAATCAGGTGTATTTTATGGCACCAATCCCATGTATATGGCAGATATGACGTTTCTAGGAACAGGTCTATAACGAAGGTTTGATTGACAGTGCCTCAGCCAGGAGCTGTGGCACATTGCCTTTTATCCCGCCTTTTATACAGTGGCTGTAAGTACCGGACTTGGCAATGCACTGTATCAACCAAGGTCTCTGGGTGCTGAAATTATCATGACCGGTACACACAATGGTGTAAAACATGTAAAAGTAGACCTTTCGGTACGGTACATCCCACGTTCGTTTCTCCTCAGATGTAGCTACCCTAGTCCATGTAGTCACCTTAGATGTAGCCACCGTAGTCACCTCCCGCTCATAGCTACTGTAGCAAATCCCAGCCAACAGACTGCCTGCATGTGTTGGGTCGAAGAGCGAGTGAGGAGATCGTGGGCAGGTTTGGGAGTGGGGGATTGCGTGCCTGTGTGGCTACCTACATCCTATCTTTACCTGCTGCGCTGTCTCAGGTGATATTGGGAACTGGCCAGCTACCAGCAATTGTCTTGGTGCCAACAGAAGATCATGCCAAGTCTTTATTACATGCCCCGCTGGAGCCTGGTTTACACGCCGCTGTGCTCCTGCTGCCAGGCAAAACCTCCCTGTCCCCTTTATATTACCTATTCTGCCAAAGCAAGCTGGACCAGTAACCATTTGTCAATGCAATAGGGAATCCTTATCAAGATAAATGATCAGCAATCTAAGAGTTGTTTTGATCGTGGCTGGACTGACGCCTGCTGAGACACCTATAGGAGTGGAAAACCTGCACAGACGCCCTGCCAGCTGGCTATTCTGCATTGCCACATAAATGTTGTTTGCTGCCCACCATGGCAACCTGAGTGTCACATAGTTTGCCATGGATGGTTTGTTTATGGCTAATTGATATATTAAAGACTTAGGTCTGGCAATAAGAGGACTCGATGACTTTGTTTTGTTGGCCTGCCATACCACATGTACCAGTGGGTGACCCCAGGCTATTGTAAATTGGGGTACACGGCCTACAGCCTTCAAGTACCATCCAAACTTCACCACTGCCCGGTATGTTCTGAATATTGCAGACTTATTGCCACTTGTTTTATGAATGAGATAAGCCGCTATTGGTCAAGCAGACGTATTTTATTGGACAATAGAGTCCCTGCGAGCTCCGAGCTCCACGAATTCCATGGAATTTGGATCACCATCCTATCATAGTGTTAGTGCACCAAGGTCAGGTCAAAGCCCTTTTTAGAATGTAGAGTGCAATACAGCATTAGGCACTGAAAAAGAGTGACCGGTCTACCTGCATGCTACGATCATTAGACTCATTCAGCCAGAAAAAAATGTTTGGTTTTAAATTGAAGGTGGTCTTATGACATGAGTAAGGGAAAGATATTTACTGGTATACATGGTATACTAGTATTTAAAATATGCCACTAATGGTTGGTCTTAAAATAAAGGGGTCTTAAAATGGGGGGAGGGGCTTTTAAATCGCAGTGACTTCACTAATGTAGTCATTATGTAGGAATAAACACATCTATCATATTCACTGATAATTACATGTATGTAGAAAAAAAATATATCAATTCTCATCTAAAGCCAATCGTATTCAGAATTGTTATTTAGCTTTGTGGTTTCAGATAATATGGTAACAAAAACTATTAAACTAACATGTGCCATTGCTTACCTTGCTATTGCTGTGAGAATGTCATTGCATGCATTGTCATACATCACAGGTAGTGACTGGCTGTGACCGGCAATGCCACATATGATTACAATAGCCCCCCAATCACTGCCAGATGCATAGAATACTCCGCACCCATTGCTTTTTATTGCTTCTTGATAACAGCTTTGCATGTCACATTAATTATGTGCGGGTGTATATGTTTATGATTTCTGTCGTTCAGCCTTCAATTGATTCAGTTCCGTTTAACGAAGCAGAAAAGATTTGTGTGTGCCCAGACCAGTATGGCATTCTATGACATTGGTAATGCAACAGCACACAAAATTCTGGCAATGTAAAGTCGAGAAAGCAATCAAGGAATTGAAGGTTTTTTTCTGCCTGTGCAATCTCCCCCAGTGTGGGGCCCACATAGGGAGAGCAATGGTAAAGGTTACAGTTCCATGATCCAGTGCGTCATGATCTGAGGATTTCCACCTGGCCTTTGGGCTGGCTGCAGATATGATTTGACTGATGTTAGCATGCCGGTGGACTACTTCATGTACTTGTGATGTTTATGACAATTAAAACCGTGATCAATATCATGAATATGGACGGGAATTAGTCCTACCTCTGATCTCTCAGAACTTCCGTATAGTAACATGATTAATGGAAAGTGAGATATAATATGTATATTTCCATTTCGACAGCTGAGCGTGAAGCAATTAAGATACTCGGTAGCTTTCCAACCCCACCCTAGCACACACACACACAATTTTAATTCACACTGTAAAATATAATATCTGTTAAACATGTTAAACATGTTAAGCATGTTAAGCATGTTAAGCATGTTAAGCATGTTAAAGTAGCCAAACCTTAATTACCATGCAGAATCATCCCAGGTATATGTTTATTAGAACACGATTGATCAGTTGGGGAAAAAAATATCGCTTTACTTCATACTAGGGGTGTAACGATATGACTTTTAGAGATATGATGCGTATCACGATACAGTTTGTAAGATACAATAGATACAAGATACACCCATGCCTTCAGCATAACATTTCGTAGGTATGTTATGGTTATGCAACAATAAAGCTTGGTATCTTACAATATTGACCTTGCAGGTCACCCACTCTTTGTGTTTGCAGTGGTAATTGTGTATCGCGATACAACAATATTAGTTGGCATGATACGATATGCATATCTTGTGGAGTGTATCTAGATATGCACCGGTACCGTCTTATGTTTACACCCCTACTTCATACTACATAATCATAATGATGCATGTGATGCATCGGTACTATGTGTACATGTTACATGTTACAGCCAGAACCAAGCATGTTAGTAATCATGGTAATAGCATAACTAATAACTACACCAGTAGCGGTACTACAACTATGAAGTACTACACTGTGTAACTGCTAGGACACACTGTATAATCACCATGATCACTGGCTACATGATGTATGAAGCGAGCTTTTGTCTTGGTCATGGTTCATTGGGTTGTAACACCTGTAGGCATCCATCTTAGTGATGGAATTCCTGAGAAAGTCGCGTTAGGAGGAAGCGGGATGTGCCCTGCCTACCTCATTGTACCCACTCCTTCCTAAATTATTTATATTGGTGTGTTGGAATTGTTTTTGGACACCGTACATTGCATGACAAGGCTAGTCAACATGGTCAAGGCAGACAAAGCAATAGGCTGGCAGATTGCAAAGTTCATAGTGGACCCCTACTAGACTCCAGAGAGAGAGAGAGAGAGAGAGAGAGAGAGAAAGGTTGGAACCAGCTGGATGGCTAATGACTTGCTACCAGTACATTAATTATCTGACTTGGATAAATGTTAGGGGCCTTAAACCGACTTAGAATGCGAGTTCTCCACAATCATCAACAGTATCGGTCGAAAATGACGGTAACGATGACGAAAATCACCTGAAGTATGGCAGTAGTGACATTCAAAGCTGTATATTGATCATGGTGATGATGTAGAATCTTGTTTTGCTGTTTTGGACAGTGTTGAATTATGATCATGATGATGAGAGTTTGCTGAATGTTGTATCTCAACCAGTGTGTAAATGTTTTGAATGAACGTTTGCGCTCTTTATAACTTGTAAATGACATTTTGCAATTAGTCAGCTGTTGCCTTTGTAGTCGGTGTGTGTTTATAAGGAGCATGGTGTGCTTTTACTGTCCCGTGTTTGCACTGGTAACAGTACAGTAGAGCTTGTCTTGACAGACCACTGCCATGAGGGACCACCTGTTTTGATAGATCTCATATCTGACAGGACCAGAATTCACTGTAACTGAACCTGTCGCTAAATACCGCCTGTCTTAAAGAGACCACAGATTTCTGGTCATCGGGTTCATTGGGGTAGCCTTTCAAGGCAAGCTCTGATTCAATAGATTTTAATTACACTTTTTTGCCATATAGCTTTTTTATGTTGTTAAAATTAAATTTTGACTTGACTGCATTAATTTCAAATAGACGAGTTGAGAATTTAAATGTTGCCGTGCCAAAAGCATGAAAAATTAAATAAGTATCCTTTTTCTTTCTGACCATTCATGCGCAATTGGTGTTTTGAAAACAATCATAATAGTCATGTCTAAAATTACATAACTTTAGTCGTGTTAGTCCAGGCTCCATATAGTGGGTAGTAGTACATATCGACAGTTAAAACAATCCCAGTGCAAGGATGGTATGGGTTTGACTTGTTTGAATTTGATACATTTCAGAATGATTGCCAAAATTATTTCTGAAAGTTTAAATGCTTCCGAGTTCATTTTGCTTTCTACTGGTTTTGATCGATGGTATGATTTTTGTCAACAATCAGTCCCTCCAGGATTCCGCGATCGCAGAATTTAGCGCGGAATTTCAACAAGCGTAGCAGCATGGAAATGCACAGAATTGCCCTATTTGGCGCGGAAAAATCACGGAAAAGTGTACAGTGGTCCCTCTATTTTAAAACCCTTTATTTTAAGACCACCTTGATTATAAGACCAGCTATTTTGGTCCCAATGTGTCATTTTGTGTACTATTGAACCTTTATTTTAAGACCACCTGCCGTATAAGACCAGTTTCTTGGTCCCATGAGTGGTCTTAAAAGAGAGGGACCACTGTACTTTCCTTGGCATTGGGAAAAAATTCCATTTTCTGAGTGCAGAATTCTGGGTGGTCTATTTAGAGCAGTTTTTGAATGCAAAATTGGCATTTTCTCAGCGCAAAATCTCTTTATTTTTGAGCTCAGAATTCGATTTTTTAGCGCGGAATTTGCATTTTCTGAGCGCGGAATTTCTATTTTTCGAGCGTGGAAGTCTGGAGGGTCTGACCAATGGCTATGTTGTCTGCATGTCTTGATTTTGATCTTCTGTTGTTTGCTATTTTTTGCTACTATTGAACAGAGACAACAATGAAATTTCCCCGACCACCTCACCCACAACAACAAGACGTAACCGTAGCAACAATGTTTTCTCCCGGCTGACCAGTGGGGTTCAGCCGGCTTCTCCCCACCCGTCCAGGTAACGCTCTCACCTCGACCTTTCCAATCAGTCACCATGGTAACCAATACATGCATATTAATCCATGTTTGTAGTCGCTGTAGGAAATTTAATAACCAAGAGAACCACATCAGGGGTTGAGTGAATTTAAACAAAGTCATGGGTTGAGTTGTAAATTTAAGTCTATAAATATGTTTAATAATATATTATTGTGTTTGAACCTGTCTTTTCACTCACTAAAAGTACATGTACATTCCAGCATATTGATTGCCGAAAGAGTAACTTAAACTGAAACTTTACTTAAGTACCTTCAAAATTTCTAGCTGTTGTGTGGTGATACTAATCAAGATTTGAACATCTATTTGCAGTGGACTTGTAACTGATAAAATGGGTTTGACAAATACCATTCCGCCAGTAGTGCTGGTATTACTTTTTGAACATGTTGAATACCTCCAGATCTCTGCTTGACAAATGCTTGAGAGCCAAAAATGGCAGCTGAAACCAAATGACTCCGTTAGAAGTTTGATACAATAACACCTGGTTTAATAGACTACTGTAATCAGAGACCACCTTGAAAGGCCACACATTTCCCATATTACATTGTACTTGTAGACAGAAACATGCTGAAGTAACTACCGGTACATACAATTCAGTAAAACTGAACCAATTACCTAAGACCACCAGTCTGGACAAACCACATTTTCATGCCTAGTGGGGCGGTCTGTCAGGATAGGTTGTCTTCGAGTTGTATCACTTTTAAAATCCACTGCACATCCTGCACAAGTCACGTTAGTTCATGATAAGATAGTAAGCACATCGGGTATCCAATAGCCACAGCTAATTCATGTAATTACGGAATTGTCATAGTTAAGTTTCTCACTATTTCTTGTACTAGACATCAAAAATTTCATTACGTTCTACATACAGAAACCAGTAATGTATATCGGTAGCCTCTAAAGGAGTGACTAAAATAGACGGAGATTTGTATACAAGTGTCTTCTCTTTTTACGTGGGAGAAGTTTAATTATAAAGTGTTGGGATATTTATTATATTATTATTTAAGGTTAGATGGTTGTTTTTTGTAATATACCGGTAATAACTTCAGTACATGCATAATAAACTGTACATTTATACATAAAAAGGTGTGGTTGTGAAAATGATATGCCCACTTTAGGATTCTCAAAATTACTAAAATATTTTAAAATTTAATTCTTATACCAGCAATCTTTACAAAGTTTAAATA
>JAAUYG010121951.1_pt1 | contig 10112 bp, 17 predicted proteins | sample 7278091 | NCBI WGS metagenome assembly JAAUYG01 (sample SAMN14350201, study PRJNA611818) | marine sediment metagenome | isolation source: surface marine sediment (0.6m) | place: French Polynesia: Moorea | collected 2018-08
AGCCTTAAGTATTTTCTTTAGCCCATTGATATGTATATGAATCTCCCTCTTGTTGGTCTTTCTTTTCCCTTGATATGTGCTCCCTTCACCCAGGACCAGTTTACAATGGACATGCTCCCCACACGGATACAGAAATCTGTTTCTGGTTTTTCCCTGCCTTTCCCAAAATGGTCCACGCAATCCACCCTTTCTGTGCAGCAGCCTTTTCTGCTCTAGCAGCCTTCAACCAGGACCAGTTTACCATGGATGTGCTCCCTTCACAGGTATAACACACAGTTCAAAGAGTCATGACTGCACAGTCGCTCAGCTCCTTGTGTCATGTTGCCACTTCAAGCGTGGCGAAGCCGGGACAGTCTCATGGAGTCATGTACGTGTGGTCGTCGTCGTCGTGGGGGGGACCCCCAGCCCAGAGAAGTTGGGGGGGGGGGGTAAGCCAGAGAGAGGGGTGTCAGCCCAGAGCCTGATCACATGATGGGTAAGTTTGCAAAATTCAGTCTCCGTTGCTAGATGACGGAGACTGAGCGCCAGGCCGCCCTAGCGGCAGCTCCTGACATCGCGGGACAGGAAGTGACGCTGCCACCGCCCTCTGGTGTCTGCTACATCAAACTGCTGCACCACGTGCCGGAAGAGGCTTTTTCAGGTCAGGAAAACAATATGGCGACCAAGTCAGGTGGAGATTCATTTGCTGTTTGGGCCTGTTCAGTGTTTACACTTGAGGGTGTTCAATTTACTTCACCCTTGGCCCCTTTCACACACACACTCATGTACAAACACACCCATGCACACACACATATATTCTCACGCACACACATACGCAAAACAACAAAAGATCTGACGTTGTGCTGCTTGTTGCAGGTTACGAGGAGTTTGTGACGTCGTTGCTGACCAATGAGGTGAAGAGCTTGCCACGTGGCATTCATCATGCTTTAGCCCGGAAGCTGCCGGCCTCATCCAATCAGGGACGAACTATGGACGCCATCCCAGAATTCCTGCGCGCGCAATACGAGAAGAACAAGCAACCGGCACTGAGGCAGGGACTCGCGGGTACAGAATGCGCATGGGTTGTCATGCGTTTTCAGACAACTTTCCTCACCCAGTAATAGCAACCAGAATCACACACAGATGCAGGCTGTTTGTGTTGCGTAGGGAGGGGGATAGAAGAACAAACAACCCGTGCTGAGGCAGGGATTCACAGACGCCCCTCGTGGTGTTTTAGGCCGCTATGCGCAGAGTGGTGTTTTGGTCGTGTTGGTGCAGTCATCTACATTGTTCTTGTCATCGTCACTGTCAATGCATTTTGCACAGGTCTCTTGGCCCCGTTCATACAGGACGCAAAGCACCTCGCAACAGGCGTACACAAAGTATGGGGCACACTGTGGTCAATGTGATCGTTCACACAGCTTGCAAGCAAAAAAAAAAGGATTTATTGTGCAAATCTGCACACGCGTTCTGTGTGAACAGGGCCAGGATGTTGCTCAACTTTTGTGTGGTTTTTCAAACAGAGCTGCAGAGCTTGATCGGCATTCAGAGCTGCACGCATCCTTGTTTCAGTGGGTCTGTTGTTCACGTTCAACCCTCCGGTTGTAACGGGAAAGGATGGGAACCCGCGGCGCCAGAGCCAAGTCACCCGCGGGCGAGTCTTCCATCAGATGCTGTACACTCTGCTGCATGAGGTACTGTATGAATACCGTGGGGTACCTCCCCTCCCTGCTATGTCAAGTTTACGGGGAAGGATGGCACACTCAAACCTGGTATTCTGTTGCTTACCTTCCTGTGGTTTTATTTTTCAGATTTCGGTAGAGGAGTCAGACTGGCACAGATGCACAGTCCTACCAGATGCCTGGGTCAGCTTCATGGAGAGATGCTTCACGGCCTATCTTCAGGTACAGCGCAGCTTTCTTGCATATCAGGCCGAGCGCGGCTGTAATTCCGGACGGCCGTATAGAGTCCTGCACTTGTCGTTGTCGTCGTGCAGGACCCCCCCCCCCACAACCTCTGACCCTGACCCCCCTGACATGACCTGAACACATGATGGGGAGTCCACTGTCACATCCTGGGGCGCGCTCGGCCTTTACGCTGACGAAGTACTTGTTCTCAACGCACCTGAAGCTGGTCTTCATTCATGAGGGACCTATGGGCCTGCATTGTGGAGGTAGTGTTCACCAATCTGCAGAACCATGTGGACCAAGATTTTGTGGGTCAGGCAAAGTGGAGCAGCGTTCTGGAGTCAACTTCGTGTTGTCCTTTTGATTTTTTTGCGCGTGGGGACCCAACTTGAAAGTGAGCGAGCTTATTGGCTTATTGCAATCACTGTACAGTGTATGTGCAAATACCGTTTCATTGGTTGGGGAGGGGGTGACAGAATGGGGCATTTTGCATGGAGACTCCAGATGGCAAAATGTCCCATTCCGGCACCCCGCCCCAACAAAACTGCATATCTAGGCAGGTTCAGTATTGAGTGGGCATTGCTCTTCTGTCAGGCTGTACAGCTTGCTTGTTTGCCAAACCACAGACCCTCTCCTTTTCTCCTGGCTTGGGACCCCACCAGACACTCCACTGAAGGAATGTTTCAAATGCGTCAAGTGCTGTTCTGCAATTGGCGAGCACTAGGCAAGGCACAACTGCCGCATCCTGCCATGCCAAACTGGCAACATTCAATTGTAGCTCAGAGGCATTTTCACCTGGCACCCCTCACCCCCCCCCCACCATTTGTCAGGAAAAGCGACTTGTGATGGAGCTGTTTTCTTTGCAGAGTCGGGTTGCAGAGCTGGAGCTGAAGCTACAGCAGGGCCAGGTGGGGGACCTGGAGGAGCACCATCTGATGGTTAACACAGCTTGGTTGTGGACCAGAGACAAACTGCTCGACCTCATCAAATCAACTTCCAAGTACGTTTACCCTTCTTAGTGGAAGATTCTTTTTGGCTCTCAGGGGAAGGACACAAGTCTTCTTGTGCTCTGATTAAACTGGTGAGAGGAGAGCGCTGAATGCTTTGTCGTCCTCTGCTCTGATTGGCTGCTGTCACCAACCAATGACGAGCATTCGGAACACGAAGACTGAAGGAGACATACGGGTTGCTGATGGACAACATAGCCCAGTTGTGGAAGAGGAGTGATGAACTTTGGGACAATGAAACCAATCTTCAATCTATTTGAAAAGTTTCCATAGAATTTTCATTTGATTCCAGTGTCATTCCGGAAGAAAAATGCGCAAAACCCTCGTCAGATTCTCCAATTCCCAGAATTTTCTGCTTCCAGAGGAAACCCTGGCGCGCAGGCCAACTCGATCTACGCTGTGATTGGCTTAGCCTGTGTGAGTACTCAGTACGCAGGCGCTCTGGACTCAGACCAGCAGATGGCAGTGCAGGAGGCGACTGAGTACACCAGGCAGGCGCACTGGGTCGGTATCCTGATCAACACTCTACTGGCTGTTCTAGAACCCGGCCGTCCTCCCGCCGGCAGGATCTTCCCGCTCTGTCATCAGGTACGAATTTTGATGCATTGAATTTGTGTGCACAACAAATCTGGTGTTACACTGTGGAGATAACCCCTTTCACGGAAAGACACCTCTCCTCCCTTCAAGCAAATCAACCCAAACCAGGTTTTTCTGGTCACCGCCAACTGATGTTCCGACTGATCTCCTAACAAGTCATTCTTGCCTCCAGATGCATCATGTCTTGTGGTGAACAGAGAACCATGGTACGGGTGTCTCCTCACAACGTCAAACATCGTGAACACTGTCATTTCTTTCCCGATGTGGCGACGCAGATTCAATCCTTCCTTCAGTGAAGGTGTTTTCACAACATGCTTGACAATGTTTGATGCGTTGTACAACGCCTGTGGTGATTTCGTTCCAGTTCGGCGTAACCGCGCCGCCATTTCTCTCGATTTCTGACCCCAGACCAACAACCTCCGACCCTATGAAAGGTGTCAAGGCCTTCACGCCAGTGCCAAATTGGAATTCATCTCAAATGGAGTGGACGAATTGCCACTCAATTTGTTGCTGGTGTGAATGGGCCTTTAGTGATGAGAATGACTCTGTACATAACCACACCTAAGAGTACCCAAGGACCATAAACACACAAGTACAGACAGGTACCAAGTACCCAGTGCCCTGTTACACAATACATTGGATTGTATAACAGCTTCACAGACCCCTAAAAGATCTCTGCTGCACACGCCTAATTGTCGACAACTCTACAACTCAGTTTCCTATTCCCTTCGTGAACTCGACATTAGGAGTCTGCGTGCGTTCAGTACTGTTGAATGTTAAGTCCATTCTCTGTCTACAGTCCCGGGGCAGTGACCGCGCCGCCAGCACACTCGCCCGAGGCGCCTCCGCGGCGTCCGTGTCCAGCCTAGTGCGTCTCCTAGCAACCAGCAACACGGATGCCCTGTACCACCTGCTGGCGTCCCTGCAGCGCCGGTTACCAGGCAGCGACGACCAGGACGAAGGAGCCCAGGCAAAAACGCTCGGGCAAGCTGTTTTTGTTGTGTTCTGCGCGTTATAACTCAGTCTATGTTGGGTGGTCCGCATGAGTTCAATGCTACCAACAGCGTCAATATCAGCAGCAAAATTGTTGCGGGCCTTCATGAGTGTGAGGAAAGTTGGCCACAGCACCCCTGTCTCAAAAGGCCAAGTTTCTTTCAAACTCAGAAAGGAAATGTATCCAACCTTGGAGACAGCTTTGAAAATTGGTGTGCATTGTAAAAGTTCCACTATGGGCTCAGTCTGGGCCAGTTACTGACCCAACTCTTGAAGAGAGATTCCCAGAAGGAGGGAGTTAGGAGTACAAACTCAAGCCAAAGCTCTGAGACTTGTCTTGAGTTCAGGATCTCTTTCAGACCATTTCACACTGAGGCTTCCTGCGCCCATTGACCAAACTGTCAATCAGCATTGAGCAATGGAGCACGCACAACGTAGCAAACCTTGGTGTAGGAAGGCCTTTTTGTTGTGTTTTACAATGGACACGGTACAGCCAGGAAATTCCTGGCACGACTATTCCAAGAGCCGTTCCCAGAAGCCGAAACACATAGGGCATGGTGGCCAAAAGCCTGAGAAAAGATGCAAACCCAAGATCCATCGATTTTCTGTATTTATGTCAGGTTCTACAATGGGTACGGCCTTGGAAGGCTTCTGGCCCGTCTATTCGAAGAGAGATTCCCGGATGTGGCGGGGACACAGGGTATGGTGGCTGTGTGGCAGGCTGTGGAGGCCCTCGAGAAGGTGGCGTGCTCCAGCCACCCCAACAGGTCAGTGGTTCACATTCTGCCTGAGCTTCAAAGCGGATTCACACGTGATGCTTTTCACTCCATTGCAAACGAAAACTGTCGCACACGCATTCACAAAATCGAAAATGGACCAGCACATTTCTGTTTCTAATTCAGGTTCAGGTTGGGCAGTGTTTTCGCGTCTGTCTGTGTTGCCATGTTGGGCATTGTTTTCGAGTTTGCTTGCATGTCTCTCTGTCTCTCTCTCTCTCCCAGTCACCCCCATTCTCAGGACCCTGTGAGGGAAGAGGCGGAAGAACGTAGGCAGACGCTAAGCCCGGGTGCTGCACCTGTCTGTCTGTCTGTCTGTTGTCTGTTTTCAGGTTAGGCAGTGTGTTGGGTGTATCTGTCTGTCGGCTCTGTGTATGTTCTCTTTGTTTCCAGGTGGGGCAATGTTCGGTTTGCTTGTGTGTCTTTGCATTCTGTTGTCTGTATTCAGGTTGGGCAGTGTGTTGGGTTTGTCTGTTTGTCTGTCTGCACTGTGCGGGGACAGCAAACCACAGGGACGCGTGCACGCTTCACAAACGCTGGAGAAACTCACTCAGCAACTGGAGACCTGTGAGCCTACTGACCCCAACTATGAGGTGAGCAAAACGACAATGGTGTCAAAATAACTACACAAGTTACCCTGCCGTGGTTGTCGTTGTGGTGAATGAAGTCCGCCGCCCCCGAACCCCAAGCATACACAGATGGTCGCGCGGCCTGAACACCAATAAGTGCCCCAACTTCTTGTGTACGCCAACGTACAACAGTTGGGCCAACGCAAAAGCTGATTGTTTTCTCATCCACAGGGTCTGTGGATGTGCCTGGCCTCAGTGGCAGTGCACGCTTACAGCCTCAACGTGATGTCCCAGGATTCTGTCAACCAACTGGTGGCCCATCTCTACCAGGCTCATCTGAACTTTCCTCACAGTGCAGGTCAGCTACCATCACAAACCAGGCACATCTAAGCTTCCAACAGCTTTCTGACCCCTATAAAAGCTCTGCTGCTCAGACCGTCCCATAAGGAGATCACATCAACCTGGCTTCTTATTCCCTTCGCAAACTCGACACCAGGGACCAAAGGTCTCACCATGAAAACATTTCACCGCCCTTTCTGTTTCTGTGTTGTACTTTTCAGGCCTGCATGTCGCTCTGGGGACCCTGTGTCACGGATTGGTGAAGGCTGCGCACCCGACAGTCAGGGATCTGGCCACGAAGCTGGGACAGTCCTGGCTCATCACCCTGCAGGACCACGTAAGATCTACAGGCAGTTGGGAAATATGGATTTTCAAGCCCAATCCACACTGGACGCGAGCGCGCAAATTTGAAGGCAATTCCTCTGATGTTGCTTGCGTCCAGTGTGAACACTCTCATTCGCAGCAGCAGGTTCCATTCCATTTGCGTTTGTGTGTCCCTTTGCATTGCCTCGCATCCAGTGTGGATTGGGCCTCAAAAATGGAAAGTTTGTTCATTTCGTCAAAGGCTACAGGTCTGTTGGCATTTTTATAGTGACCGATATAGTGGGCAACGTTTTGCCAAAACTGGTCATATCTTTTCTTTTTCACGGAAAAACCTGAATTTCCAATTTTCCAAATTTTTGTTTTCTCCAATTGCAGAACATGCAGCGTCTAAGCATTCCTCAGCCAATGCGCTTGTTGTTTTTAGGCCGCGCGGTGAACAGCAGAGCTGTATTTTGGAGTCACTCTTCCGTCACATCGTTGTTCCTCCCAGTCACACAGCTGAAACAGAAACGCCGTCCAATTGCACTGATGTTTTGCACTCTTTTGGGAGTTGGAAATTTTTACTTCCGGTGTTTTTGCCACAAACAGGAAGTGGTGAGCGAGCACAAGGTGGCATGCGCGTCAGGTGTCTTCTCATTGGCCGGCAGCGAAAGCCTCGGACCTGACGATGACCTTCAGTTGACCTTGGAAGGTCAATCAGCTGTCAAGGTCACGGAGGTACGTAAACCAGGTGCCACGCCTTGTAACTCAAAACACGTGAAGTAGATTTTTGGGTACCTCTCCGAGTCTCCTGTGCCATTGAGAGTGACAACTCAGGAACCCAAAAATCGGCTTGAGAAATGTGTGCGTTGCAGTCTTCATGGCAAAAAGAGCGAAGAAGTGGAGTGTATCTTTGTTGTATCAAATGTCAGAAAAGCCAAGCAACAGGAACAGAGTTAACACTGCCGCCCACCATTGGTCGCTCTCACTGACTCATTTAGGAGACGGCAAAGATACAAATATTTGCAACAGGTTGTCATCACACTGTGATCTGGATCCTCACAACGTATGCTGTTCCACTGATTGAGTTCACAGAAAGAAACTGTCTGCTTCAGGTGATCCAAGCGGCCACAGAAATTGTGACGTCACATTCTGATCTTGGGACCCACAACGCCTGCGCATGGCTACTGGGGAGACTCCACGCCGCCTTGGAAGGGGACGCCGCCAGCAGCAACACAGGTATTGTCGCACTGCGGGTATGTTCAAACAAGGGCGCTTATCAGCGTCGAGGCCGCGTTGCACGTGATCAACGCATGAACACCATTTGATTGACTGTCCTGTCCATGAAAATGAGGACGACCAGAACAACAATGGCATTGTGACTAACATGGTCCGCTCTGCTTTCAGTCGTGAGGCCCAGTATTGTTCTCATCCTTCCATGTCCATTCAGAAATGTTGCAGAATCCTTTTACTTTGGGCAGAACGGCAAAACAATGGACAGAATAACAATCGACACCCAACTGGCTTGTCGTGTTTTGACCGGATTCTCAGAGTGCCATTGGAAGGAGTGCCTGGTGAAAAAGCCATACTGAATAAATGTGAATCCCGAGTCGATCTCTCTTGACATTTTGTTCTCTCCCAGCAACATCTCAACAGATGTGTACTCATTTTTTTTTTCAGTTCCCAGTCACTATGGTTACCTGCCAGACTCCAGCGTCTTGAAGAGCGTCATTGCGCAGCTGCATGACGTCATCAAGATGGCTTCCGGTTCGGTTGCGTCAGCGCGCCTTCTCACGATGGCGGAGCTGTGCGTGCGCAGCCTCCTAGAAGTCGCCACTAACAGACTTCCGCCTCTCAACTGGGCAGCCATATTGTCTGCTCTGACCAGGGAGTTCCCAGGTTTGTTTTTGCGCCATCTTCCCATTAGCTCAGTGGACGTGTTTGTGAGAATGTCGCAAGCACCATTTTAACAACGTCCCTCAATTCCTGTCCTAATTGGCTATTTTCAGATTTGGAGGCGATGTGTGTCCATCTGGGGATCAGACAAAGCGCCTGGACTCCCAGTGCTGCTCTCTACACCACAGCTCAGATGCAGTCTCCCCAGTTCAACTATCTGAAGGTGTGGCGTCTTTGTGTTTGTAGTGTTTTGGCAATGTTGCTTCAGCAAGGAAAATGATCTCATAGAGTCACCGTGTGAGACGCATATTTTATTCCCAAAAATGACTTCAAAAGCAGGTGTGCGTCTTTCAGTGGGCACTGTAATTTTTTGTTAGATTTTCAACCAAAGTGAACTTGACTTTGTTGGGTCCCGCCTGATCCAAACAAACAAAACTGAGTAAAAATCCTTTCGAATTTAGTATGCAGAATAACAGCAGGAATTGAGTTGAGAAAACTTTCGATAAAGGCCAATTTCGATGCAGGCAAAATCGGACAAAGCGGTACCCACCTGTGTTGTTCTTTCTCAGTCAGAATCCAGGTGTTCTTCCGATGTATTTGGTTCTTGTTCACAGGTTGGGACAAAGCGAGTCGTGTACGAAAACCTGGCGACTATGATGCGAGTCGTGTCTCCGGGCAAACTGCAGGCGTTCCTAGAGTCTGGATTAACGCTACCCTTCAGCGCGAGGTCAGTGTATGTGCGTGTCGGTGTGAGTGGTGTGCGTGTGTGTGTCTGTGTGGGTGTGTGTGGTCAAAAGGTAGGATAAAGGAACACAGATGAGAGGTGGTACTGAAAGTCAAAGGGCAAAACATTTGCTTTGTGTGTGTGTGTGTGAGAGAGAGAGAGAGAGAGAGAGAGAGAGAGGGTGTTGGTGTGTGTCCTTGCCCATTCCTCGCCCATTTAGTATGGCGTGGTCTGTGTTTGCAGCTCAGACAGCGAAGAGCGCGGATTGAGGCTGGTTGCTCTACAGGGACTGCGTGAAGCGCTGGCTGTTCCGGATCCTCCCCAAGATGTCACCTATCTCCTCTTCCAGGCAGTGGGGCGGCTTTACCAACTCCTCCCGCTAGATGGCCAGGTGAGGTTTTTTCCGTTTTTAGGCCGCGCAGTAAAAAGGGGCAGCCTTGTGGATTCATTTTTGTGCCGTGGTCGTTGTGGAATCAATCCGCTAACTGTACTGGCCAAGTGCACTGCCTTTAGATGGCTTCCACAGGGCCACACATCTGCCTGCCGAAAATCAAAAGAAGGGCATTGCTCAAATCGGTGGACCTCCAATTTGAGTGCCTGTGAATGTGAAAGGCTGTGCGCCACTCAGCTACAGAGCGGCCTGCGTGAATCACGTTGACGCCGACGCTGATAAGCGCCCTTGTTGAAGCAGAATCGAAATTATGAAGTGTACGTTTTCATAAGTGACGTCCGTTGTGGTTTGTTTCAGACTGGGCTGCACGCAGAGTTGGCCCGGTGTCTGCGGGAACTGCCTGATGACGTCATCGACCAGGTGGTGCAGGGCAACCTTGGCCTTGACCCGGTGACCTTCATCAAGGCGACGTACATGAGGTGCCATCTAGTGGGGGTCGGTGCGCAGCCGCTTGCCTGGCTGAACCCGGCGATAGAAGCTGCATTCCGGGCTAATCCCAGGTCAGTTGTCCACGTGTCATTCGGTGTCATTCATCTTTTGGCCGAACTGCTTCAGCACAGCAGAGCTGCTC
>JAAUYG010129552.1_pt1 | contig 10111 bp, 8 predicted proteins | sample 7278091 | NCBI WGS metagenome assembly JAAUYG01 (sample SAMN14350201, study PRJNA611818) | marine sediment metagenome | isolation source: surface marine sediment (0.6m) | place: French Polynesia: Moorea | collected 2018-08
AATAAATGAGTCAACTAAAATAAGTCGACTGAAGAATGCATTAAAGTCTTGTTGCCCTGAGACGTTCACTGACGTGGTTTGAGGGTGAAACTGTGCAGAGTAATCAGGACACTCGCGTTTGCACGCACAACTTGCACATTTCAGAAAAAAGATCGAGCACTTTTGAAATCTGCGCACTCAAACCCGAGACATGCAACAGTTCTCAACTTCTGACACTTGAAACTTTCTTTTGTGTCCCAAAAAAAATCTCCAGGCTACATTTTTTTCCGATGCACATCTATTTCTTGTCACTTTGTTCAGAGGACTTGCCATCTGAGGTGACATGGCGGGAAAGGGGAAACTCCAAGGTGACCACCTCTGTCCAGCAACTATGAATATTATCCTCTTCAGATTGAAAGGGATTTGGACAAAGATCCTCGACTGAGGTCTAGATTCGAAATAAACAACCTGATGTCAAATTTTCAATGGTCAGGCTTTCAAAACGAACATAGACACTTGACAGGTTTGCCTTGGGGTGATTCTTAAAATCCCAGGTAAACCACAATTGGTCACGGCCAGCCACATACCTAGATGTCATAATGCCCAACATCAATTCATACTTTTCTATGATGCTGCTCAAAAGCAAAACTTGTTATTCCCCAATATCCATCTTGTAGCTTTCTTAAGTCCTTTCTATGCAGGCACTTAATGCCTTGATCACCTGATGGCTATCCCTGGGCTGCACAGACATCTATTCGCTATAATCTGATATAATTGTGGTCCACCAACTGGACAGAATGTCAATTCCCCAAATGGTCAATTCAATTCGCTAAATAATAAGTGGTTCATAATTTTTACAAACCCCGAGGCGGGTTTAATAGCCAGATGGACGAGATAACAAGATCCTGGCGTGGGAAACTCAAGTTACCTTTTTCTGAATTGAAAAAAAAAGCTTGACCCAGAATCAGTGAGAACTGCCTGCGTTTTACTGTTATTTCCCGACACTGACAACGTCCTATCTGACGAAGCTATCACAGTTACCACTCTCGACGGGTGTAGTTAAATATCAAGGGGAGCACAATTTGGAACTCTGATTACTTTTTTTCTGTTGTATAATTATCCAATCAGGGTCATTTTGTCTGCTGGAGTTGCGTGCTACAGCGCAATGAGAACCGCTTCCACAGAGGCAGGAGAATGTTGGTAGCTTCGCAAAAGGCAGCAAATTGACCAATAACCCCTATCGTGTTCAAGTTTAAATACATATCACCAACCATTAAAGATAACATAAAAAGTACAGTTTCCCATGATACTTGTTTGGCTAACATGCCAAGCAAAGTACACAACGGAGGAAAAGTACTTGAGAACAGTGAGTACAGTTCCATTTAAACTTATCCGGAGGATTCATTCTCATTCCGGCATTGAAGTCCCCATCGAGCAATAACTGATCCAGCCTTGCCAAGGAAAAAGAACAGTCTCTCACACTTTTTTCCTCGTTTCTGCACATTTGAAGACGTGAAAGGCATAGGAATAAGACATTTCTATTCAAATGACAAACTCGGGTTCTAAAACATAGCACTTTGTGTCTGTGAGAATGTTATTCGACACTTCTTTCCACCCCACAAATCCCATAGTCAAGAGTGCGCTCTTTGGGTATCTATTGGTGCCATTTTCTCATAAATACAAGGATGTTCATGCCAAAGTAAGCAATTTTGCATGTGAAGTATGAGTAGCAAAAAGGTAAGAAAAGGTTCCCACAGAGATTTCTTTGCCATACAATGTTATGGAACTATTCGTTTTCAAAGATTTGTGCAGTGGAATGAACAATTGTAGACAATGTGTAGGCAGTGCCAAGTTTAGGTATGTTACACGCTGATTTGGCTTACAATGGGAGTAGTGTTGGCAGACAACAATATTACACCTGATGTGAAGGGTCCCTGCAGGTGCATTAGCCCTCCCCACCTTTTACATTCCTTCAGTCTTCCAGTCAACTAACCTGTTATGGAACTAATTCGTTAAAAGGAAGTTGTATTTGTATTTCACGCTCGTTCACTGATAGGATTCGCCACTCTCCATTTGGTGATCTACAACCCATTGACAAGTGTTCAACCAGCAGCCCTTCCGGTTTAAGACAAACTGTAATGGCAGGGTTTGGATTAGATGTACATTTCTCATGCCATTATGAACAATTACATACTGACAGACCGACTTTAGAACACGTATTTTGCCAATAACAAACACAAAGGAATTCAGCTATTTGGGACCAGAAACGCAAAAAAGTATTCCTAATTTTCATGACTTTGTGTGATCAGGCTTTCTTCTGTCTGTCAAACTTTGTCAGTGCAGGAATGCGTTGCATTGAGGCTATCGTGACAAAAACTAGCCACTGGTCTCTAATAAAGAACCAGTCATTTATAACACACCCTGAAATGAATGCTGTGATTGCTATGCATATTTCATATCCTCAACACATGGCTGGACACTGGACATATGTAAAAGGCAATCCTGACACTAAGGTTGCTAAGCAAAGGTGCAAAGGTTTCTGTAGGAATGCGCATTGGTCCTTCCTTTCTTGACCCCGCTCCTGGACATTGCACTCCTTAAGCTTCAAAGTCATGAAGCTCTTGTCCCCAGAAAGTGACTCGGGCTATTGTGTTTCTCCAGAAGCATTCAAATTGAAAGTTCACTTTGAAGTGAAATGTGGAGAGTCAGTGACTGGGGTCTGGACCAGCTTTTTGTTACTGTATCAATTAAGGTTCATACCCCTGCACCGAACCGAGATCGGATTCTGTTCCCAGTGAATACAACAGCAGGTTAGGAAAGAGGACTGATTGAATAACAATACTCGCCAAGGTGGTCCTATTTACCGAGCATTTCTTCGTAATTTGAAGAGAGATAATGTTTGTCCAGGTTTTTGCCACTCTTATAAAGTTTGGTGACTTTAACTGTTTGCCAAGGCACCGAAATCATTTGCGCAGTTTTCTGTTCAAGGGTGGTATGGCATGACTTGTGGTCGTTTCTCTTTTGCCCTAAATGACTTCTAAACCCCTTTTTGTCGTCTCTCACCCTGAAAAGACTTTGTCTTGCATCTCATGCAGACTTGCCAATGCAGCTTCTGGACCAAAAGAAAGCCATCAAAAACACAAAAACAAGGAATTGTGAAGGAACACTGGGCTGAAAAAAGCCTGACTAAAAACAACACATGAACCTCAACCTAAAGGCGTATTTTTGAGTTTTTGTTGATGCAGAGCTAACAACTTGGGAAAGTTTCTGCATTTTTCTTGGCTGTGATCTCTGCTCCTTCCTTTCCAAAGGGCCTTGTTGCTGCTGAAATTGATGGATGTTTCTCAAGCGAGAGACGAGTCTCTTTCACACAATTGAAGTACTTCTCACAATAATTCGCCAAATAAAAAAATACCTGGCCACAAAGAATGAAACCAAGGTGTCTAAATGTTGACAATTGGAATTAGTTTTGAAGAAATAAAAATTGGTCAGGCAGTTACAGACGGAGTTTAATTTACACAAGAAAAATAGAGGCCCAGTCAAAGGTCCGCCAGCGATTTGGCCCCGAAGACTCACGCTGGCAAACACTCAATGAAATCCTTTCGATCTTAGGAATTTTTCTTTTATTCCAATGGGATATTATCCGAAGAAAAGCAAAAGGCAGCCAGTATTTCTGACCCAGGGGTTATGCACTTGGAGAACAAGACAAGAAAAGAAGTTTATTTGGCAGGACATCAGCAGACATCATTACTGCTGTAAATGTCGGCGTCCTCGCCCTCAGCACTAAAATCTTTTGTGCTTTCCAAAATGGTCCTGAGGGATCCAGAGGCAAAAACTACATTCAAACACATTTTCCATTTGTGTGTGAATTCCTCTCTTTCCCAGTTTTTGCTGTCTGGTTTCTTTCATTGTCATCCATGGGTTCTTCAACTGAGTTTTAGGGAGGACAGACTGAGTGCTGTACGAAGACAAATTTAATATTCTCCAACTGAAAGTAACGGGCCTGAAACACAGTTTAAGACCACGGGACTGAAAGAATGGTTGAGGAAGCAAGTTTTTTATCCTGATGTCAGATCTTCTGGAATGAGGATGTGAACATCAGAGGCTGAAATGAAGGTGTGGCAGAAGACTGGTTTCCGTTTCTATTCAAATTTCCTGCATGGTTGTGGACACTGGTTGTGAATGGGACCCATCAAGAACCAGTCCTGAGCTTGGTCCAGTTTGATCCACTGCATCCCCCGACATGGTTTTTCAGATTCTTGTTAGCAGCTGACTTTTTTAACTGCAAAAAGTAAATGTAGCTTTTGCCCAGCGGCTCTGCCTGTTGTCAAAGGGTAAAAGCACACGTACATTTGACGACACAAATCAAAAAAGTTGGGACAACATTTTTCTGATCCTGCAATATGGTTCACATGACATTCTGAATATAAACACGGTGCAGACTTTCTTCGGGAAACAAAAAATCTCTGTGGAAACCTCGAGGCCACAGAATACCTTTTCTGATTTCAAAACTTGTGCTGTTGACTCTACTCTTGAACCAATTTGGAAGAAAACGAGTTAACTTTGGCTCCCTCACCAACAGATTGAGGTCAGTGAGAGGATCACTTTGGTCACAATCTGATGACACTGGGCCTATCTGTCTTTTGTTGAGCAGACATCACAGGGAACGCAATGACACGCCAGGTTCTGTGGGGTGAGCGTCAAACTTCTCGTTTTAACTTCCGTCTCACTTCTCTTTGTGTCAATCTGATTGATACAAACTTCACCATTTTTCATTTCCCTCCAAAAGGAAATCTGAATTGAAGTTAAAACAACCCTTTGTGTTGTGACAAACCAAACAAAAGGCGACTGATATGCTCCATCATGTACTTGGGTGGAACAAATACCATTGAGTGATGACTCTTCCTGTGGCAAACATGAAATAATACAACTCAAGATGCAGTTCATGGTTCAAATTCATCTCATGTTAATGATTTTCTCAACAAAGGCCCCCCCAAACAAAAACCATGATGGCTCCATTTGAAAACCTGATTTAAACTTCACGGGGGTAAAAATAATCTTCTTGGGCAACAGTCAGAGAAGAAACAGGAATTCGGGCAAGGCGTCAAACGTGTTTTGGAAACTACAAAGCCGGATATGTACCTCGTACCTTATTCAGCAGAGGAATGAAACTGATTTCTGTCTTTTGGCAGAAAATAACCGCATTCCTGCTGTCAGGGTTAGAATTCAGTCTCAGTGTGGATAGACTCTCCCACAGAATCTCCCACAGAAACGCTCAAAAAGACAAGCTGGAAAGTCTCTCCGTATGTTCACAAATCCTTGGTGTGAACTGTCCAAATGAACGTCTCTGAACAAATCATTGGTGTGAACTTTGTCCAAATGAACGTCTCTCAACAACATATTTGGCTGTTCCATTCTTTCTTGCTGCACACAAGTGCTGTCTTTGGTCTTTCCACTGAAACAGGTTGTTGATTTCAGTGCCAAAAGACAACAGAGTTGTTTTTAGTGCCAAAAGACAATAGGGCCTGTTTGTTTGAACAAGGAAAACTTCAAAGCAGAGGAGGAAGTCATCATGTAATAGCAATTGAGAGATGCTCTGAAATTTTGCTTGCTCCGTGCAAAATTCCAGAAAATCAAACAATGGGAAAAAATTAGCGAATGGGAAAATGAGTTGAAGTCATCAGCTTTGAATGGCATTTTCTTGCATTTTTTTTTTTTTCAAACAATAAGCTGTGCACCGGCAAACTTCTCGTTTTAACTTCCGTCGCACTTCCTCAGCGCGAAGCAATTGCGTGTTGCATTTCTGGGTCTTCCTTTCACCAGTGCATCCTTCCTGGATGAAACGTATTTGTTTGGGATCATTGACTCCGATTGCAGACGCGAAGGACTCGCTCGTTGCCAACTGTACGACAAGGGCACATCCAAAGTACCCATCTGTTTACGAAACTTGTAAAAGTGTTTCTGCCAAGTACTTCTTTTATCACGCAGCGTATCGTTACAGGATGTCAGACAGACGCAAGTTTATGCTGAAAGCGAGCTGGTCGTCTTTGGTAATCTTGTTCCTTTCTTTGCAAAACGTGCCAGTTTGTATGAAGCTAGTTTTAACGAGGGAGACGGGAATGAATAAGGACTTCAGTGCACGCAATTAATCATAAATCTTTTCCTGTCCTTGTTTGCCTCCAAAGAAAAAGTTTAATGCATTGCGGACAAAGGCCGTTTTCATGGAATGTTACGTTCCTCGATACCATTAAGTTTAACTCTTGTCGCAAATGGACCTGTTTTTTGCCTTTGTCCATTATGTGTGGAGACTTTCAAGTCAGGAAAATGTACGTGATGAATTAAGAGACATTTTGGCGATAACTTTGTAAAGTATAAATGCTTTTGGCTGCTGTTGAAAGAGTTCTTTCCTGGGGGGTTGTCTGGTCGCTGCTTGTAGATTTAAGATGACATTTCCCCCCAAATATTCACAAACATCATGCGAATGTTACCTTTCGTGACAGCGCATCAGTTGGTTTGTGTCCTTTATTCCTTGATAGATTGTTCCCCGAAATATTTAGCAACACTAAATGGACCTGTGTGGGCATTTTGATTTTTTGGCAGAGAGGATTCTTTGTCTCTATGCTCGTGGTCTGAAACTTTGCACTGTACAGAGCACAAGTGAAAGCGAATGCCCGAACTTGCAACAAGTTTGGAGCCTCCGGTTTGACACATTTGCAAACACTAGCAAATATAGAGGTCCCAATCTGATTCCAAAGATCTCGAATTGAGAGCCATTGGAGCCTCCTGTGGAAGAAGACCACCAACCAAGTCACTTTTGGCAGAAACATTTTGCACACACCAAAACGCAAAAGCCAGCCAACTGTATTCCAATTGTACCTGAGCATTTTCTGATTTGCATGCAAAAATGTAACCTGGCTTCAATTCCCTTGGCTTGAAGCAAAAGTACAGCAATCAAGGGATTTACAAAACTCAATTTTTGGTCACAATAAAGTGTTGCAAACGAAGACAACTTTATAACACTGTTAGTCACAGAAGTCCATTGTTGCCTTGGTTCAGTGTCACATTACTTAACCCTGGGGATCTGACTTTAGTGTCACACAAAGTGCCCTGACAAATCTCTCGGATGTCCAAATGAAAAAGTTGGATCCCGAAACATTCACTGATCAGCTTTCTGCTCCCATAAATAACGTGGCTTTTCATTTTCAAGTTACCTCAGGATTTTCAAATTTTCTGGGGTGGCAGAGAGGCCCACAAGGACTCTTTGTGTGGACTCTTACCAGGGTGGCAGTCGTTCGAGTGAATCCTGTTGTGCACCTCTCTGACACTCCACACAGGTGAAAATGCAGCCTTTGGCGGACCCCTGACACGATCGACTTCTGCGCCCTTCTGCACGGACTTTCTGTCCTTTGTGTGCACCACTGCGAGAGCACCTCTGGGCAACACACCCCAAGACCAACAATGACTCTCGACCTTGTAGCCACTTCAGATCGGGTTCTCACTCCTTTTGGTTACTGCACACCAGTTTTCCATTTCCATTTTTGAGCTTCAACAGAAATGAAAAAGCCAGACACTGCTTTTTGAGGCAGGCGTTTGCTGGGCGGTTTTCATGTTTCACAACCTTTTATGAGCAAATGTTCTCTTTTATCATCTGAAGCAAAGACACTCGAGGGGTCCTACACACCGCCTTTGTCTGAACGAAAAATGCAATGAGGTATTGGTGCAACTGAAGCTTTAAGCTCAAAAGAAACGAAGCTCTCACAGACCCGAACGCTACACATGTCAAATGTTGTTGAAATTTTCAACGGAGGAAGAGCAACTCAACAGTTCACGTCGCTTTTCTGGACAAAAGCAAAACGTTTACAACAGAGCACAAAACTTCAAAAGACGTGGGCCCATTCCACACACACACACACAAACACTGAATCCTAAACTGCACAGCAAGCAACCTGATCTTGATTCCAGACAGTTATCCAAGACCAAACAGCACAGGTGAAACAATACCTCGAGAGAACACAGGTAAACAACCAGAATCACATTCCTGCTCGTCGCAGACGCATGACAAGCCTCCCAATGCACCAGAAACATACTGCAATGTTATTTTACAGTGGGCGCACTGCAATGTGATCAAAATTGATAATCAGAACAGAATTCCAAGTTTGTGCACTTTTGCAGACGCGACGAGAGACTCCTGTTGAAGCCACAAAATGGTTTATTTGTCCAGGATCCACCTTTTTAACCCACATCTTCTGAATGTCTTTGTCTTGCGCTAAGATCCAGGGGTTCTGTTGCACCAGACATATTTGTGAGGGCCAAGTGATGTCTGACCAAAGGGAGATCTGGGTATTTGCCCCGCGCTGAAAGCTTTTTCCCCACAGATCCATCACGATCCTTGCCAACCTCGTCATTTTCACAATTGCCTTATTTTCAAAGAAAAAGGCGTTGACAATTTGGGCAAATATGGTCAAACGTTTTCACAAAGAAGGTCTTTATCCGAGCTTCAAGTGGGGGCTGGATGGCTGCCTGAATACCACGCATTTGAAATTAGCCCTCTATTCTTCGATCTTTGCCTTATTATCTGTTTAGAAAATAGAGGAGATTAAAGAAAAACAAGTTTAGGATTTTGCAAGGGAGAAATTCAAAAATGTTGCACTTTTGAGATGGTTATATACCTAATCCGGTGTTCTATCTCAGAAGTTTGAGACATTTGAAATGCGGCATTTTGAACTTGGTTGTGATCCTTGCCAGTTCAGTGTTTCACATCTTGCCACATGTCACCGCTAAATATTACCTTGTCTCCAGACGGCAGTTTAGCTTTCTAATAATTACACAATGCCCACGAAAATTTTCCTTTCGGCTCGCAATTTATCTCGCTAATAACGACACAATGTGGCAGATTGAGTCAGATTTATAAGTAATTTTGACATGAGATAAGAAAATACTGCGCAAATAATAAGAGATTTCAAGTGCTGGTGTAACTGAGTCGTATTTATCTCTTTTTGTACCTGGACAACAATCTACCTGTGATTTGCGGGGGAACTTCACAGTACCTGTTTATGCTTGTCAGGTATCTGATAGCTATTTTTTCCACACCACGAATTTCACTTTTTTCCTTTTGTAATACTTGTGAATAAAACCTATCGAGCCCTCCCTTCTGACTGCGACACTTACAATGTGGTACAAGGCAGAGGCTTGCATTCCTTGTGTGTATCCGTATTCAAATTTGTCACGAGAATTATGAATTGCTTCATTGTTGAAGGGGATACTTGTTGCCTTTAAAAGGCCAGCTGCAGGACAAAAAGCAGCCGAGTCAAAAACTTCCAACAGGCAAAAACGAGAGAATAACAAGTCAATCCACGCGCGAAGGCTGGCTACATTCTGCCAACAGCAGAAAATGTCCAAAACTAGATTATTGACTCTTTAACATTCAAGAACACTTCAGGGATTTGTGTTTGCACTTTGAGAGTTTTATTTGTCAAAATGAGTGTCGACTTTGTCTTTCTCAAATTTACAAGTGCCAGAAGTAGCAGTTGCGGTGAGATAAAAAACTCATGGAGGGAGATCTGCCCAGACAAGTCATTTTGGGCTCTTGCCATTTCTCATGTTTACATTTTTCCTCCATGACTGTTCCATTATTTCTGTCGCACCAAACGGTGAATATTTCTTCAAGACGTGTCTTCTGGGACCACAAAACAGATCCAAACTTGAATCGTGTCTTCTTTTTTTAAAATTTTACTGAAACTGAGGTGAAAACGACAAGAATTCAAAGTCACTGTAGCAAGAAAAGTCATTGTCAAACTGCGTTTTTGTCCCAAAGACTTCTTTGGGCAATCTGTAAACTAAAGTGGTTTTCTTTTCGCCTGAAAGGCATGATGTTAATTTGGCTTGACAAATTTATTTCGTATTGACGCAACATGGCGATGCAGACAAAAAAGGAGCCAGCTGATTGGTCACAGACAAGCGCTCATGAGATCTTTATTTGCGCGCGTGTGTCAAGGATCCAACATATTGGGATCAGACAGCCAGCTGGATACAAGCGTAACTGCGCAACAACAGCCCAAATGTGCGAGGCAATTGTCTAGTGCTGGCCATAAGTCACTCGTCGATGAGAGCAGAGCCTATCTATAGAGCCAAC
>JAAUYG010191768.1_pt1 | contig 10111 bp, 11 predicted proteins | sample 7278091 | NCBI WGS metagenome assembly JAAUYG01 (sample SAMN14350201, study PRJNA611818) | marine sediment metagenome | isolation source: surface marine sediment (0.6m) | place: French Polynesia: Moorea | collected 2018-08
GGGGTTACTCTGGAGGACCTTGTTCCCCCCCCCCCGTTTTTTCTGCCTCCTGAGTTTCAAAATAAAGCAACAGCTGTGGTTTTTCACTTTTTTACTTTTTTCCCCAAAGAGAAAGTTCCTTCAGAAGTTTTGGATCACTCATTTCCGTTCTGGAAAAGCAAATCACTAAGGGTTTCCGGCTTTTTAAAACTTTTTCTTGAAACGCTTCGTCCCACCTTGCTTCTGCGTTACTTGCAAAAAATGCGCAGCACGTGCATACAGCAGATGCTGCGGGAAGAGTACAAAGAAAAGAACGCCAACTGCCGTTTGTCTGCTGTGAGATGCACCATACATTGTTGCTACATCCGTGCCTTGAATTAAATTTCAACGACCCACTTAAGATGGTATCGATCACTGTTGCATCGCTCAAAGCTATCTTCACCCGCATTAAAAGATAAGTGGATCTGGCTGCTACCAAATTAAAACTTGCTGTCAGACAACTTAATTCTGGAAGCATGATCTCGCCCTGTAAAAAGCGTTGGCCTTCTTTTGCCTGCAATTCTGCCTCGAACGTTTCAACGGCTTCTGAATGAAAGGTATCGTCTATTTTGATACACCCTTCAAGCATTTGTGCTTTCTGGAAGTCTCAAGCCTGTCTCAGAAATTGATTGCAAACAAGACACAGCTAAACCTATGAATAGCAAGTTTGAATGATGACAAACAATTCCACCATCAAGGTTATGCTGATGTCTTCTTCTGAAAACTGCCACAGATTTACACGCCTTGTTGAACACCATCAAGAAAATACAGCCCCCAAAATGAAACCATTTCTCTTCCCTTCTATGCCCATAAAAAGGACGGTTCTTCAGACAGTTACAACGTCTTTCTTTCCACATGAAAGATGGTGACTAAAACTGGCCAATATCCTTTCTGCGACAGTGCAGACATTCACACGTACAGCAACGAGATTGCATGGCCCACCCGGAATGAACAGGTACATTCCCTTTGAGACCAACATTCATTCCCTGATTGAAAGCTCTAGGAAACTGCAACTGAGCCAAAGCAGCAGCGCGCACTTGCAAACTACATGCATGCACACATTTGCACCATCTGACATCTTTGCGGAAAGATCTTCTCCCTCGACTGAGTGTTTCCTCGAAGCTGTAGTGAGCAGTCTGCAGAAGAAAGAGTAGATTCTCTTCTCTTTTGAAAAACAGTCCACAGGATTCCTAAATTTTTTTAAACATCAAGCTGGAATTGAACAACACCCTCGACAGAACTAAAATCTCTCCACTGGAATCCTAGAACTATTTTGCCACAAACATCGACTTCGCACTCAGAGGAAACTATACCATTTCACAAGGGAGAAAAAAGGAAATGTAGGATTGTTGATGTTCCAGAATAAAAATTTTTTGTGTTGATTCAAGCTTGATGTTATTACTTTCCACGAAAGAAACCACATGAGCCCATGTTGACAGAATCCGATGAGACTGTCATGATTCAAAATCATAAGGACCTCCAAGTAAGCCTCCCAATTATCATCAGAAACAATCTTCTGCAGACACTACAAAGGGGAAATGCCCTTATTGATCGCAACAAATTAAACACACAGAAGGATCGATACTTTTCCAGTTCAAGGGTCACTTTTACACAAAGCAAAGGAAGCACATACACATGGAACAGCCTTTCTTCCTCAAGGACTGTCAAAATGCGAGAAAACAAAAGCTTCCTTTCATTCGAATGTATCCACTCTGCTGGTTTGAGGCGTGGCACTTTCCGGAACGGAGAGGTCAAGCAAACGGCGATTCCCTTCATGTTTCAATGTCCCAAATCTCAAATTCTGATTTAAAGATGTAAAGATCAAACTCGACTTACAAAGCTGTTCTGTGCACTACATGGTCCAAAGTGATTGCATAACAGCTTGCCAGATGAATTTGACAGAAACAGGACATGAATCACTGGCTGGGTCGAAAAGGCTCCTGCATCACAATCCCCGACATTGACCCGTAAATCGCTCCCTCAATGTCCTTCGGTTATGAGTCAAAGTTATTCGCTGTGTGGTCGCCCACTGAAAATGCCATTCACGTCGCCCGAGCAACTTCCGCTGGCTCTTGATGGTTTCGGAGGCAATGTAATGACTCGCGTCCTTTGCAAATGTCGTTCAGTTCAGCGAAACAGACGGAAATCGAATGCCACTGTGCAACCACGAACACGGAACCAAGGAACATGTGAAACGTCGTGTTCAAAATGGACCAATGTTTCAGTCACTGTCCCTCTTTCCCTCTGTTTCAGATTCCACAAGCATTTCCCAACCAAGGACCAAAAGTACCACCGACATGCAGAACCGAGCTGAAGGCAGCGAATGATTTCGTCTTTGTGACAGACCAAAGGTTTTAGACCAAACGAAACTCAAGTCCGCGTTTCAAGCTCAGGAACATGGCCAGTGGAAGTTTTTGGTAATTCGTCCTGAGCCGAATTGGCACGAACAGGCCACACGAACGAAACCATCATGAAACCAAACAATGTCAACGCAGCAGCGTGTGCGCGGAACTAAAGGTCAATTCTGGACAATGCGCCTCTTCCAACGCGACATGTCTGTCATGTCATACAGCGGTTGCACCAATTAATGCTCTGCGACTAATGTCACTTGGATGGCCGAGGTTACGCACAATCATTGTTGTTGCAGCGAGAAACAAACACTGCTTGTTCGAGTCGCCAATGGGGAGGCGAAAGGAAGCTGCTGTTGCTGGCTCGTGTGTGTAGCCATTGATCTGTATCACAGAGCATTTGTCTGCTAATGCCCAAAAGAAAGATGAACGGCGAATTGCACGGCTATTCATGTACTCTACACCAATATGTATTGCCTCGCGGGAGACGATGACTTCCAACAACAATCGCTTCTGGGAGGGGCAGGGACAAAGCAGCCTTGAGTCTGTTCGAACCTTGACATCGAGAACAGAACATCGCAGAAAACCCTCACAGAGAACGAAAGACACAGTTGAGAATTGGGTCAACGAAAACAGGTTCTGCTGAGACGCTTGCCATAGAATCAATGGAGACCTCGAAGTGATTTTCGCTCACTTTTGGCGTCCAGAGCAACAACAAGAGTCATTGACCCTTCCATGAAGCGACCAAAAACAGTCACTATCTAATTTCTGGAATCTATTCGACAAGTATCAGCTTGAACAGGAGGCAAAAGCCAACAATGGCCAAAGCTGCAATTCCGTGAAATGATGCGAGCTCAAATGACCCATTCCTATGCAGACACTCCAGTTCGCCCCCATGTGCGTGCTAAAAATTTATGTGACTGGAAAAGCAAGCCTTCTAGTAAATTGGATTACCAGTTCCTTCTTCCAGCCCAACCGGCATCTGTGAAAACATCTCTGGCTGCAACTTTTTGCCATCATTAGTCAGGCATTTTAAACAGCTTTCTCTGTGGATCTCCACCTTTTTATCACCAGATCCGTGCGTGTTAAACATGAACCCCAAAAAGCTTGGCCACATGGTGATATTCTGAAGGTGATACCGTGATATTCCACAAAATTTTCTTCAAGCTGCTTCTTCCATGTGTACACTGCCAATCGAGAGATTTCTTTTCCCATCCCCTTGTGCACTGGTGCCAAGCTAATTCCAGTCTCGTACAATGCCTAAAGTGGCTGTTAAAGGACAAAAATAGCAATCAGTGGAACAGTGCCTGCCTTTAGAGATGTGGGCAAGAGGTAGTGGAAGCAGGACACAATGAAAGAACGCACTTCATTTCCACAGGGCCTATGAAACTCCCAGGAAACCAGTTGGTTGCAAACGAAAACCAATCAAGTCAAGCCTGCAAAGGGTTCTCTTCTGTTCTCTTTTGTTTTGTTTTTCTTTTCTTTTTTGAACCATCAGAAGAACAAGTACACTTCCGAAGCGTGAAGGCCGAGCGCACGTCACGTGACACCATCACGTGACAATGTAATGCCAGGCCAAGGAGGTCAGCTGTGTGTGGGGGGGGGGGGTCAGCCCTGTGGGGGTGGTGGGGGGGGTCCACCACCACGACACGTACATGACTCCATAAGGCCGTCGCGACACATTCTCAGTGCATCCAGATTCCTGAGACAGGTGTCTCCCGCGCACGCGCCCAGGGCGAAAGTGTGGCCCTCTGGTGGTCACGTGACCAAACATAAAAACGCCCTTCCCACTGTCTACTGCTCAGCTTTCGAGACAGAAAGACGTGTTTCGCAGAATATCGCACAATTTCTTTGGGCTCCAAGAGGAACTGTGTCACTCGGAAGAGTTTCTTGTCAGTCCAAAACGCTTTGCTCAAAATTATTCCAAGATTACATTTGTTCCAGCGGCTGAAGTCTACACACAACGAACGTGTTTGTTGCTGAACACAGCAAAGCCTGACAGACAGGCTCACCATACAGGACTGCGTTGGTGGCACCAGGAAGCCCTTCCAACAATCTTACGTCGTGCCGTGGAGGTCACAGAAAGTTCCAGTGTCACCGGGTGAATCTGGAGGGAACGAGGCCGAGCTGCATTCGTTTCACGAGATCCCTCTCAATAAATCAATACACTTCGTCTTGGTTAATTGGCCTCGGTCGTAAACAGTGATGGCAGTTAATCTCTTCGGTCCAATTAATGCCCTTACTTACAGAAACATGAAGCTGGCTGCAATCTAACATCGCCCAGAGACCAAAAGAGGGACCTCTCTCGCCATGTGGTTTAGTAGAGCTGTTATCTGTCCCCGACTGCAAAAGATGCAGCCTGCCAAGTCTCGTAAGTATTGCAGTGAGGGGCCATAAAGCAACTTGCTTTCTTTAGGCACCGCTGGCAATATTTCTCTTGGTTCTGTTGGGTCTTAAGGTCCCACTAGCATGCAGGTGAAGGGCCGTCGGCCCATTTCCATTTGCACACCAGCAAACAAATGTGTCAAATTAGTGACGCGGACGGTGAGAATAAAGAACAATTGCGAAACCAGTGAATTCAATGCCACTTCTTCCCAGTGAGATGCCAGAAAGAAATTATTGTTCGGTGAATCCAATGTTACATCCAATCCACACTGTGACCCTGGGATTTTGGAATCCAAATCTCTTGTAAAACAACACACTGGCCAGTTCCTCGAAGGGAAGCAACACCGAAGACTTGGTGCGCAGAATGACTGAAACATCCGAAAAGGTGAAAGTAAAATAGAATGGTTCAAATATGAAAGTCGCTCGGAAACATGTGAAATATAAAGAAATCATAAAATGGGAAATGGGCGGGATTGCGGCGGGGGGGGGGAATGCAACCACCACCACGACGCCTGCAGGACTTCCGGAGGCAACAGCGTGGAAAACAAAATGTACGGAAGATCCCTATTTGTGGCTGCAGAACGTACACATGCGTGTTCGAGCCTCTTCAACAACTCAGATGACAGAACTTACCATGTCAACAAGGCGAGGATGGCGAGCGTCCAGGGAAGGCACGTACCGCGGCCTTTCTTCTCTGGTTCCCGTTGGCAGCATCGCAGACAGAAGTACACGAGGAAAATGAGCAGAGTCAGTAACAGCCACAGCACCGGGACAGCCGCCCAAAACAACAGAGCCTGAAAGCAAAAACATTCAAGACCGTACAGAGAGGATTCAAATGCCGAATTCAGCTGGTGTCGAAGTTCCGAATATCTCGACGAGAAACAACCACTCGATAAAATCAACAACACGCACAAAAACATCCGGTGATGACACATCTTTCCCAAAAAGGCACGCTTGGTCGAAAGCAACAGCAGCACTGCAATTGTTTTCACACTGACACTGGTGTTGAAGCCAACACGAAAACGTGTGGCATTCATGTTCCCCTAAAGGTGAGAAATCACCGAAAGCGCCAGAGTATTGCTCTCTTGGTAGCTGCCACCTCAACTAGCAGTGAAGCATTGCAACAGAGCTTTCCCATGAAACAGATTCGCGTGGTGGAATCCTGCACGCAGCTCGATCATTGCGTCATTTTTGCCAGTCAATAAGCTGCACAAAATGATTCACGCTAAGTCATCAGCAAACACACCAGATCCCTGGGTAATGTCGGAAAATGGACATCGTGATGTTGTGAACAATTATTTACAAAGCGTCCTTTTCCTTCAGTCAAACCCGCAGAAGTGCGATTTCGTGTCTGTTTTTGCGCACAGCGTGCCACAGCTTCACAGCAGTCAGAGAAACGTTGAAAGCAAATAAAATGAAACTCTTCTTGGAACATTCCCTGTCTCTTGTATTGTGCATTTCTTTCCATCATGAAAGCACTTTGAAAAGCACGAAGGACCTTTCTGGCTGTTCTGTGCATTAGAACTTCCATAAACGTTACGAAATGTCTCTTCCACTTTGTCACAACGCTTTTTGCACAAGAGGTACAAGTGGCCTCGAGGGGCTCTCAATGCGACACAACTGCCAATAAGCGGGTCATATTTTCAGGTAGGCCACCCTTCATCACAAACGAGACCTTCAGATCCCATTTACCAAACTGGATGTAGAAACCATCTCTCGAGATGCGGCTCTGATTGATGTAACGCCCTTTGCCATGGTTCACTCGCAGCTGCTTCCAGCTCCTGACAAGATAGAACGTGCACCTTTCCTGCACAAAATTGCCTGTCTGAAAACTGCCAGACCTCTTCAATTTTTCTAAAAGTGAACTCTTACAAGTTGCCTCATCACTCTATTCTGCCTGCAATTTCGCTTAGACACAGAAGCGAAAGGATAAAACGAAGATTGATAACATGTTAACACATTTGAATACAGTCTTTTCTGAGCGGAAAAATCAGCCTCTTTCACGACACATTAACCACTGCGGCAACTTAACTCCAGTTGTCAATGTTACAAAAAAGACAAACCGCTTCGGGACCAAATTAACGAAGTGATACATGGCCTCTGGACGTTCGTAAATTTGGGTTAATTGGTAATTCACTGGGTCTGTTATGGAAATGGGAGGTCGTGCTTGAGCTTTCAAAAGCTTCTCCTCACACGCTTCGTGGCAGCCTCCTTGGTCCAAAGGCAACAGTCAATGGGGAACGACAACCACATTCGTAGAAAGAAATGTCCGCAGACTCCGGACACACCAGACTAATGTTGGCAAAAAGTGCCCTTGTGAACTGTTCTCAAGTTTTTGAGCCATCTGCTTGTGAGATATTTACATTCAGGAAAAAACAATCCAAAGGTAAACAGCAGAAAACAGGATTTGAGAAAGAAAGACTTCAATGGCAAGATTCAGCACAATCTAAGTGTCTTCTCTGAAACAATTGTGAGTCCATCTTTCTGTTCTGGTCCGTGCTAAAAGTCCAATCCAGAAAACAATTTTCAGAGTTGTGCCCCACGGACAATCATTCCTTGAAGCTGTCTGCTGAAGCCACAGAGTGCAGCGACAGATTGACGCAAAAGGTGTCTGGAGCGTTGACCTAATTTGTCCTGCTGGGTGATAAATTAGAGACGGCGCAAAACTGCAGGGAAAAGTCGATAACAGTTTGAATAGCAGGTCGCGTAGCTCAGGTTGTCGATCCACTTTTGGGCCTTCAGACAATATCCTGTGCATTCTGCAGACTGGTTTTTTTTAAACCTCCCCCATGACTCTCCCAAGAGCAGATTCAGGGCGTGGAGAGCAAAAAAGATCCCTGCAGTCCAGACAAAAAACGAAGCGAATGAAAGAACGACCTGTGACAGGCTGTCAGGTTCAACAACAACTTGAGCTGATAACAAGCAATGACCTTAATTTGAAGCCAACTAGGGTTAAGATCAAACCTTTCCCATCAGATCAGAAGCTCCGCAACTTCGCCTAAATTACTTCCAACCATTGCGACTGACGGGTTGTAGCGGACTGGCTTCACTCTTATCTGGGTTCGATTGCAATTTTGTCAGGAGTCTTTGCAACACAGCAATGTTTCCATCATTTGATACCAGAGAAACAACAACAAAATCGTTTACGGCCTTCAAGTCGGTCTATTGCTCTGGAAAACAATGGTGATTCCTGTTTTTGTGACCTCGAATCTCAAACAGGATCCGAAATGCTCAGTTCTGTGAGAAACTCAACTTCCTCTTGTATTGCAATGTTTATGTGTACCCGGGCTTCTACAGGTTTCTTGGCACAAGATCTTTGGCAAAATCTTTATCTCGCATGATCAGGTCTTTATCAGCTGGTGAAGCTGTGCGCAGCATTGAAGCACACTGTGCCAGATTAGCTCCCTACGCTCCACAAATTAACTACTACTCAGCCACATGCATCCCAGAATGAAACCTCTCATCAACAAGTCCATTTTCCTGCCACTGTTTTCCATCCGACAGAAGTTGAGTTTTTGGTCTGCAGATCCAGGATTTGGGCCCAGGGCGCATTCCCGTCGGCCTACCAATGATCATGAACGAAGCATTTACTCAGCGTGACGGTTGAAAGCTGGGTGTGAAGTGTTAACAGGGTTGTGTGTTCTGTTGGGGGTGGGGGGGATCCTGTCTGCGACAACAACCACTGCAGCATGACTCCCAGAGGCCATATTCCTGTCAAGTCTGCCAGGGTCATTTCATTCACAAGTGGTGTCACCATTTGAGCACAAAGAGCTGTTCAAAGTTTGTAAGGGTGGGTGGGGATGGGGATTGGTCAAAATAGAACTTAGTCGCACCATCCAATAAAGACAACATTGAGATCACGTTTTGGTGTGCAGTCGTCTTTCGCACACGATAGCAAAAACAACCAGCAAACAATGCCCATCGCCCGACTGAGGCAATAAAGACTCCACTCCAGAGTGGCACAATGGATTCATGGTGGCAAACTAATACCGCTGTCAATCACACGGTAATGGTGTCCAGCTCCACGGACGGTAATTTACTGTCGCTTCGTTCATTACCCGGACTTCCGCGCTGACGGCAAATGCCGGCACTGCACCTGAGCATCGCTGGCGCTTGTCTAAATGTAAATGCAGTTGGAAGCTGCTGTGCAGTTGTCTCTCATGCATTTACATCTGAAACGATGGTCAAGGCCAGTAACAAACGCTCATTTCATGCAATCGCTCGAATTCTTTTTTATCATGTTTACGCTGCCCGGCGTCGCACCAAAATCCAGAACATTGATTTCCAGCAAACGACGCCATCCTGTCCAAAGTACGGCAGCCAAAGAACGGTCCTATCTTCTGTACATCATCAAAGTATTTATCACGTCTCTCTTCCCTGCCTAAACCTTGCGTACGCATAATGAAGTTCAGTCGTTCCATTCCAGGCCTTGTCACTTCCTGTAGACATCAACAGCGAGCACCCACCCAGCGAAGTCAGACTGCTGAATCTCATTACCTGCCAGTATGGAATTACTTCCCTCAAAGATTACGTGCATCTGGAGCAGACTGGCTCAGTCTGGAAGAAGATTGGAAACACTTCTCCTTGCTTCTTTTGACAAATGCGTCTGAGAAAGACCTCACCTCTTCTCAACCAGATATCATAGTGACCACACCCAGAAACACGTCGTGTCCCTGCAGAAATTGTCAACGCTAACAACGCCACAGAACTTCAGTTTTTGGGTCCGAGACTTGGAACAAAACAGGTTCGTGGCACCACGACCGCATCAATTACGGACGACTGGAGCTTGCGGTTCTCGTGAGAAACACACCCCTGCAGGATCTACATTGGTGAAAATTGATCTGGCTAACACATTTTTGTTTTGACAGTTTTTAGCACACATAAAGAATCATAGTTTTAGTTTTGCAATTTCTTGCACTGGAGCTCACAATCTTCCCTTTTCTTTTTGCTGCACGCACGCAGCTACTCATCAACGTCGTAAGGTACAAGAGTTACTACAGCTTCTTGTGCAGCTGTAGAAAAGCTGTCTTCATTTGTTTCCATCCTGAAAGAGGAACTGCGAAACTTCACTGAAATCGACGAGGTTTTATTCTCTTCCGGTTCTCATGGTGCTGGCACGGTAATTTCGATCACAACACAGGAAACACATTTCCGGACGAAAGCAAGGAATTGTTAAGCAAATAACAAGTACGCTTTGTCAGCGTAAAGGCCGATCGCCCCCAACCATCCATCACGTGCCAGGCCAAGGAGGGTCAGCCTGTGGGAGGGGGGGGGGGGGGGGGCCTGCCCGACGACACGTACATGCCTCCAAAAGGGGTCCACTGCGGCGCGCACGGCGGGAAAAGGATACGGCAAAAAAA
>JAAUYG010267079.1_pt1 | contig 10111 bp, 9 predicted proteins | sample 7278091 | NCBI WGS metagenome assembly JAAUYG01 (sample SAMN14350201, study PRJNA611818) | marine sediment metagenome | isolation source: surface marine sediment (0.6m) | place: French Polynesia: Moorea | collected 2018-08
CAATATCTTAAAATCGACATACAACATGCGATTGAAGCGACACACCTTTATTACCTGCGACAAACGACACCCCACCCTTCGACACGAAAATTGATAACATAAGGCCCTGTTTTTCTGGAAAGCTGAATGCGATCGTACCCCACGTTTGCTTCTCGCAGGCAAATACGTCGCCATTGGCTCATTTTAAAAAATACGTTACTTATGTACAGTTCGAATTTGTGTCATGAACCAAAGAAAGGGACAACATGTGAAACAGCCTCGAGAATAGGTGATGAACAACAGTATTACTGTAAAAGAAAAATAACTTAAAAGCAGCACTAACCGTATATTTAAACACCACTGACATGGCGTATTTTATCATGAATTTTGGGTGAGCAATAGTATAGAACATACATCCGCCTGTACTACTGAGTGAGTGATATCAAAGTTTAACGGAACATCAACGCCAAAAGGGTCATACAGTGCCAAAACAGGTGTAGACCTACCCAATGAGTCCAAACAGAGTCCACCAGAAAAGAACGTCATGGTCAAATGAGTGCAAAGTCCAAGGTAAGATGTCAAGTCACATCTTGAAAAAAGTGCAATAGCTTTAACGTACAGTAGGATTCCGCCTGTACTAGAATACTGTAAATGTAAACCCTATACATACACCGGGCTTTAACACTTTAGCAACATTTATCTGAACGTACATGAGTGTGAAAATTTTTGCTTGGTAAGTTAAGATTTATTTAAAAGTTCAGAGAGTTAAATTTTTTTAAGTTCGGCGAACACTGACAATGTGGATCTGATCTTCTTTCTATTGTTGGCTGGAATGTAGTTATCTTTTTTTTAACGTTTGTATTGTAGGCCCGACATTATTAACCCATTTATTTTCAAAAGCTGCTTATTATGTGCTCTGTCAGTGCGCCAAATGGTCTTATCTTGTATTTCAATCTCTCTGCAAGTACGTTAAGGTGATGTCAGAAAGAAGAAGAAAAAGATAAGAATATAAAACTTACAAAATACAAAACAGAATACAAAACTCAAATTAACGTGCGTGAATAGTTTTCCACAACGTGATTGCTATGGTCACAGAATGGCCAATGACACCAAAAGACATGAATGCGTGGAGTATGCGTGCCCTGTTTGGCACACTAATCTGCCATCATATTTGGCTGATAGTATTGAATGTGTACAAAAGTGGACTCTTAAATGTATCCACCCAGGTAAAAGTTACCATAATGTACTAAACTCATTAAAAATTCCAACACTCAAAGAACGGCGTGATACCCTGTGTAAGCAGAATTTCGTTAAAATGTGTACTGAAGGTCACAAGCTAAACGACCTTATCCCACCGGCCAGAGACACCTGCTACTCCCTCAGGAAACACGGTAAATACCCGATGCCGAGAGCATGAACAAATAGATACTATAAATCGTTCGTCCCATGGGGTCTCAGGTTCTGCCAATGAGGTTCTCGTCTTATTAACTGCCATTCTTGCATTCTCACGTGAGTAGGTTTAATTATTCGATGTATATGTTTTATTCTTTGTAAATTCAACTTCTGATTGCCCACAAATGTATCTCTTATCTTATCGGAATATAAGGGCTAGTGGTTATGATACAACATATTTTGTTTTCCAGCATGTTTTTGTTTTATTAAAATCAACATGTTACCAACAGAGAAGAGATATTGATGCTCAGGGTATCACAGTGCAGTAAGGTTATACTCAGGGTATCACAATGCCATTGGGTTATGCTCAGAGGGTTATTTTGTTCTGTGTGAGAATAATAATACATGTAATGTGTTTCGTTAAAGGTCCTAAAAGTCCAGTAATTGTTAAAAACGGCATGTACAGCCTTATAATACAGACAAAAACATTTTTATATAAATTTGTAACTGGGCAAAAAAAAAAACACTTTTTTAGTTACCGGTATACCGGTAATACCGGTACCACTGCTAATACCATTTTTCCGAAGCTGTTGCAAGCACATGCTTTTTTACGCAATACTTTTAATGGAATCAAGTTCTATAAATTTCCAACATCAAAACCAACAAAGAAACTTTGTCCAAACAGACTATAACTTTTGTAAGCAATGAATATATAGCATGTGTCAACTTTTTCACTGCTAGATATATCAATAATATACAACAGTGACGCCTTGGAGTGAAACGGTTTAGCACACAGTGTGCACTTCGATGGTTTATACTGGAATGTTTCTTCTTCCAAGAAGTAGTCTACTCCTGCATGTTTACACTAGACCATAATACTTGGTTTTCCATGATAAGTTACAACACAATGTCCCTTAATTAATCCCTGACTCTCTTCACAACCATTTTTTATGGCTCAACAAACTCGCTTGCGGCTAAAGTAAAAGATATACTTAGCCACAATGGCTGGGAAGGAAAATTTATCTAGCGCTAGCCACGAGTGGTACTGTAGGTCGCTGCCTTTATCGTGTATATCCCGAGGGTTGGGAATCTCAAAGCATCATATTTCTTATAAATACTACCTCGTATATTGTCAGATACTCACTGTAATCCACTTATTTTCAGGAAACATACACAAACGTTGCCACATGTACATCGTCACAAAGCCGGCGTTGTAAGCTGACAAATGAAGGTATGACCAAGAACCCAAACAAATGCTTGTTTGCGCAATATCCATGCACAGCTATGGAAGGCGGAAACTGCAAAAAAAGTAAAACAAAATAAGATCGGTGATGCCCTTCTGAACTGACGCGGGGTTTTAATTTAAATAAAAAAAGCAATGAGTGGGGTATGTTTGGTGACGCATACGGCCACCAGAAACTAAATGCTTTTTTTTTTGCTTTAACTAATTTGAGCGGTTTCTTTAGTGACACGGCGATACGTGATTTTACCTTGTGACACGGAACCCGCACGGAACTATCCATCCTTGGAATGGACACGTGACAATATGGCCCCCTATCAGGGGCCATCTCAATCAACCCGGTGACTCACTGGCTGATTGAGAATCTAGCGAAGGTTTTCACGAAAACTGTATTTCCATAGTGCTGTTTAATTTTATTAGGTCTTTGCAGTGGATCTTTTCAACACAGACTTTTCCCACGGTTTACATGTAACAGTCCACAGAAAGGACGTGAGTTACTGTAATATAGATCCAAATGGTTTATAATTTGTTATTCTTAAGTTGACGTATGATGGTAATAGCTCGTTAGCTCTGCTTGGCTACGTCAGCAGAACTAATTCCGGGGCGTGAATATAATGTATTGGCGGAGAAATCTTCAACGTCTACATTCTATATTTAGATTTTCTGAGGTCGTTTATATGGAAACATGTCAATACTATTAGACGCTGTCAATCGTTGGTTATGCACCGTTTCAAAATTGATTTCAATAGCATGGTGTCTTGGAAGGGCCCGTTATGCAACTGTAAGTCATGCGGATCCCCGCATTCAACGTGCAACGTTAGGGTTTAATATCAAATTATCTGTACATTATGTATACTCACTGCATCCTCATTCCGCCGCTTCAACCTAATCGGGTATTTCTGTTCATCATTGTTTGATAAAAACATATTTTGTTTTGTTATCTTAACATCCAGATAGATTTCTTGCCTGCAATAAATTATCTTGGGTGATAACTGTACTATTTACATAGCCATTAGCCAACCAGTATATTTGGGCTGAACTACGTTTCTAGTTATTGTCCACCTATGCTCATATATGCGCTTCGCCCGCAGATGAATTGTATTATTTGTTTTCTCTCTGGTCATAAAGCCAGATCAGCCAGGTAACTAGTGACGGTAGTACATGTACTATCTGGTTGGAGTCATGTTTGCTGCAAGTATTGATTAAATACTTTATTTAATGAGAGCTCTATGACAACTTACCAAACGTGGTTTGAGGATAAATGCGTTGGAATAAAAAAGTACAATATGGATACAGGTAAGATTCAATTCATAATGTAACTTCCTTAATCACAAAGAGTTCAAAGTTCACTAACGTTGTGTGCCCCCCCCCCCCCCCACACACACACACACACCTCCCCTCCTGTAGATTGCCGTTGGCGTCTATCGCGCTAGTCCAGCTACTTGTGGATCGACCTTTCATCGCAATAGTGACGTCAGCGTGTGTATGCGACATCTATCTGTCAGTTGTATATTTTGCTGGGTTAGAAAGTGATACTGCAACAGGGAGAGATTACGGAAAAAAATCTTAAGCCTATTAGTGATTTTTCACCACGGAAAAGGCACGTGTCGGATATCCTTGAACGTAAGTCCGTTTCCAAATATAGAACGTGATATTACTATTGAAAATACTTAAGTGTAAGTTTTAACTTAAGTCATAGTCTCAGTCATTTAAATTACTTATATTGATGGACATTGTTAACTCCACCTCAAGACATTTGACGTGTTATCATCGTCATAGAGACTGTGGTCATAGAGACTGTGGTCATAGAGACTGTGGTCTGGTGTGAATAATCACTGAACATTTTTCCTCAGAAGTCATCAAGTCGGCCGAAAATGTAGATGTCCACCATGTGCTCAGACAATGTTCCTTATTCCGTCAAATTTGGAATTTAAATGATTTTTAGTCCTTCTTCACATTGTTCACTTAACACAAATATATATTCACAGCATTTGCACCTTAAGATATTTTGTCCCGGTTTTTCAAAATGTTAAAATTTGACTTGCATACGATTTCAGACAAAAATGTTTACCTGACAGTCCACTCTGAATAATTTAAGCCTTTTTTAAATGAATGAAGTTTATATTGCGGCCAACTGGAAAATGAAAACTTGAAAATATGCTACTATAAGAAAATACACTTCTGCTACTAGACCATACATTTGACCTTGAAGTGTTCGAGGTCATTTGGGTCACTCGGTACACTTGTAATTTCTCTGTGTAAACTATTTCCAAATGATACTAATCTTACAGTTAAATAAGAGGCATGGGGCCTTGCTGCTCTGCTTGAACTGAAGACTCAGTACACACCACTGTTTTGACTGTTTTGAAAAAGTTTTGAATAGAATATATTATCTTATGTACTAGATGCCAACTTCTCATTGCGCCATTCGTACAGGCATTTAGATTTACCAAGGTAACCAATATTCTCATAAAGTTTGGATGGGCTCCAATGAAAATTGTGGGAGAAATAACACTTGCAATTTCCAGCTGCATATGGTCCTGTGTTAAGAAAAAAATCAAAATGCCATAATTCCTTTATTTTTATCAGGTGGCCAAAAAGTAATAGCCTGTTTTGCTCCATGATTAAGATATCTTGTTTAAAGTTTGGATGGATGAAATTGGATAATAATTGGGAGAAGAGCACAGTTTCAAAAATTGTAAAAATTGGAAATTTTGCGAAATGCACCGAATGATCCCAAAATAATCTCAAGGAGTCTGGCATGAAAATTACTCCCTGAATGTGCACGTTAGTACCTCGATACCCAAATTGTCGTCTGCTATTGTTTCGCTCTACTGTCAGGCATTTTCGAGATATTCCACATTTTAGGTTTTCCCATTGACTCCCATGTTGAAATTTAAAAGTGCCATCAATTTTGTTAAACTTACCCGATTGCCAAGAAGAGTAATTGTCTGCATTGTCCTATGGGAAGTAGTTTCCCCAGAAGGTTTGGATGGGATACGAAGAAACATGTTACAGCAGTAGCGTTTTGAAATTTCCAGCTCTATATGGTCCAATGTTAACCAAAAAATCAAGGTGCCATCATTTTGGCAATTTTGGCAGCTTGTCAAAAAATTAATGGCCTATATTAGCCCCTGGTTATGATACTCTGTATGAAGTTTGGTTGAAATTTGATGAAAACTGTTAAAGGTGTGGCGTTTCAAAAATCATAGAATCGGAAATTTTGCAAAGTGCAGCAAATGACCTCAATCCAAACTCAAGGAATCGGGCATCAAAAGTACCCTACATATATGCACTGTAGTATCACCAGTCCCAAATTTTCCTCTGTTTTGCTACAAGGTTTGCGTTTTTTTTAAATATTGCACATTTTAGGATTTTCCCATTGACTCCCATGTTAAAGTGTCAAGTGCCACAAAATTTTGAATTTTTGGCAGATCCCCAAAATATCCATAACTTTACATGCCCTTATGACTGCCTCATTTATAATATAAAGTTTGGCCCAGATTGAATGAAAACTATAGGAGGAGTAGCATTTTGAAATTTCCAACTCCATATGGTCCTGTACTGACAAAAATTTCAAAGTGCCACATTTTTTTTATTTTTTGGGCAGATAGCCAAAATATCCATAACTTTATATTTCCCACAACTACCTTATTTGGCATAAAGTGTGGGTCAGATCAGATGAAAACTGGAGGAGGAGTAACTTTTTGAAATTTTTGCTCAAATAGGGTCCCATGTTAACGAAAACGAAAAAAAAAATGCCAAAATTTGAAAATTAAAAAAAAATTTGAAATAAAAAAAACCAAACATTCTGTATATATCGTGGAGAGGGAGCTACCCACAAAGTTTGTCCTTGATCCATGCAGCGTTTTTCAACCAACCTGAGTTTACAGATGGACGATGGATGGACGGACGACGGACGGACGGATGACGGAAGCCTGCGCCAAGACAGTAGCTCTGCTGACAAAGTCAAGAAAAACTAAAAATGGCGAATAGAAATAGAGCTATTGTCGATGGTTATCTGTACCAAGTTACTTGTTAAACTTTTAGAAGATGAAACATAAATATAATTCTTTATGAACTGTGCAATTGCTTTCCTCTAATATTCTTCAATCACTGATCATGACTCGTTTAAGCCACTACAGCTAAGACGTCACAAGGTTTCTACATTATCGCTTATTTAAAATGCCTAATATCTGGTTATATGTCCTTGAGTATCTGCATTAGGCCGTGCTTACTGTAATAGGCTATGTTTACTAGTTATGGTATACATGTGTAACCTGATTAAGAGACCCATCAAACCTCATTTTTGACCTTACACAAATGGGAATTATTGGTGTAATCTTTTTTATGGATGCTCGCTATTAATGGCTGATCAATGTCGTCAAGCTGAGTGTCAAGGTCCCTGGACCTCTTGTCTAACCACCTAACCACATGAAGCTCAAAATCTACAAACGCTACCTCTCTCACAGTGTCTATCCAGTACTCTAGCTATCACAATTGCCCTGTAAGGGGGCAACGTTTGGGTACTGCATTTCTTTTTGCGATCTACCAAATATTAAAGATTGATGTTACTGCAACAGTCAAGTCGATGTGAAATCTTGCAATGAGTTAATCGCCCATTGAAACAGAATCTTGGATTACTATATTTCAAAAGCCACTTGTTTGACTGTACTGATGCAACGAATAAAATTATTGGCATCCTAAATAATGGTGAATTCAAAGGTTAGTTGTTTTATCCTTTAATTGTTTTATTGTAAGCAAAATTTCAAATTCTCAAATTGTGGCCACACATGTTGATATATTTTCAAAAAACACAACTCCCCCGACAGAATAAAATGTTTTCGAACCAGATCTAGTATAAGCATTCCTTTTGAGCAAACACATAAACGTTATTAACGTTAGAAGTAGATAAGTTGTTAGATGTCAGTCACTGTAGTGGATATGATTGACAAGTTATAAATAAGTTATAACACTCAACATTATCTAAAGACGCTAATCGAAAACTACTTTTACGGACGGCCAAATAGCGTATGACGGCAATATGATGTCATGAGACGATGGCAGACGGATGACGTCATAATACGGCCCTGCTGGGAAATGGAAACTCGTGATTACTGCACAAAATTAAACAATGGGTATTTGTTGGTCATTGCTCAGTGATAAGTGCTCAGTGGGGCTCTTGTTCTTACCCTTTGAAGAATTGATTCCAGATAACACAGAGATGGATGCATCACTTGGAGGTCTGTCACCGGCGGTTGTTGATGTCACATCGTCTCCACTGCCAGTCAATGTTATAACAAGAGTATGGGAAGGTGGGTGTAGAGCTGTACTCATGTAGGGCTGTATACCAAGATATGTGAGTGTAGAATTGTGTCTTGGAAAGGTGAGCCTAGGGTTGTATGCCAAACCATATGAGTGTAGAGTTGTGTCCAGGAAAGGCGAGTGAAGGGTTGTATGCCAAACTATGTGAGTGTAAAGTTGTATCCAGGAAAGCCGAGTGTAGGGTTGTATGCCAAGGTATGTGAGAGTAGAGTTGTGTCCAGGAAACGCGAGTGCAGGGTTGCATACCAAGATATGTGAGTGTAGTGTAAATTTCTGAGTATGAAGTTGAGTGTACAGTTGTGTGCCAAGACAGGAGAGTGTAGATTTGTGTCCAGGAAAAGAGAGTGTGTAGTTGGGTGTCAGGGAAGGGTATTGTAGAAATGACTGGACAGCTGTGTACCAGGGAAGATGAGTGTAGATTTGCCTTGCAGAAATACAATGTACGTTAGAACACAGGTTAGCTTAACAAGCATATCCGTTAACGAAAGATCACCTTAGGCATACTATGCTGTATACAAAAATGTGAATCAGGCTTACATATTTTTTTCGTAATGCATAACTGAGCTTCTAGACAAATTAAAAATAAGGAATAACATGCGTAATGCATCTTTTGTTTTTAGTAAGTTGTGCATTGGAAACTTAGGGCGGCCCCGAACTCTTGCCAAATGTATTTGTTAATTTGAAGCTATCCCCAGTGCAGAAATTCTTACGAAATTTCCAGACCCAATTCCTATCACGAACGAATCACATACAAGACCTGATATATCCGCTTCTATTTAAACACCTTTACAATCGCACTGACGCACTTCAGCTCCCCTTGACTGTGCAAAAAGCAGAGTGAACATCCGGTTGCAGAAATGATTTGTCTTAGTAAAATACCATTAAATAAGTAGATTCATGTCAAATTTTGTGGAAAGACAGCTATCCACCCTATATCCAGACTACATTTTGACAGTTTTAAAAATGTTTCCACTTTTAAATTTAAAGATATTACCTTCTCTTTAATTAACAACGGGCGCCATAGGGGTGACTATGTCAAAACTCTATTCGTCCAACAAACCATGCCAATCGCTGTTATTTTGCGAGTTATTTCAAACATAACCTGTTTTCCCTCCCCCTGATCCCCAAAACGTTGAATTGAATGGAATTTTGTGGATTTAGAAGTTCTGGTCTCACGTTTTTAACATAGGACACTATGGTCGTGAAACTTCCAAAACTCCACCCATAGTAATTGTTCCGCATTATCTTAAAGCTATCTTGCATTTTTACCTCACTGCTCATCACGAATGAAGTACTTTCATTTTTTTTCATTATTAAAATTTTAAATGTTTACAACTATTTATTGTTTTCACCTACATGGATCTTATATATCGGTAAAAACTCCAAAATGTTACTTGAAATCTTTGATGAATTATTATCTCATTGATCCTGATAAACGTCATGTTAAATTTTGGATTTTTTGAAATTGAGAATATATAATTTTATGAAACTTTGAAGTTCTACCAGTACCGTTATAGGAGATGCCTTTTAGGCACATATCAAACTAAACAGCTGAGTTAGGCATTATTATTAAACTGCAACACCATTAGATTTAATCATGACAGACACTGAACTATCAAAATCAAGCTCACTCAGAACATAAACATTTGTATGTTGCAAATGAACTGATTTAGGCCACATGTCACGAAGAATGAGAATCCAGCTTTCCAGACATTACATCGAGTTGTATTGAAAGGTCTCAGATTTTTGTGAGAAGGCTCATATAGACCATGTTTACTGCTAAACAGTAATTGGAACTAACATAATGTGTGGAACAAATGTTAACATTTAACGTCGAACACCTTGAAATGTCTGGATCAAGGTTACTTAGATATTGAAGTATTTTATCGCTTAATCACTGTGTGTTAGCCAATATGTTATCCATATATACTAGTAATAATAGGAGGAAGGTTCAGCTCAAGCCACTAGGGTTCTGAATGTCCTTTATCTCGTGAAAAAACCTCGATAGGTCATGTGAATCGAGTCCGTATGTGTCATTATGTCTGACATCGAGTGACCTTGAGAGGTATCGGTATTTACAGAGTGAGAGGTACCGGTATTTACAGAGTGAGAGGTACCGGTATTTACAGAGTGAGAGGTACCGGTATTTACAGAGTGAGAGGTACCGGTATTTAC
>JAAUYG010156157.1_pt1 | contig 10109 bp, 6 predicted proteins | sample 7278091 | NCBI WGS metagenome assembly JAAUYG01 (sample SAMN14350201, study PRJNA611818) | marine sediment metagenome | isolation source: surface marine sediment (0.6m) | place: French Polynesia: Moorea | collected 2018-08
AAACGAAAAATATTCGTAAAAAATCAAAAAATAATTTTTTTCCAAAAATGAAAAAAACGTCTGGGCGTATGGCCCATAGGACACAACAACCAAAATTTGAAAGAAATCCGAGCGTTAGGTTCAGAGAAAATCGCGCCACGGACGGACGGACGGACGGACGACGGACAAAAGTCCCATACCATGACCTCTGCTGACAGAGTCTAGCAGAGCTAAAAATAACTGTGATCACCTGTTTCATACCTGGTCAATATCGGAGGTCACACTAATTCCCTTCACCCAAGCTTCCCCTGAAGACATCACTTCGTCCCCAGTCAGCATCTTGAATGTGGTGGTTTTTCCTGCGCCGTTGACCCCAAGCAGACCAAAACACTCCCCTTGGGGGATCCCCAAACTGAGGCAGTCAACCGCGAGCAGACGCCCGTAGTATTTGCTAATCTCCGACAGTACCAGAGCATCGGACTGGAAGAGGTCTTGCGCCGGTGTGGTGTTGATTCTCTGTCTTTCCAAGGCGACATCGCTATCTTCTTGAATCTCTGCTGGACCAAATCCGGATGCTCTCGCTCTGCCTCTGCGTGAAGAAACCACGGCATAGTATATCTGCTGAAACACCTGCGACTCGATCAAGAACAGCAGAATGAAATATGCCAATCCCTGTATAGCTAGGAAGACCAGCATTCGGCCAATGCCACCCGGAGCCCATGCCAGGTAGTTGGTGTTGTAATCAATGCAGAGATCGCCGCAATTGCCTACAGATGAAGAATTACACCAATCCGTTGTAACACTAATACAGCACATTAGCATGTTCTGTATATATATATGGATATGACAGCTTCTAAATGACCAACAGTCATATTATGTGCTTTTATGCAATAATGTTATAGCACTCATGGAGCATCAAAGGCGAGAAGCGATGCTTTAAATTTAAACATAGCAGTAGCATTAATACATAATTTCTAAAAGATTTTTTTTTCATAACTTAACAGTTTTGGAAAGAAATATCAACAGTCACCTTCATAAAAAAGAACCTCCCATCAGAGGATGTTTGAATTTGAAACTTTTTGATTAAGAAACCCGATTTTGAGTTCTCACACTTGAATATGTCTTCGATTAGCTTATCTCAGTCTAAACCTACAGATCACTGGCTTCATCAACAAATACATGTATGTCTGAGAGACGAGTTTTGCCTGGTTTTTCATTGATTCAAATTTTCAACCAATTACAGGTCTTTGAATGTAGATCTAGTGATGATTAGCTCATTATATATGCAAGCAGCCCCAAAACATTTTCCGAAATTTTCCCTTAATACATACCAGTCTTATATCACCTAAATATGATTAGAATTTGTCAATTCAACAGAAGGTGTGGCCACCATGCACAGCAGTCAATAGACTGACCAGTGGTGCCAATGGAACTGGGTCCAATCCATATTATCCCCAAAATGGAAGGATATATTTCAGAGATTATACCATTAAAATTTTGATACTTGAGCCTATTAGCAGATGTCTCACCCGGGCAGCAGGGATTGGGCTTGCTGCTATACTTGCAGCTTTCCTGCACTACCGTGTTGTTGCATATGGAGAGAAACTCGTAGTTGTCGTAGAAGACGCTGAGGCCCTGGCCGAGGCAGAAGTTAGGCAGGAAAGAGAGGAAAGCCCACTCCAGGGCCTTGGACAGTGCCAGGGTGTTCAGCTGGGGGATCTTCAGGATGTCCACGGCTAGGGTCGTGGCTATGCCTGAAAATGTAATACAGTAGAACCTATCTTGAAAGACTGACCCCTTGGCCATAAAAACATGGTCTCTCTCAAGACAGGTGGCCTCTGGCTACAGGTTCATTTACATTGGAAGGACTTTCTGCCAAAAGACTAGTGGTCCTTCATGGCAATGGTCTCTCAAAAGAGATTTCACTGTACTACAGAATGCATGTATTAGCTGGCACTTTTTATAACAACAATTACTGGTAGTGATGTCGCAATAGCTATTTTGTGGCAATGCTGATATAGCACAATACAGTGCGGAAAAAGGACAACAAATTGACAAAGCTGATAATGTGTTTGGTACTGTGCTGTGTATAAGCACATGTATAGCCTGAATTTTTTAACACTAAGCCTCATTTTGAATAAATTACTAACTTTATTAAAACTATCATTCCCTAGAGGGCCAAAAAATATGAGCTACATGTACTGTACTGCATAATACATGGAATTAATTAATCAATTTTAGAGGCTACTAGGCACTGCTGCAGGTACTCTGATAACAACTCTGGTGGTATAGCACAAATTTACAAAATTAAGGTCTCATCACCTATTTTTTCCCCATGTTATTTACACACTCTTCTTCAAACTCAGGTTTTGGATAAAGTTTATATAGTTCTTACTGTGTATTAATTTAAGGTGCAAGGCATAAAATTAAATACTCACCTTACTCAGCTTGCATATTACTACTCCAATGAACAGGATGAAATAAGCCACTTATTAGTACAAAGCTAAAATATGATTTAACTTAACCATGTGCCATTTTAGAACTACATTTACCTTGACCATTTACAGTTTAAAAGATTTAAGTTTAGCACGTCTTGCAATTTAACATTACAGCAGTTTATAACTTGTCAATGATCAATTATAGTTTGAAACGCCATTTATAACTTGAGTGCCTACTGTTATCAAATACCATTTACCATTTCATTTCCTAGACCATTTACAATGAGCCATCGACCATTTATAAAGTCCTCTAGGGCTAATAGTCTTTACCTGACAAGATGTTGAACATGGTCAACCACACCAGGCCGGTGGAGGGGACGGTGAATATAAAGGACAGAATGTACATGAAGGGGAGTATAGCCCAGCCGTACAGCAGCAGCAACAGAAATATGTCAGCAAAACGTCCATCGTCCACATAGGCATCAACTCCAAAGGCGGCGAACACGACGATCAGTAGAACACAGGGAAGGAGATAGTTAACGAGGTCCCAGGTAAACGTCGCAAACCAGAACGTCGACCATTTCACCCCACTGACGATCTGACAATGCTTGGCTTTTATCGCCCGCTCGCGTATTAAAAATACCACAAAACTGCTGGCCAGAAATGCCATGCCGAACAGTATGTTGAAAGACAAGGTGAACCCCATGTACAATTCTCGCAGTTTGTCGTTGATTTCATCCTCGACGTCCCGTGGAATCGGGTGGTTTACGCTGACGATCGAGTGATTTATACCCAGGAGAAAACGCAGAATCGTGTTTGTGATGGCACCAAGGGATATGGGGGCAGAGTGGTAGGCCTGGCCGTTGAAAAAAGCTGTTGCTCGTGTTTGAAATTTCTCTTTTTTTTCATCGGAGAATTCAGCAGCAATATCGAAGTGATTTGTGTATCGCGGCAGGCTGCGGTTGCCTTGATAAATGAGATAGTCTTCCACCGAAGGATGTTTGTCGTTCTTCACCCGATGGAGTGCAGTATTCGGATCGTGAAATATCTCTGAGTAGTTTCCTGCTAACATTTTGGTGGTCTTCGAGGAATTAGCATTTGTGCCGTAGGCCACAACGTTGTAGTCGAAGCAATCGGTGTTGAGTATAAGCGGAGGCGAATCTTCGGAATGTGGTAGGGTTTTCACTATAATTAATGCCGCGATGGCAAAGAAGAGAGGCACAAACAGCTGGGCTAAAGTCACCAGTTTGTTTCGGAATGTGTGCAACACTCGCTTGACGAGCATAGCGTGATACTGCTGGGCATAAAGACGTAGTCCTGTGGCTCGGTGCAGGGTCTGTCCAAATCCTAAAATCAAAAGTCAAAGTCAGGTAATACAAACATTTTTTGTAGTTCATCTTCTTATACTCTGAATATTAAATTCACGTTCTCCATTTCTTTTTATTGCAAATTGTGTGTACTACACTGTGTACCACCACTAACCACGATTCATTAAAATGTCCTTACCATTATATGAAGTGCAGCCTTTGAGCAATTCACACCAATTATACATACAAAGAGTAAAAAGTTTATAATATAAAGACAAAACATTTGATGTGACCATCTGAAAAAGCAAATATATTTCTATTGCATCAATTCAGAGTAATGCCAGGGTACCATACCTCTACATTGTATAACTGATACAAGCTTTGAACTAGTCACAAAACCTGGCTTCAGCCTGCAGCTATCAATGTCCTGTGATGGACATGACAACAATCTAGAAGTGCCGACACCTGCAGGCAAACCCTTCCATCCTTGAAACAGCATTATGTGACCTGCTGACCTCTCATGTGGTAACTTACCCACTGAGCCCTGATTTCCACCCTCAGCAAAGGTGCCGAAGGACTTGTTGTTTCTCTGCAGTCGTTCCTTCAGAACACCGTCATTCTTCTCTCCAACCCTGTCGTAAAAAATCACCGGATACATTAAAAGTGCAAATTGTAGGTGGGATGAAGGATGGAAAGCTTTGGTTTAAAATATTAATCTATTTTCAATTAATGCACTTCACTTTATACAAGCGATAAGGCAACAACAAAAGAAGATAGCATCCAATAAAATTTATGTCAGTCCCTTTAATTTCTATTTTAAGACATCCCCCTGCTTTAAGGCCACTTCAAGACCACCAGTCCTGCAACTTAAGACCATGTTTTGCTGGCTGTTTGAGTTGTCTTAAAATGCAGGGACCATCGTAAATGATAAATGTCAGGACATGATGTAGACATAAATATACCATCAAAAACAATGTACCCAACACATTTAATTTTCTGAACTACAAAAGTTAAAACTAAATACAGTACTCGCTTTCGAAGAGAGAATTAATTTCCACATCATTACTATATAATTTAATATAGTCATACAGCACTGCCTCAAAAGCTCAGATGCTACAGATACTACATGTACATGTACCATATATGTCCTTATAGAAGCGCAGTCCCTAATAGACATGCAAGCCCTGCCAGCAACAAACATACCACATCAAATTCACACTAAATGCCAATAAAACATCAAAAGCCCATCAAGAAAAACCAAAATTCAAGCAATATTCCATCCCAATTTGGTTGCTGCACATCCACAAATCGCCACTTCCTTGTAAACAAAGGTCCACGTCAGGGTTCCTGTTTACCATATATATGCGTATTAAAGGTATCAGACGACAGGCTTTATTATAATTGAAATTAATAGATGCGCACCAAAGACCTTGCAATCACGCAGTGCACTTCTATTAGGACGTTTTACGGTATATAACATACAATTCCCTCCAACTAGAATCTTCCAGGTGGAGCCGGTTACCTGAGGAAGACCTCCTCCATCGTGGTGACGGAAGCGCCATAGCTGGACACACAGAGTTCCGCTTTACGCCTTTCGATTTCGGTGAAAAGCGAGTGAAACTGAGGCTTGCAGTGGAACGGAAGAAGGTAGGAAAGTTCCGCCCCTACGTTGCTCTCCAGGCGAGCCTCGGGGACGTGACACTGTATCGTCTCATGCAGCACGCGTACATCACAGTTTCTCTCCTTCACAAGAACCATGTGATAGCCAGCCCCTGCAAAATGCAGAAATGTGAAAGTACGTGTGCAAATAAGCATGATAAGTGCAAGGCCACACTTCTTATTTAAGCTTTGTATGTCAGAGAAGACATATTGCATACATTATGAGACAGGTGTGTTAAAGAATAACATCAAAAGTTCAGGCTTCCTTTAAGAAGTGACCCCAATAATATTATGCTGCTTTGAAAGGTACAATCATAAATTCATTGGAAATACAATATAATTATTGCAAAATTTATATACATAATATATAATTATATTAATGCCAATCATGCATATGTACAGTGTACACTTGTAATGTATATAAGTCAAACGGGTTTCAAACAATTCAGACACACCATATTTATTCTTGAGAAAGAGTGGGGAGCCGCAGCACTGAATGACCCCATCTGTCATGATGGCGATGCGGTCCCCCAGTATATCGGCTTCGTCCATGAAGTGAGTGGTGAGCACCAGTGTGCGTCCCTGACGGTGCTTCTGGAGGATGTCCCAGGTGTGACGACGTGCATCTGGATCCATTCCGGATGTCGGCTCGTCTAGGATAACCACCTGCAGTAATCACAGTGGTAAAAATGAAAAGGAATCAATGATTTAGACACAGTGGTCTCTCTTTTAGTGGCCACACTCAACAGAGGCAATACTCCAAAGATGTTTGCCAACACTACTCTGAATGCATCTAGTTCTACCTCTCACAAAAGGCCACCTCTCTAATGTGGCCACACTTTCTTGGCAATAGGGCAGTCAGATTAGGTGGGACCATGGCACTGCAGATGAAGACAACTTAAAACTCTCTTATAAAAACCATCTACATGATTTACCTATCGAATGCTCAAAGTTACTCTTTGTACATACATTTATGTTGCTTTAATTTATGAAGACATAAATTGTCTTACACTGAAATTGTGAAGATTTAGTTTTGATGTCCTGACATGTTCATTTTCATGCTCAATCAATATATTAGGTGAATGATAAGAACCATACATATTATTAAATAGCAGCAGTAACTACATGTAATTTTTAACATACATATATTTGTTATTCCTGACAAATGCCTTCTTCTGATCTAAGACGACACCTGGCAGCAACTGTACATGTACAGGTACATCAGTCAAGGACCTGTGTCTAAGCAAAATCTACATGCCATTGTGCCATTACAGATCACCGCATATCACTTTGTAATTTGCGTCGTATAATTATTCTACATTGTAGATATAGAACTACCGTAGTCCCAGTCTGTGTCATTATTTGGGGTCTCCAGAGATGCTTCTGATAGGCGTAAGAGGTGGGGTCGTAGGCCTTCCAAAAGTGTCTTCAGAGACCCCAAAGAACGACACAGACTGGGCCTAACATAGAACATGATGTGCAGCCGTAGATTAGGCAGACCTTGGAGCCCCCTATCAGTGCTATTGCCACAGACAGCTTCCGTTTCATCCCTCCAGACAGGGTCTTGGCCAGGGCCCGCCGCTTTCCTTGCAACCCAAACGCATTGAGCATCTCCTGTACCTCTGTCTCCACATGAGCAGATGGGACCCCTTTCAGCTGTCAAACACAAATCACAAAAACACAAATCAGGACCTTCAATAATTGTGCGGACAATTGACAGTCACAAATGTACATGAATACAGACATACATCCTCGCCAGCCAACTGTCAGTGTCCTACAGATTCATTTGAAGGGGCCATCAACCGCTGGTAACTTGGCCACAAATTCCTACTACTGGGCTTCTGACATTACACAAATTTGAAACATTTAATTTTTGGGGGCATTGCAAAAGTCACCACAGAATCAACGGCAACGGCTCAAGACAGCCTTATGAATATTCATTGCCTGGGCTAGGAATAGCATCATTTTTCAAACCCAGCTGCCAAGACCTGCGGATGCAGAAGGGTTTGGGGTCTTGGCTATAGCAAGATGATAGACATAGTACATTTCAATTTAATTTATTAGACAACATTATAATACTGTATGATATTCCTGACTTATTCGACATCCCTCGAAAAAAGACCACCCCAGAATTAAGACCACTTTAGCCTCGACCATATCTTAACCTACTTCACAACACCTGGAACTAAACAGGAGTTACATGTATTGACATTCAGAATAAACAATATTACTGATCAATTCATGAGAAACAGTGTAATTCAATAGAGTAAAATGACCTGTTTCATTTCTTTTCATAATACACGCGGGAATATGCTATGCAGTCAATACTAGGACTATTCAAAGACACATTTTTTAGCACACCCACAACGTACAGATCTAAGAGGAAATAGGTGTTTTGAATGCAATGCGCATGTGCACCAAAGCATAGTGGGACATAGTGTCCACATACATTGGCACATTTATCACAGATGAAACTGCGAAAGTACAACTAGATGCTTCAATCGTTGACAGGAGTGACATTTTGTTAGCAAAGTGTATACAAGACAGTACACAGATGGTACTTTAATTCACCAGATATCTTACTTTAACACTAACTCTTGTATATGACAAAGGCATCAATGTTCGAGCCACCCTTACCCAGAATGCAACACCTAGATCTCATGCATGCAACATGTCCTCAAAGATAAATAGGCAGCTTTCAACAGTAAATACGTATGACATATATGTCATGCTATCCCTTGTATGGGACAATGCCATATGCATCATATACATGTACGTTTATTTTTAACTTCTTTCTCAAACCTTGGCAAAGAATTCCAGATGTTCAGTGACAGTGAGAGTGTCAAAGAGCACATTGTGCTGCGGACACAGGCCAAGGCTGTGTCTGACGCCCCGAATGTCTTCACGAATGTCAAACCCGTTAACCAGCGCCGTGCCATTGGTTGGTGGGAAAAAGCCTGTAAAAGAACAGTAAATATGGTAAAAAGGGAATATCAAAGAGAAAGTTGAATAGCATGCACTTTGATATACACAAGCCAAATACATGTACCTTTATCTAAATGCAGACATGCGCACATCAAATTTAGTGAAAAGGTTAACAGAATCAAGATGAAGCGTCATAAATTCTATGCAGTTTTGTTTGAGACATTTCTGGTGATTGGACAAAGTCAACATTCATAACAAGGTAATAACATCCGTATCGGTAATTCAAACATATTCAGTCAGTATAACCTAAATGTACCTGGCAACAGATACAAAATCGACACTTGAGGATAGATATGCTTTTCTGTGTGTAATGTGTGAAGCCAACAATAGGGGTATGTCCCACTACTAAATCGCAACATGAATATTCAGTTTCATGGGGCATTCAAGGCCCCCTTGGCCATAATGCATCCTTTAGCCAATAGATTTGTCCCATATGAAAGCTTCAGCCAATCAAGAGGTGTCCACTGTTTTCGTGCCTTTTCGTTTCTTTGGGGTACCATCGGAAAATCTTCCTGCCTAGGGGTTTAAAATACTGTCTATTGCAATTGATTGTTATTAAAGCTTAGGCAGACTGCGGTTACCACATTTGTTTACATCAAATGCTATGCCCTTTCCCTCCACCCCCCCCCCACCCCCCACACTCCCACCTCCCCTAAAATAATCTAGTCACCAGGTAATGACCAACTTCAGGTCAACAAGTCTTTAGGATACCAGAAAATAGCCACTCTATGCTATGCAACCGACCTGTTAGCATGGAGATGGTTGTGGTTTTCCCTGCCCCATTATGCCCCAGCAGTGCCGTGATCTGTCCCTCATACATATTCAGCATCATCCCTTCCACAGCCACCGTAGTTTTGCCCTCACTTTTGAACTCCTGAGACGTAAGAAAAGAAGAACGGACAATTACAATGAACTTGACATCGAAGGACGTGGCTTGGAAAGATGGTTAGTTGGTACTGAATCCCACACATGGCATTGAAAAAGGTCTCGTGGGATGTTTCAGCTTACACACAGGATTACTGAAGGCATTACCGTAGTACCGGTATTAACATGGCAACACAACACAACTGCATACAACTGATGCAGTACTCAGTATCTTGTGAACGCACTCCAATACAGCATTTTACAATGCCTTATGGGCCAGCTGACAGCTGATATGGTACTTTTGAAATGAGCCGTTTACCTGAAGTCGTTACGGAGCTTACCAGGCCTTCACAAGCTGACCCATTGCCCAATTATATTTCCTTGATCGTTTTGGTATTTCTCCACGATAATCATCATTAAAGAAAATAAACTTAGCCATTGAAGACCAGTTTCTACAAAAATCTTCAGTCTGGAGATGTGTTTTAATATCGATAATCGCCTTGGCAATCATTCCCTATCCCCTGTTTAAGGCTGGTTTTAGACTTGGGAATTAATGTGGAAATCGTCCCGAAATCCTTCACGGTACCTTTCTCAGATTCTTGATTTTGACCCCTGGCTGGAGGTCGGTGGGATCCGATTCGATGAATTCCGATGAAGGTCCGGTGTCCTGGCCCGGGATTAACAATGGAGTGGTTTCTGGATCGCTGTCAGTACTGGATGGGAGGCTTCCACACCAGTAGGATCTCTGGACACAAAAGTCGCAAAAAAAATTTTATAAATTCGAACGAATTTATATATTCTCACCGTGAGGTGTCAAACCATAACTCTCTGCCGTGGGCTCCAGTCCACGGACCCCTAGCCATCTGGAAACGAATGT
>JAAUYG010039982.1_pt1 | contig 10108 bp, 7 predicted proteins | sample 7278091 | NCBI WGS metagenome assembly JAAUYG01 (sample SAMN14350201, study PRJNA611818) | marine sediment metagenome | isolation source: surface marine sediment (0.6m) | place: French Polynesia: Moorea | collected 2018-08
AATAAGTGGCTTAGATGGGTTTTCCTTTCAAAGAAAATGTTGTCTGGAAATAGTAATTGTTTCACTCTTTCACCCAAACCTAATCACATGTGGAAATATATCTAAATCTACCAGCCATGATGCGGTTTGTTCCTTGGACACAAATTGGCTCCTAATTTGAAAATGACCCATATACTTTCTGGTCTCTGCACGAAGTGTAACTTTGGTACATCCGAGACTCAATGCCTGTCTGTTCCATTTTGTGTTTTTAGCTTCTCCCGTTGTACTCTATATTCTCAGTTTGAACATAATATACAAATGTATGTCATTCGGAACCCGAAACATTTTGTGCCACAAATTCCCTGACTGCCCCGGGGTGACTGCATGATTTCGTTTCATTCGCAATGCGAAAGGCAAGTTTGGTGGATCCGTTTGTTCATGCAAAAGTAAACTCTTTCTCTCTTCAGGTAATCTTCACAATTGCTATATAAGCGCTTCGCAATTGTAAGACAAGCTTTGGGCGTGATTATTCTGCAAAATGTTTGAAACCGAGGCGCCAGAATGTGTTTATTTGTGTCAAAGTTCACATGCTGCCACAATTTGTTTCGGGCAAACCGGTCGTAACTTTCGGATATTTCCCTAACCGTTCCAATATCTTTCCGGTATTTTCCTGCCAAAGATTTTCAAATACTACTTATATTATTGCGTGGCCATTCCCCAGAATGTGCGATAAATGGGATTTGTTGTGGTAATCGTGAGACTGGTCTCGAGTTTTGCATCTCCATAAGAACCTAAGAGGACAGTGTTTACATAAGTAAACAAAAACAACTCACCGCAAGACATATACACAGTGGATCTCACTTTGCGGTCGCCTTAGAAGACGACCTCATAATAATAGCCACTTCCCAGCAGTGCCAACACTGCATTTGCATTGTTAAGTAGTCTTGACAAATAAGACCACCTCACAATTAAGACCAGTTTTAAGCAAGCCCGTAGGTGGTCTTAAGTAAAAAAAGGATAAAATAAGAAGCCCACAGATTTAATACGGGGAGACGGCCTTTGTTTTCTTTCTGATCCTCGGACGCGACGGTTTGCGACTGGCTTTAATCCATATTAATAAATGCATGTTTATATAGACGTGCGCTTTGTATATTAATGCAATAATAGAAGGGCAGCGTTTGTAATAACGTCGACAACCTGAGATCAGTTCCAAGACACGTGACAGAAAGATTGACATGACGCTACAAAAGTGTATAGATGATAATTACTGTGCTTGAATCGTGACAACTATTTGCATTATTCGTCGGAATAATCTCATTACAGGTATTATGTTTGCTGCAAATATAGCATGCACTTCGCGTCATGGGTGGCGTCTAAAGTGGACAGGGTGGACGTAGGTTCTTGGCGAGTTTATACGGTAAAAGAGGATCAGTCTTGTCCGATGAATGCAAATTGTACACAGGAGCCTCGTATTTGTCCTCGACTGATCCTCGATTCCGCGAACAACAAAAGTCGACATGTCCGACATGAAACCGATCCTTAATCTACAAATCCTTCTGGCTCTGTCACCCGCTCCGATGTGATATAACGCCATACATCGCTGTTTAATCAAGCACTGTAAACAACTGCCCTGGGTTTATAATGCAAATCAGAATATGGCCTGGCTTGAAAACCCAAGACTACGTGCCGGCTGTTTTTATTGTGTCTTTATATATGCGAATTTTATAGTCGGGTAACACTTGAGAGGCGCCCAGAGGCACATGGGTGATCACGACTGCAGGCGTACCAAAGGCCATTAGCTTAAGCGTATATATTGGATAAACGTAAACGATTTTAAAGAGAAGGAATTTAAAGTAATTGGCAGCAATTGAAATGAGAAAACTGCTAAATGATAATCGATAGATGTGATGGATGTCCAGTAAGACATTACTTCGGTATGTTTTTGATGCAGTGAGGCTTCTCAAAGTCATCTAGAAGCTAGTAGGATAATGGCGTTGGTTCCACCAGAGATTAAGGAACCCCCATGGTCAACGGCCACACTTGGTGATACTTTAATAAAGGAGGATGTCATCCATCACGATTCAATAAACAATTCGTTCGAGCTCCATCCTCAGGATTTTTACCCACCCAATATCATAGTCAGGAGACAGAAGCTGCTCGAAAGATCGCACGAGACTCGTCCAAAGAGACAATCCCAAAAGACTCATAAAAACGAAGCAGACGAACGGCCCATGCCCAAACGCGGGATTACGAAATTTAGGCGGGAAAACAGCCACTTGGGGAGACGTCGACTTCCCAAATTTCGAAGAGAATTTCGTAGATCGAGATCTTTTTGCCAGGGTAATTCTGTTTCTGCTAACGTAGAGGATAGGCTCCGTAATATAGACTTGTGGATAGAGAGAACGAGGCGGAAGTTACTAGAACCGGAAGAAGATTCTGCAGACGACAGCGACGACAATCGGCTCAAGGGCCGGCGGTACACAATCTTGCCCAGTATTAAAATAAAGGTATGAAAATGTGTAAAGTAGCTATGTGTGCAAATATAATTTTGAACTTATGCAACAGTATGCTTTAATAAGACGCAATTATCTTTAATGTGATAACACAAGAAAGGATGGCTATAAATAGTTAATGTTGCTCACCGAGTTTTATTGTGACACACAGTTTGACATCAGTAACTACGCAGCAGTTAATAATATAAATAACTTTCTAACACCAAAATGTTTTTGTGTTTGCAACATATTATGCAGTGAAGGAGGGGGTGTCCTTACTAGTAATCTTAAGCATGGAAAAGACAATAGTGCCAAGGTGAGTAGCGAAGTTAAGTCTGTTCCCAGGCTTAAGATTTTTTTCAGAAACTGGCCCCATGTCGGTTGACACATGAAAAAAAAGTACAGTCTGTTGCCTGAGGAAAAACGTTCTATTACATTTAGTCATAACGGAGCCTCTTCAAAATCAAGGTTCGACCAGGCCTCCACGTGCAACTCTGTCGCTTCTGGTTAGAGTGGGGCTGTGTTCGTGTAGTACAAAGTGGTACTTTCTTCTCAGGTACACTACCAAGTATATGGTAAACGAAAGGTCTTCAAAAGGTACTCCTGACAAAAAAAAACATGTTTAAGGTAGATAGTAAAACAAAAAGAAAAGATACGAAATTAAAGAATTAGTAGCACATAGTACTCTCAATCCTGGCCATAAAACAAAAGGCCTCTTTCCAAATGCTGTTTTTGTTGTTTTTGTTGTTGTTGTTTTTGTTGTTGTTGTTGTTACTGTTACGGTTGTATGTTTTTGTTGCTACATGTACGCATGATCATTGTGTCATCGCGATTATTTAAGGCACAGTCTGTCGCAATCTGTCTGATGTGTAAAGCTACGGAACTAATACGGACTTATAATATTGAAGTTGATAGCTATGGTGGCGGTTGTGATGGCGCTGTATGGTAGTTGTAATAGTAGTTGTTATTGCAGCAGCACCTGAAGTATAAGTAGTGCCAGGAGCAGCTGCTGCTGCAGCATTAGTAGTGGTTTGGATTTCTTAAATTTTGAGTTTATGATTTGAACTATTTTGTCGTTTTCATTAGCATGGGACAATGGAAGCAACAAAAAAAAAATCAAAAAGCTACTCCTCCTTCAAGTCGCTTTTAACTGGTTTCAGACTTCTCCTGAAATTTCGTCTCGACTGTACTCACCAAAAGTTCTGTCTTGTATTTTTGAAATTTTCAGTTTCCGATTTTTATTGATTTTTTTTCTGAAAATTTCACGTTCACCATTGTAATATATAAGGAAACTGAAAAGTGCAATTAACTCAAAAATGAGACATGATGGTAGAGGGAAATGGGGTAAATTTAGGGCCCCATGAGTAAGTATTCAATGTATACAGGGTACTTTTGACAGTTAAGTGTTCAAGGTCAATCTGAGGTCATTCGGTGTATTTCTAATTTTCGACAACCTGGTATCTCGAAGAAAGGCTGTCTGTAGAGCTAAACGGATGAAAATTTGGGCCTCGGGGGTAAGTATTCAGTGTGTACAGGGTACTTTTGTAGGTTAAATATTCAGGGCCAGTCTAATGTCATTTGGTTCATTTTTAGTCTTCATCAATTTATATCTCGAAAGAGGCTGGTTTTAGAGCGAAACGGAGGAACATTTGGGCCTCGGGTAAGTATTTAGTGTATACAGGGTACTTGTGACAGTTTAGGTGCTTTAGGGTCAATCCGAGGTCATTAAGTGCATTTCCGATTTTCGACAGGATTACTTGAGTAATCTGAGCACATAGATGCTTAGCTAGTAGCTACATGGCTGGTAGGCATTTAAATCTAACTTATTCCTGTCTGGCAAGTGACCAAGCAGAGCGCAAAGGCCCCTGGGCCTCTTGTTAGTGGCAATAGCAGTAGGTCGTGACATTAGGCAATAAGTGGTCATGAAAAGCCAAGTTCAAGGTTAAGTTTATACGTTGAACTCATGCCAGTATTTCGACCTGTTTAGACGAGATTCAGTAGTGGGGAGTGCTATACTCTAAATGGCAGAAGAACTTTTGTAGGCTCTTTAGCTTAATCGCTAACTGCTCTGTCTTTTGTCTACATACAGAAGTGGTGCAATATATAAATAATTCATAAGTATAGACTAGTTATGCTTTATGCCAATAAGTAATTTAAATTAAACAGAAACAGAATAAGATTGGACAAACAGTATACATGTTCAGCATGCAGCTCCTAAAATATATTTGCTCCGTAGTCAAATTGCTATTTTGGGTCTGTATATCTTTATATTTATGAGATAAAAATAAGGATTTTTTAAAAAGGCAAAATGTAATATAAAATAACACTGCAAATGGTATATCCTCCTGGGTTTCTCTCTGCAAGAAGGCCAGAAGCACGAGGAGGTAAAGTCTTTGCCAGCAAAAGGGTGTTATGGCACATAGAGTTTTCACGCACCAGGCGGGCGTTTTCCCATAGACCTTTTATATCCGAACTCTCTGACACTTTGTCGCCCTGCCTTTAATAAAAGCGGACCTGACCGGACCTCAATGCCACCTATCAGTCATTCGGTGCTTGAGTTCCGTGGACGCCATCGATAAAGACGCATTGACTATTCCGGTTCAGTTTACTTTGCTTGATTGGTTTGTGTTGCATTGGTCGGTCGAGAAAATCTCGAATAGGCAACTGCATTGAGAACCCCCCTGTCGAGAGCCTGGTAATTAAACAAACCAAGCCAAATCAACCTCGCCAGCGCCTTCAGTATTCACCTTGGCACCGCTGCTAGAAGGGCAAACACATAGTAAGAGATATAAGTATACCACCCCCGCCGTAGCCACTTTTCTGTTGTGGACCTTTAACCTGCCTTTCCATAGATATCGCACAGGTATATCTCTAAACAAAAAGTGCTATAGATTGAGACAGATGCGTAATTTTAGAAACATCAAAAGCCGCAGGTATAGGAAGTCCCCTACCGTTTATTTTCACAGACTGAAGTGTCGTTTGATTTCTTTGAACGGTTCGAGTGACACCGATCCACGCGACTTGTTAAGCGTCGTCAACCGACGTTTAAAGAGGCCCCCATTGATCAGGTGAATTTACTGCTGGGGAGCTGGACAAACCGAGAGTTGGTCGCCATAAACGGGAGTGGCATTTAGAGAACATGGAGGAATTCTGGCGACAGCAATGCCCCATGGATTTGGTGGTGACAAATATTTAACGACGTCCGGATCGCACCGGAAACGCGATATTGACGGAGTGGCACCCCGTTCAGAATAGGGGATCGATAGGCCAAGGCTAATGGAGACATGTAAATTGCCCAGGCTAACAATTTAATAACCTTCGCCTAGATAGTCCACTGGTCAGCAGCAAGATTGGAGATGGCATACGCTCCCACAGAAATGATTGAAATTCCCATCATGCGACGGGAGGAACTGGCATAAGTTTCTTCAGACTGAAGGGAACACTTCCACCTTGCGACGATAGGAAGTGGCATAAGTTTCTACAGAAGCGAACACTTCCACTTTGCGACGGTAGGAAGTGGCATAAGTTTCTACAGAAGGGAACACTTCTACTTGCGACGGTAGGGAGTGGCATAAGTTTCCACAGAAGGGAACACTTCCACCTTGCGACGGTAGGAAGTGGCATACGTTTTCTACTTAAGGGAACACTTCCACTTGCGACGGTAGGAAGTGGCATAAGTTTCTACAAAAGGGAACACTTCCACCTTGCGCCGGTAGTAAGTGGCATAAGTTTCTACAGAAAGGAACACTTCCACCTTGAAGGTGACGAGTAGAGTCGAAGTATGATCCATACAAAAACAATTTCCGCTAAAGTGACATAACCTTCCACTAAAAAGCACAGTCATTAGACTACTGGCCCATGCATACGCTTTTTTTTTTTGTTAAAAAAGGACAGCACTTTCACCTTGTGAAGTTCATTGGTCACCGGGCAGATCCAATCCTACTTGCCAAAGATTAATGGGACCCTCTTGTGAATTATTGCTCAAGTTCCTCGCCTGGTCGTCAAAATTTATGGCTGGCTATCTTCCATTAACCAGCGCCGTATTTGGACGAGGGGATTGCGTTTGGAGAAGCACTATCTGGGCTGTCAGGAAGCGACTGAGATTATGACGGACAACGTGGTCCACATGTACGGTTACAACGGGAAGGTGGTCCGCCATATGGTGCTTGTCCCAGCGCCCGGCAACCGGGCTTCTGGGCTGGACCAACGAGCGCGCGGGTTTCCAGTTTCCCCGTTCACACAACAGGGGCGGCGCCCACGGCCCAAATGCCTCGAGCCTCCGGCAGACGACAATTTAAGCGACATTAAGAGACAGTATATCCGGAAGCTCTGGACAAGCGCCTACCCAACGAGACACCACCTTTGTGACAAGTCTCATGAGAATGAATATGGCCGTTCGCACACGTTGGGTGAGTTTCCAAAAGGATCTGGAAATCTCCACAAAGGAAAAGCTCGACTCAGGAAACGTCGATTGCTGCATCATCCAACGCGACAAGAGGAATATGAAAGAGTGACCGAGGCAGAACCTACGTCTGTTCACTTTAAACCGGAAGAGAGGAGCTCTAATACACTTTCGGAGCACAGTTCAGACCCGAAAGCATCGACCACAAAACGACAGGATAAAGTAACGGAAATATTAGCTATACCTCCCCCGCGGGATCGTGCTTATAGCTTTCCAATTGGCGCCACGGACTGGAGTTTTCCCGCCAATTTTACCGAAAGCAGACGACCCGCCAGCGTGTCCAGTGAACCGGAATGTGACGTCATACGCGACGTGGTTCAAGACCAGCGAGAGGAGGATCCGATGTCTCGCGTGTCTAATGACGTACTTGGAACGGCGCTAAACAAATCTTTGGTTCTTGAACGCGTTCCTGGCAAACCGCCTTGCGTCCGTCATGCCCGACTGAGCAGATCGTTAGTCAGTCACGGTCTGGTGCCTCTGCAGGATTTGAAACAGTTTGAACTGGTGGGTATCAAATTGGCACACCATCGACAGTAATGACCGTTTCTGGGCACATCCTGTTTGTATCGTTTCGGTTCTTTATACGATACACTATTGGGCAAAATGCTTGTCACATGCATGTTTAGAAGTATAGTTTGAAGTAGAAAGATTTGTCAAAATGCAGTGGTTGTCTGGTCAAACAACTCAAATACAGCTAATTAAGGACTCATAAACTTTGTTTTTAAATGCTGTGCTACTCAGATGATTGTTCATTAAGAAGACTGTATCAAAATAAAAAATACCAATTGTGTATGTGCGTGACAACTATTTTGGCCGATAGTGTATTTGAATCTATACTCATGCAAGTTACGATAGATGCTCAGAATAACCCACTCACAGACTATAGCTAGCCTCATTTAATTCTAGTCTGGGACAGATTATTTTAGCACTGAAATTCTCTTAATTGTTTTAATATTTGACCAGAATAATTAATTTTGGGACTGGCAGCCTGACATTATAATAGAAATTTTGCTTTGCATAAAACTTCATGTCTATCTTCTTGATGGATTACATGCTGGCTATTCTCCCCTGACATCTAATGTCACAAGGTTCAAACGTTTCTGCGCTGCGAACGCCGCCGACCACTTGTCGGAATGTGGTTGCATTTTGCCGGGTGAAATCTATTTTCTGCATCAATGAAAAATGTAATTGTCAACAAAGTGTAAGATACCTTGAATCCTGAAAGTCATCTTCGATCTTCGCAATTAAACTTGGGTAGCGATATACCATGAATAGTGATGGTTATTGTAAGGCGTTGGAACCGGCAAGTCATCCTACATACGGGTATTTTGTATTTTTCAGCCATTGCTGCGTTTTAAGCGTGCTGCGCAGACGATTCTTACGTTACTAAGGGCAACGACGTCTAGTAGGTAAGAATTCATTAACATTCAGTACCTGAGCCTAAGGCGTTGAACTTGACTAGTTGGTTGGACTTCTTGGCTTGTCACATAAATGTTGCTTTCAAGCATATTTAAAAGATACAACGTGGTCCTGAGTTTCGCATTAGGGAACACTATGAAAATTGTAAGGCTTCAATGGATCGGACAGTCGAACACTGGATACTACCTCTTACCACATGTTAAGTCCCTAAGTAAGCTGTGAAACTGGGCCCAGGTGTGTTGGTACACGTGTAAAACCATCTACGGTGTCACCGGGTTTAACTGCTCTTGTTTATATCTGGGTACCGTTGTAAAATCCACTGTTGGTGTTCTAGGATAACGTTGAGGATATCGCTAACGATTGCCAACACCGGCAACATATATAATAATATGTGTCACTAACTTGGATGTTCATCGAGTTTGAGTGGCATCGGACCCCATGAGTGATGGAAGTCATAGCCTAGGTGCATCTCCTCTCACCATGTATCTATGACAATCATTTATATATTTGTACACACAGTAGAATTTTACACACATACTTAACCCTACATAAATAAGGTATAACCCAAATGCACATACATGTACCCAAAACCGTATAGTGATTACAGTTTAATGTAGACTGTATATAGACAAACCGCTTCAAAAACAGCTTCGCTGACCCGCGGAGAGATGATAACCACGTTTGAGTGGTGCTGTTCCGGAATATTAATATAAAAGAAATCAGCGGTAAATATTTTGCCGTTCAGTCATCTGCACTCAGTCACCTGTACTCTTATTTCTAAACATTTTTGTACTGAATCTAACGCACTAAAAAGCAGTGCATAGAGTATGAAAGCGCCACATGTACTTTAGACAAAACAAAAACGATAGCCGACAAAATATGCATCCACTAAAATAAGCACCAACTATTTTAAAGAATCTTATTCAGCCCTCAAGCGTGTCGTCCCAATGCCAGAAGCCACACAGAAAATTATTAATACATTTTCGCCAGAGATCTGATTCAGTTGTTAAGGAAACGGTAATTAACCGAATCCTGATCTAAAGTATTCTTCTTCCTGTATCCCCCGTGGTAGCCGAGAGACAAAGAGAAACGAGGCCAGTCTACTCTCATTTACACAATACCAGGAGGAACTTCTCAACGCCAGGAACAGTTACTATGGCAACGGTCTGGCCTTTGACCCACTCCTTTTCAAGGCACAAAAAGAGGTATTAAAGTAGCTTTTGTAGTAGCAGAAGCAGCAGCAGTATTGTAGTAGTAGTAGTAGTAGTAATAGTAGTAGTAGTAGTAGTAGTAGTAGTAGTAGTAGTAGTAGTAGGAGGAGGAGGAGGAGGAGGAGGAGGAGGAGGAGGAGGAGTGGACTTAACGTCTGTTTCAAACGCGCAAACGGTTTTTATAATTCATTTAAAATAAAAACAAAAATTAAAAAAAAAAAGAAGAAAAATCACAGTCACTCCAAGAATGGCTAAACGGACGAGCGAAACTGACAAATAACTGGGGAAACGTTAAGTCTCAGGTCCATGTACATCGGAATACATTTGAGGATGCGCTAAGGTACGTTGGGGTTATTCGGTGCATTTTCTGAGTTCAACAAGAACGACAACTTGGACCATGGATTTTCAACCGGGGATTTCACTAAACTTTACCAACCCTCTGGGATTTGGCTGTTAACAATAAACTTCATGCCATTCAGCCTTCTTTGGGCCGCTGGCCTGGAAGTAGGCGCAATGCTCGCAGAGAGGAAGTAGTCTTGGCAAGA
>JAAUYG010298164.1_pt1 | contig 10108 bp, 4 predicted proteins | sample 7278091 | NCBI WGS metagenome assembly JAAUYG01 (sample SAMN14350201, study PRJNA611818) | marine sediment metagenome | isolation source: surface marine sediment (0.6m) | place: French Polynesia: Moorea | collected 2018-08
AAAAAAAAAAAAAAAAAAAAAAAAAAAAAAAAAAGAGTGGTGCAACCAATGGTCGGTCTTAAATTGGAAGGAATTCTTAAATGGCGGGATCTTAAATCACAGGCACCACTGTACATGAATTACTGGTAGTTTTCCACTGTCTTTGCTTCAGGTTCAGTTAAAACTTTATTATTTTGTGTGTTATAGAGGGGGGTGGGGTGGGGGTTGAATCAGGCTTAAAGTCACCTTTCAACAACTCATGATCTTATCACTGATGTTGGATTTGGTGGTGCAAGCAGGTGTATGCAGTTGTAGGTGTGGTGCGCTAATTTGGACCCGTCTTGTTCGGGCCAAACGATATACGCCCCCGACAGTTTTTGGGTGCCAAGCCACCTACTCAATTCCGACACAGGTGAGGAGAAATGAATCACCCAAACCATTATACTGACTTCAAGCAGGCCAATTCAGCTGCCTAAGTCATTACATGTAATGCCAAGCAACTAGCTGAGAAGTGCAAACCTCCTAATTTTTTACTGGTATCAAACCCAAACCTCCCGAACCCCAAGCGGATGCTCTAACCACTATGCTATGGGGCCAGTTTGTGTCTTATTGAATCTTTATTTTAAGAGCCACCTGCAATATAGGGCCACACTTTTACATTCCCATGGGTGGTCATAAAATAGAGGAACTACTGTATTCATCGCAGTCTAGTAAAAGAAATTGCTTACATTTCTCATGTGTTTCTAAAGACACTGTGCAATGCCAACATTGTTTTCTCCACAACATTGAGCAATATTAGCATTGCCTGAGCAATTTCGGGATTTTAGATCTTGCCGCTTTCTTAAGCCACCTGGGATCAGATTCCCAGTAATTACTGCTCTATATCTGCTATCTGGTGTGGAGGAAAAGAGATAATTTACTTATCCCACATGACGAATTGGTTCCTTTGCAGAGACAATCTGGGATTAACTGTATTACAGAGGATTAATTGTATCGTGCTGGATTAACCGTATTATGGGGACTCAGGTTGTCTTTGAGTGCCCTGTAAATCAGATTATGTGTAAAAGGAGTGTAGCCCACCTGTGTTCTTGTATGGTAAGCCATAATGGTCATATTTCTTGTATGGTAAGCCATAATGGTCATATTTTGCTACAAATGGCCCAGCTGTATATAACAGTTGCAGAGACTATTACAGGTAGCCTAGCTTAACTTCCAGACACATCCTCATATTTGTGTATTGACCAATGTTGACCAGGCCATCGGGTTTAGAATACAGTGATGACCAGCTACAAAGCTCAACACCAATAGAATAATTTTGGTTCTACATGTATTTTGGTCAATCGTGTAAAGTTGACTGCACATAACATGCATAAACTTCATACAAATGTTTACTTGGAAGGAGACCTTCACATTGTTATAATCCTCATCATGAGTATTGGAAGGCGAAGATAACGGAGAAGAAAGGAGAAGAAAAAGAAAGAAAGAAGAGGAAGAAAGAATGAAAACAGAGAGAGAATTGTCCTATTCAGGATGCTGGGGGTAGTTTCAAAAAAAAATTTAAGTCAAGAAAATCTTGAGTCGAGAAACAAACTTAAGTTCCTTAATTACAATGGCAACCATTGTCATTTTCACGTGTAAGATTCGTTCTGGACTTACGATTTTTCTAGAACTTGGCCCCTGGATCTTACCCTGAGTTTGATTGTGGTGCGGCGTTTCGTCCATTTCTCTCGCGCCTGACCAGGCTTGAACAAAGATTCTTCTTTCGACAGGTCGGCTTGACTGAGCATAGTGTCCTGTCGAACCACCTGAGGCACGCATAATCATGATAATAGTGACAAATAGTGTGAAAAGACTTCTTAGTAAGTGGAAAAGACTGAACAAATTTCTGCAGCATCAGTGATATCTTGACAAAGAACTAAGGCCAATATTTGAAAGATATTAAACTGGTGATAATATATGTGCCTGCAGAAATTTCACTCACGCATAGGCTGAAAACAGAAAACATTCAGGGAATTTCCTCAACTTGTTACTTGTTATCATTGTTCCCCAATGTACATACTGGATGGAGACCAGGAGAACCAGTTTTGTTCAAAGATTTGTACTAATATTAGCCTATTGTAGCAAAATATGAGTCTGACGACAGTTCTACTATAGTTATAATCTGCTAGTGATATTCATATCGTCAGAGAAATATATTTTCACGTTTGTAAGTACATTGTACATTGTATTGTACGAGACTTACCTGGCGTAGAATGAAAGCAACAACATCTGTGGACTCCCAAAAGCTGGCATGCAGCAGGTATGGCAATGCTGCTGTTGGCAACGACTGCAAGGCATCAGGGTAATACAGGGCATAATCTAACCGCTTGTTACCCCACCAACGATTGGTAACTGAAAGTTGACAACAGCATGTGTAAATGTAAAGCAATGTAAATCGTAAATTGACACAGCAACTGAATACAGCGATGCAACAGAAAAGAGAAATAGTTTGTCTCTCATCGGCTTAATCTTTACAGCATTCTTTTTTCTATTTTTTAGTCTAATAAAGAAATGAAATACAGTATGATGTACCGGTATGCAGTGCCAACTCTTCAAGGTTTTGCCAAATGCCTTTTCTTTTCTGGACCAGCATCGGTCATGAAACGATGTCAAGATACAATGATATATTAAGCTTCAGTGTTTAGACCATGTGACTAGAACATGTAGAACATGTAGAAAGATGAAGGAGACGGTCGAGGGGAAATTTCTCGAACTGATGCTGATTCTGAGACAGCACCTTTGCTTTAGCAGTAGAAATGCACACAACTTAGTTCTAATACATTTGTATATACACACTTCTATTACCAACTTAATATGAAAGTTCAGTCTGAGCTGCAATGATACACTTCTATTACCAACTTAATATGAAAGTTCAGTCTGAGCTGCAATGATACCTCTATACTTATAACATGCATAATGGGACAAGTCTTTTTTCGTTTTCTTTTTTTGGTTGTTATTCATGTTCCTCCAGCTTGAATTCATGAGTTTGTGACACGCCTACTTGGAAGATTTCTTCAACAACTGTTCAAGATGTTCAAGTAGATGGCATAATCTGATAATTGCTTATGTTTTAAATGAACCGCCTTGTAACATGTTGTAGTACTAACCAGTGCTAACAGCAAGCTGTTTTCTGTGAACATGGTGAATGCAATCCAACAACATTTACAACCAATAAATACATAATCTGAACACATGTTATAAATGAACAGAAAAGAAGTTTTAGTATAACATACCAGAACTAATCTGATCTCACATGCCACATTCTTACTATTCACCGGCATTTATCGTACCGGTTACAAAGATTATAAAAAAGGTGAATTGGGATCCTAAAATATGGGTATGCTTCATACAAGTGGGCCAAATAATGAAGTGTGCACATTCAAGAAGCATTTCTCAAGTTCCATATTAAACAGATATATAGAAAGTAGTAAAAGGTTTAGAAAAAGACAAAAGAATAATGTCAACCGCAGGCACGACAGAAACATGGTTATACATGTATTACAACAGGGCTCACTGCCGTTCCAAAATTAGTTCTGCAATTATTTGTTGGTAGGTCTAATCATATTTGGTCATGTTAAGAGTTGTGGCAAGTCAATTTGGGGTAGTGGTAATGTCTTTACAAAACTATAAAGTTAACTCCACTAATAGCGTTTCTTATATTCCATCAAAACTACGTGTACACATATCCAACTTCAAGATGCCTGCAAAAAGCATGTTAGGAAAGAACAAATGATGAAGTCATATGATATTTCACAGAAATCGTATCATGAAATATCATGTGATAACTGATACAAACACATGTAGAATGTATCTCACACTGCCACACATGATCACTCAATCCCAATATACTGGTTTTGCTGTTTAAATCCTAAAATGCAAAACCGCTGTACCATGTTGTAAATGCATTACCTGTAATCTGAAACTCCCAAGGAGATGCATGGCATCTTCCTTGGGTTTACCATAACGTGTGTACAATAATACTATACCCACCATTGACGATCTGTCTCGCCTGCAGGGCGGCTTTCGTTTCCTTAGCAAGCGGTGTTTCCTTAGCAACACTGTTGCCTTGGTTTCTAGCTGTAATGCGGAGGGAAAGAGGCAGACACGGCATGCAGTGACACAACGACAGCACAATATCACGTGAAATCGCTCAACCATGGTAGAATGACAACAGCAAAAAAGGCATGCCCCACAGCAAAGCAACCGCATGCTTTAATACCGTATGAACCACATATAATTTTTCAATTGTACTTACTAAAGCCCTAGTCACATGATCACAGCATTAACTAGGATAATTTCCAGATTACCTCCAGTGATAAACACTACAGAATATCAGACGTTATATCTAGCAGGTCACATCACCGTGTGGCTGCCTAAGGAGGCGAGCCGAAGAAGGCATCCCGAGAGACATCGAAGGCTTTTACATTTTAGCTTTCCTTCATATACTGCCAGCATTATGTGTAAATTTGCTTAAAATACCATAGATGTTTTAGCAGGAAAACAAGTAGCCAGGAACAGGAGGCAAGGATTCAAGATTGTCGTGGATACCCCCACGGATAACAGCAACACGACACGTCAATGCTAGGAAATGTTACGGTTACAGCTAAGGAGTTTCATGAGCATTGTGGACAGACACTGAAAACTTTTCACTGTTATACATTCATAGATGTTGGGTTTGGTCTCAGTCATGTTTGATAAATAACATTAAGTTTTACCATAGCTGAGACTGGATATTGGAGCTCTTCCAATGCTTTCGGCCCTCACTGACATCACCACCCCTCAAGAAGGCCAGCATATGGCTGAAAGCTTGGGCAGAGTTCCAATATCCAGTTTCAGCTAGGGTAAAACTTTAGTTATTTTCACTGTCATCTATTTCCAATATCAGCCTAACATTTAAAACTTGTTTGATGCAACACTAAAGTGTGTTTTTTGTATGGTTGCCTACAACATGTACAATGCCTGCATGCACTGCGGTTGACCAAAATGACATTATGCCAATTCCATCAGTTACCACATGCATGGATATCGGTGATCAATGATGGCTGAGTACAGATCAAAGCCTGTGAAGCTAGGGAGGCAGATGTACCAAGCCAGGTTTCACTGTATGATGGCAGTGGTGTACACAGGTACTAGTACAGTGGTCCCTATGAATTATCTCCACTTTAAGACTGATAATCAGTGACACAAGTCTTACAGTTTCAATATATGACCTAGCTATGAGCATATTTTTAGGCTGAATGGGTGGCTTCTAAATGCAGGGACCACTGTATTCATGAATGTAGCATAAGTTACTCTATGAGCCACAGCCCTTTTCAAACTGTTCAAAACACTGGTACCATGGGTACAGAGCCACGAATAGCAATGATGGCCACAAATACTCACGGTATTAGTTAACGAACCTCACAGTTGTAATAATTATTACTGTTACTCACTGTGGTTAGAAATAGGGATTATGTGTGACCAAGGTGACTGGGGCTTTGTAAGTATAATTCTGTCATGGAAAAATAAACTCCTTAGAACATGTAGATTGAAATCCCTTCTGCCAATGCCGAAACTTAGCTGACAAACATAATTACATGTATGATGTTTGCGCTATATCATCTTGACTGTACATGCATACCTATGTGCAACCATCAAATTTGTCCATTGTCACACCAAAATTCCCCCAATTGAAAACTGAATAATTCAATCAATAGCTGCAACCAACATGGTGAAATTAGTCATCCGGCTTTGTCCTGTAATTCTCTGTACTGACGTTCCCACTGTCACATGCATGATATTTAACCATCTACAGTGGAACCATGCCTAGAGACCACCCCAGAATTAAGACCACTTTTTGCAGCTTCCAACATTAATTTTAGTGCGTAATCATGAGATTAGGGAGCGACCGATCAAAACTTTATATGACAGACTGAGATTGGCCAACGGGTAGTCATATGACCAAGAGTAGTTTGGATTCCGAATGAAACCAACCATTCATGTTGTAGGGGTGACTATCGAAGGCAGCAACACTATCACGATACTATCACGATAATTCATAAACTATCACAATACTATCATGATAGTGTATTTGAAGAAAATTTAAGGAAACAAGAGCTAATACTGGTACCAATAGCTTTCTAATTCATTATGCATGACCATAGGTATCAACTTTCATGTGTGAAAAGAGCATTTTATGACATTCTTGGCTTCAAACATGTCAAATGTACGGAATGATGTCCATGATGTTGAAATATGGTAGTTTAATTGTGCCCTACACCACTGAAAAAACTACTATCGAAACTATCGATAGTTGAGGTTACTATCGATACTATTGCATCGGGTCATTAAAAATCGCAATGCATCGATTTATCAATGTATCATTACACCCCTATCATGTTGTGACTCGGTGGCACCAAATACTCCCTACTGCTTCCGAGTTAAGACTACCTCAGCATGCTCAGAATTAAAACCACTTTGGCCTCAATAGTGGGTGGTCTTAATTTTGGGGTTGAACTGTACTTAACTTATTTCAATTATAAGCTTTATGTTATGTGATTTTATCAAAGGAAAATCAAATCACATATGAAACGAAAGTACATTGTACCACATCTAGCATGCAATAAATATGAAATAAAACTGTTCATATCCTTTATTGCCCTTCACGCTCACCACAGAATATCATTGTTGGACAAATCAATATAAATCACAACACGCAAGCCAATATTATATACATTTCCATTGGCAACATCAAAAGGAGAAGACGTGATTTGCCACTTACCTGCAGCGATATTAGCGATTGTCATTTCGCCATGCCCAGAAACCTGACTCGATACACTCATGTTGCTAAGACGACGTTCAAACGATGGTGCATCATGGGAATGGGAGGAGCTGGGAGGATCGAGGAATATATCGGGATTACGTTGTACGGTCTCCACTGAAACACGACATAATGGTAACAACTGTTTAGTTTGCTGCAACTGAAACCACAGTAAAGGCAGTTATTATATGCAACACATCTCAGTAGTCCACTTGTAATACATAAATTCCATGTGAACATTTCTACTTTTACATTCACCAAATATGAAAGGAATTGGTCTATTAAGATGCAACTTGCAGAGAGCTTATGAAAAATGCCTCCAGTGCATTTTTGTGATGGCAGTGCTGCCACTAATGGTGGCAAAAATGCCGCCAGGACAGCGGTGGTGGTGGAGCAGTGGAGCAGGGTCAAATCCAGAGTGTCCCCAAAACAATACAAAACCTGTCTGCCATGACAGACCACCTGTCTTGAAAGACTGCACATTTCTCACAGAAAGAGCTACACTTTAATATTATTTTAATGTCTCGCAAAAGACCACCTGTCTTGAGAGACCATATTTACATGATTTAATTGGCCAATGCAGTAGTCTTTCAAGACAGGTTCTACAGTACTATTAGTATTTAAGGCGCACATTGTACATCTACCCGGTAACATGTCTAAAGCAAATTTCATTCATGCCGGATAAAAACTATTAAACTATTTTGTAATACTCCACTAAATTTAAATACAAGTGTATGCAGACCCAATAAGCAACATCTTTTACAGATTTTATCAATACGTAACACTCATCATGCTCATGTATTAGGCTAATTTTAGTAAGTGTCAGTTTTTACTAAACGGCATTTTCAAAATTGGAAGTTTGTTTCTTGGTTCTGGATTCACATTATCAGAATAGAAATACTTTAATAGAAATTTGATGCTCTAAAAAATTTTCAACGAAAATCTGGCATAAATCCCACTATCAGAACATGACTTTGTGAGTAGTATCTCTTTTAAAATTTTATTTTTTTATTATTTTTTTTTTTACTAAAAGTCTGGGATGTAAAGGAAGGGCCAGCTTTCAAAGAACTATACAACAGAAGCTGGGCCAGAGTTATTGAAAATTAATTTAAGTCTAAGTTTTGATTTAAGCTGCAGATCTGAGGAATGCACCTTGCTAAGAAAGTTACTTAAGTCAAAACTTAGACTTAAGTATTTCTGAGAGCTACGGCCCTGGTCTTATTTTATAAAATATATAAAAAACACAAAATCTCGGTAACTTTCTTACCAACATGAAGTGACTGCCCGTCACCTAGCGGGTATTTCTGGTATCTGGGGACGTTCATAGGTGGCAGCAGTCGTAATCGGTCTAACAACAGCGGTTCCAGGCGTACGGCTGACGGGTCGGACGGATAGAACACGTTGTACATTTGATGGCAAGCCGGGCGGGGCAAAATATCTGAGGGGAGGGAGAAAAATATTCCACTTTAGTGGGTGTGTACTCTAAGGAACAGTACACATGTACCTACCTATTACATATTAGTGCACGTACACCAAAGAATACTATTTTTTTTTCAAATGAGCTTTCCATTTTGTTTTAGCAACCTGACTGGATGAGACGTGTAGACCATTGCACAAAAAAAAATTAAGGCATACAACACATGCCAACATGTTCAAAATGTGTAAAGTTCAAGCATTTTCTTAAGGATTTTCTAAACTATTTTCAAAGTACTGGCAGTGATTGCAGACACCTGAACATACATATATCCGCTCATACACAAGTAACCACTTGCTGCATCTGTTTATATTTCTCTATCAAACTTAAAACTCTTGACATTTGAAACAGTTGTATACCACCAGAAGATGCAACCCACTTTCCATGCAACTTACCGTACATTGCTGTCCCAGCAAATCTCTATGTCCATTTTATGGCATCAGTATTACCCAATACACATGATACATGAGTGTGTTTTCTAATGTACTCAACATTAAATATTCAAAATTTTTAGTTTACACTCATGCAACAACCACTCAAATCAGCTAAGTTGAATGTTAGTACATGTACTGTCAGTGTGACAAACATTATCGACCATCAAAGACATGCGTTTGTTTGTTATTGACAAACATTCAGTTTTGTAGGTTCCTATAATCAAATATGATGTCTAATTGTTTATCTGGCTAGATCACATATCAATAGACAAACAATTCCCTCCACCTGAATTATGTCGACATGATAAAGTCTACCATCAATGCAAGAAGACAGCATCACAACATTTTAGGTAATTCAACATGGATCAGGACGCTGACGTAAAGTGTCAATTCAAAAATGTCACTCGCTCAGGTTCAGAGAATCGACACAAAACAAAGACATGGTAGAGAAATTGTGAGACAGTTCGTTACCACTCCATGAAAGCTCAGAAAATTCAGAAATTTTCTAATTCCTACCATCAACCATGGTAACACCATATTCAGACTATACACATGAATGATAAGGTGATTTTTATCTAGTTCTGTAGGGACCTATGAGGTTATTGAACACCCGTGCAATAGTTCAATCTGCATGTGACAGCAATTTATATTCATGTAACAGACTCTACATTACAAAGGGTATACATGGGTAAAATTCGAATCGACCCATCGTGCGCACCGGCCATTTTGGCAAAATGATCTCGCGAACCGACCAAATTCTTATCTTGCGAGTCACAATCTGCATTCCTCACTAAAGAGCGATTAGCGATTTGGTGCCCCTGGTAACTGCCAATTCATGAGCCAGCCCACCTATAAAACTACGATCTGATGATCTGCGGCTTGCACATGTTGCAGTTGGTGTTAAATTCCGATCTCCGGATGCATGGCTGTTAAAGATTGATCTGAGACTAGACAAATATTTCTGTTAAAGAGTGATCTGTGACTCGCAATGGCTGTTAAATATTGATATACGATTCAGGTAGGGGTCTTAAATAATGATCTCCAATTTGTAGTTCTCTGTTAAAAAATAAAACTCGAATCGGGCCATATTTTATAGACCAATGTATACCCCTATTACAGACTCTTGTGTCACTGACAGTTTTATAAACTTACATGTACAATTATTTACATTTTAACCATGTTAACCTGCACCGTTTAGGAAAGTTGGTCTATGTGTGGGAAAAGCCAATGGAATTCATATTTTATCTGCTCTGTTTTACTATGACTGTTAGCATGAGAAAAATACAAGAGGCCCAGGGGCCTTGACGCTCTGCTTGGTCACTTGCTAGTTAAAAGAACACCAGTAACGTTTCAAGCTAGCAGTATAAAGATCCCTGAATATTT
>JAAUYG010233674.1_pt1 | contig 10107 bp, 14 predicted proteins | sample 7278091 | NCBI WGS metagenome assembly JAAUYG01 (sample SAMN14350201, study PRJNA611818) | marine sediment metagenome | isolation source: surface marine sediment (0.6m) | place: French Polynesia: Moorea | collected 2018-08
CACAGGGCGTTGGGTTTTGCGAAAAGATAAAGCGTGTGAGGGGTGAGGTGAAGTGGAAAGGTTCACCAAATAACAGCGCGCACGTATGTGTGTGTATGTGTATGTTGTGAGAATGTGCACATGTGTGTGTGTGTGCATGTATGTGTGTGTGTGTGTGTGTGTGCATGATGGAGAAAACATCAACACGCCTAAAATTAATTCGAGCTGAGTGTTGACTCCAACCGCACTGCCAATGGAGGTGATGGAATCTCTTGTGACCAGCAACAAATTCTCCTTTGTCACAGTAAACTGTCCTGCAGCTGCCCTTGTTGTTGAAATATGACTGTTAAGCCACGCTGGCCGCTGAAAGTCGCGGGAATCGAAGCAGCTTATCTGAGTCTGGTGATTTCATCATGGTCTTATTGCCATCGTTATTGTCATCGACAGAGGAGGAGGAGGTAATCCCAAGGACCCCAGTGCTTAATTCTCAAACCCCTTGCCAAGGCAATTGGCCAACATGGCTGCCCCCACAATCCAATGTGGTAGCCCCCATCATGGTCAGTGCTGCACCTTTTGGCAAATATTGGAACCGATGACTGCATGGGGTGATCTCGTGATCAGCAAGGCGCGACACAATGCTACCAAGCATTTTAGTTCGCAGAAAGTTCTTGGAGGGGGTCGAGAGGAAGGGCCGTCACACGTACCTGAGCAGGTCGCGGTGGTCCTCCACGTTGCAGTCGAGTCTGCGCGAGTCGACGAGGTTGAAGAACTCTCCCCGGAACCGGAAATAAAGCGCGAGGTCCGTGGCGAGGATGGCGCCCTCTAGCAGCCGGATACACTGCTCGTAGTGCTCCTGCCGCAGGTTCGCTAAAATCTCGTTCCCCTGCGAGAAATCACGAGAATGGAGGATCTACGCATGTTGTGTGTATCACTGACAAACTGACTGGATACATACATGTATTCTCCTCAACTTGAGATTCACACAAACTCTAGAACAATCCTCAGGGGTTGATCCATCAGATGGTGAACAGCATTACGTTTTGGTTTCTGGAAGTGGTCAGAGAATAGTCCCTCGGTGGCTCTGTGATCCATGTGGGGCCTATTGGCACCACGCAGCAATCTGATACACACCTCGGTGGGACCAGATGGCTACACACAACTGACACACTGATGTGCCGGTATACGCACCTTGGTGTTGAGGATCATGATGCACTGGTCGAAGTGATGGTGCTCCAGCACTGAGGTTGAGTACAGCTGAGCAAGGGGCGACATTGTTCTGCAGCAAAAATTGAGATCATAGATGTGCACTCCATGACGTTTCGCCGTGTCCAGCTGTGCCCTGAAGGACACAAAGAGGATCGCATCGGCGTTTCGTGGTCTGGTGCTGGTGTAAAGATTTCGTGATTTTAAGATTTCTGAACTGCAGATTCGATATCCAAGATAAATTTCCAAGGGATATCTCTATTTAGAAAGTTCATTCCTCTGATTTCCATGTCTGGTTGTGCGCAAAACGTCAGGTTTCCTGAATACACTGTTCCCTTGTCACACCTGCGATGAAGCCACTACAATCACAGAGGCTTTCCAGTGCCTCATCCACACTGGAAGCAACGCGCGACAGTGATGCGCGGCAAGTGATGCGCGACGCAAGAAAATGGAGCCAGGTCCCAATTGTGCAAATTGCATGTTGCCTGGCATGCACAGTGTGTACAAGACTGTTGTTACAACAAGGACATTTGTGTCACGTGTTGCTTTTCGCGATACTTCGCGTCCAGTGTGAATAGGACCTTAATCTAAGCCAACCCACATGGCCAACCCTTGGACATTTATAAGACATTACAATTCTGAATTGCAGCGTTACACATTGAACAATTCAGCGTCCTTTGCACAAGGAAAGAATATGAGACTTTCATTTAGAATTACACTCTTTGATGATTGCAGGCTGGTCAACTGTCTCCCAGACTGCATTCATGAGTGCCACCTTCAGGACAACCAATAAACGCAGACCTGGAGGCATCAGGCCTGGAATACCAATGAAGCAGGACTTACTTGATCTGGAACTGGTTGTTGGTGCCCCTGTGGTCCAGGTCGTGACACAGGCAGGCGATGAGCAGCGCCAGACACTCCAGGTCCGTCAGCTCTTTGCGCATGTTCCCGCGCTGCAAACAGATCACAGGACGCATTGACGACCACGAACTGACTTCAGGTGGGTCCCGCTTAATCCGAATATAGATAATCTGAATTCCCGGAAAAAGTAAAGTCCTACAACAATCACCCTCCTATCTCTCCACAATGCCAATCCCACTTATATAGATAAAAAAAACAGTCAATCTGAAAGAAAATCGCCTGGTATTCCTTTTTAGGCAGGAGATACCCGTACCGCAATCACCCATGCATAACGCACATCTTTTTGGCCAAAATTTCAGCATCAAAAGTCGGGGTGGGTATGAAAAATGTGTGTATGAGTTTTGCCGTGTGTCTGTGGAAAGACATGAAGATTTTTTCTACTTTGGGGGGGGGGGTAAACACCTGGCCAAGAGTCATTTCGTGGCACATTGTTGTTCGGCGAGCACATGTTTAACACTCCACAGAGATGACAGGACACACCAAACGGTAGAAACACGGTATTCTGGGATAGGGGTCATGGTGTAGCATGCATCTGTCGCTGCTGGTCAGCGCGCATATCAGCCACTGTACAGAAATGATTGTATACACACAGCGCACACACATACAACCCGTACCGCAGACATGGCAGCACACACCGCACCGGATACTTACGACCATCATCCAGAACATGGTCTGTGCGACGTTGAACGCGTGACGCCAGTTGTGGTACGTTACGTTGCGGTAGTTTTTCTTCACGCTCAGCAACCAGCGACACAGCGTCTGAAACCAAACACGATTTCCAGTTCAGTTCTTCGTCGCAGAAATAAAACGCCAGTCTTTTTTGTTGTCAAAACTAGCATCACATGAAGGTGGGCACGTGAGGCCTGGTGCACACAGAGTGCGTACGGCAAGACGTTACACCTGCGTGACATTGCGCAATGAATGGAAACAACTGTTGCCAAGGGGAGTGTTCATACAGCAAGCTGAAGCAGCAGCAGAAGCAAACAATGGATTTCATGTCCAATTTTTGCAGTGTGAAGCACTTCGCACCCTGTATTAATGGGGGTAAGGAGTGATCTTGAGGCACTCATGCAAGCAAAAGAAGTGCCCCGTAAACGGGTCGCAGTACTTGGGTAGGGGGTTACTTGCACGATTCTTTGAAGTATTGTGATCCCAAATAGTGATTCTGGTCAGAGGTATTGTGAAAGCTGAGAGGCCTTTTGAAACACCAAAAACATATTCACACGGGTCCGCGGCTCATTGTATCTTCACAGACTCCGTTTCAGAAATCCAGATTGTACCTCGTAGTTGATCTGGAACGTCTCGAGGAGGTCGAGCTCCAGGAACATGCGCACGCATGCGCGCACCGTGTCGTCATCGTCCAGCACGAAGTCCGTGAAGCCGACGTCCAGCAGGCGGATCGAGTAGCAGGACGGGATCGGTGCTTTCTACAAGACATGAGAGCACACGTTATTTCCCACACCCAGAACACGCTGTTTCACACACCCAAGCTTCTGCCATTGCGTGCATGACAGCAGGGCAACAGCAGCGACTATTGGCGCCTTGGCCCAAACCAAAACTAATCGCTTCGCTCTTGCTCGTACAGGCGAAGTTCCCACGCCAAGTAGCATGAGCTGAAGGCGGATGGACAATGACACGAACCATGCACGAAACAATTTATTCACAGCAGGCAGGATTCTTCTGCAAAAAGTCTGAAAGCCTGCAACCAAAAAATACATTGACGCACCATGAGGATAATTTGCTTCTTGACAGCACAGCACCTCCTCTCATCGTTTCTGCCCACATCAGATATGATACAACCGCAGCGGAAGTAATTACCCACGTGTTAATCACGTGTTAATGAACGATAATGGGGGATGACACGTTCCCAGTGACGACTCAATTACTGCCGCTCGTTTTGCCTGCACAGAACCAATAACTACATCACCGGGTCTGAGAATAGGAAGGCACATTGCGCCATCATTTGTGCGACTAAGTCAATTCCTCCATGGCATGTGAGTCAGGATTTTGCCATTTGGATGTTTCAGAAAGTGCATCCGTAATCCTGGATAATGAGCTGCAGACACTTCCAGATGCACATCCATCTGCATGGCTCATTCTGTCAGTCTTGGGTGTGACTTAATGGCCCTCTGGGGATTTTAATGTCTGGCCCCTTGCGAGTTCAAGGCTGTTTTCTTTAAAATTGTGTTATCTTCAATGATTTCAGAATGTTTTCGAGAGAGGGAATTTTGGAGCTAGGATACTCTTTCTCTCTCTCTTTCTTTCTTCTCTCTCCCTCGTCAGAATCAAACATCCATTTTGGGCCCAGGTCACTGCTGACCAAACCCTGGACAGAGCCTGTAAGGATTGCCTGATTCCTGTTTCTGGACCCTGCAGACCCTGTTGGGAAGAAATATGGAATGCGAAAACTGCACCAGGCAAAAGCTACGTTTGTTCTCAGGATGCAGGAGGAAAGGGGCTGAAAGGACAGTGCACTTCCGTTCAATGAAGGTTCCTCGTCGACACAGCAGGAGTGCGTCTAGTGACCATTCGGCTTCAGCAGCTATTCTGACAGAGAGCCAGACGATTTCTCTCATCCAAAAAGCAAGACGTTTCCTCTATGTTGAAATCTGATATCCCGCGTCTATGCCGCGTCTCCCTGCTGATGGCGCCGGGTCATGTGACCTTGATTCAAATTTGACCCAAGCGGCCATTTTTCTGCAGCTAAATTCAATCCTGACGAATCCTGAAGCGAAGATACCAGAATGAGGCTTGGTGCCATGTGCTTTGATTCTGACCACGTCCCTTGGCGGCGCTAACACGTGGCAGGACAGAACCTCCAGAGCCACGTACCATATCATACCTTGGGTAGCATAGTCCACATGTCATTTATACCTGGTCATAGATCTACTCAAGGTTGTTGACATACCTTGATTCTGACGACATCCTCTGGCGGTGCTGACGCGTGGTAGGACAGGACCTCCAGGGCGACGCGTTGCTTAGCGACAGCGCGCACAGCCTTCTCGTACATCTGCGTGTTGTTGATACCCAGACCACAGAAGATTGCAAACGCCTGCAACAAACAAAACACTCCGGTGTCAATGTGTCTCAAACGCGAAAACCAAGAAGTGACAACGGTACATGTATCACTGCTTGTGCTGTTGATGCATTGCAAACGCCTGCAACAAACAACAAGGACATCAAAATTTTTCGGCAAGAAATGGCAGTGCAAAGAAGATCTCGTCTTGGGCAGTGTAGTTGTTTGCTGTTGATTTTCAGACTGCAGAGCATCACAAACTCCTGCAGGAACCAACAAGAGCGTCAAACGTTTTATGGTGCAGTGCTCATGTGGTTGTTTGCGATGTTCTGCCTGGAGTCGCAGAAAAGGTCAAACGACAAATGCTGTTTGTTGTTGATTTCCCAGACTGTAGAACATCACAAACTCCTGCAGGAACCAATATGAGCGTCAAAATTTTTGTGGTGCAGTGCACATCTGGTTCTTTGTGTTGTCCTACCCAGAGTCGCAGAAAAGGTCAAACGCCCGTGTCCGCGAGAGTGCTTCCTGAATTTCAGCGGATTTCATTGGTTCAGACAGCCTCCCCCCAACACACACTCAATGGGTTGTTTGTCAGGGCTATCTGACCCAAGATACAGCATGAATTCTCCTTCCTTGATTGAGAGTTACCGACGCCATATAGATTTCACCGAGGGGGGCTTTGTCAAAGGCTGCCAGCTGAACAAGCGCAACATTGGTGTCAAGCTAAATTCAAAAGCAGAAGTTGCGCCAGGCAAGATGTCTGCCTTCTGTTTGGAAGAAAATTTCCATTCATATGTTTTCGGTGAGCAGGCTCCAGAATATATACTGCCAATGCCTGAAAAAATACCCGCAAACTGGCAACAAACTTTCTGCACAAAGAAAGAAATAACGAAAAAGGCTGTCAGGAATCTTATTCAGTTCGCGACAACCACAAAATGTAAAAGACGGGAAATCTGGCACAAGAAACAGCAGACAATAAAATCCCATCCAGGGTTGCAAGTACCGTAGCTTCTTTTCTTTTTCCCAGAAATGATTTTTCCCAAAGCAGTGACGGACGCAAGGGAGGGAGCCTCAACAATGATTTTCGGAAGTCGCGGAGTTTCCAGGGCAAAGTACGCAAGGAAGGTTGGGGAAAATGGAAGCAAGGACTCCCAGGGGTCAAACCTCAAACTTTCCGTCTGGACCCCGAACAACAAGTTTAGATCTACGTCATGTGGGAATGCCATTTCAGTACATTCTTCAACCACTGTGGTGCGCCTGAATGTTATTGTCGTTTTGGGTGTGGTGGTTTGAAGAGAAAACTGTCATGTCGAGTGGGGGGGGTGTCCACGAAAACTACGCGTACACAACTCCACAAGGCCGCCCGTTTCAACTTCGCGGCCTTTTTTGGTGAGTTCACCCTTTTCCCACTCTTTGGTGAAGGTCCCCATGACCACGATCGTGAGGGAAATCTGAGTTTATAAATTGGAAGTGGCGTCGAACTTGTGATTTTCCTGTCCTCGTCCCCCAGCAAGTATATACGCTGAGTCAGCGTGATACTGTCGCGTCACAATCTAATGCCGGATCCCCCAACAGGGCTGACCCACCCTTGGGGCGGGGGGTCCTGCACAACGCCGACAACGCAGACGTGACTCCATAAGGCCGTCCCCGAACAAAAATTCCTGGTTCCGCGCCTGCAGGCGAACTGAATGCAGGAAACAAACTGATCCATTTGTCATATATTTGGGTGCGAGTCTCCTCCCCCCATCAAAAGTCCCGGATCCGCGCCTGCCTGGGAGCTGCACAGAGGAAACACAATGATCCTGATGACTGCGTTAATTACTCGTGCTTCACACAAACGAGATGCGAGGACTTAGTTCTGCCGCTCGTAAGTCATGTGCACTGCGCAGGTCTGTTCAGAGAAACGCTTCTGATGCACAAATTGCGTTGCCTTTCCGCGTGTCTGTTTGGGTGGCCGTCGCTTGCACATTGCCAACTTACGAGGTGACAAGAACGCTTAGTCAGCGTGAAGGGCGTGAAGGCCGAGCGCCATCACTTATATATCGGGGTGGGAGGCGCAGGGGTGGTGGTGTGGGGTCCCAAGTTGGGGTCCCCCAAAATGACAACAACGATGACCCCCATGAATCCATAAGGCCGTTCCAGCATAAAGCCGCACTCGGCGTAAAGACGGACAGATTAACGTGCACTGAACCTTGGCTTAAAAGCTCAGGATGGGGTGAACCTGTGTCAACCTCCGTGCAGGTTTCTTTCAGACTGAATTCTGGTCTCACGTGCCCTGCAAAATTCTGTTCAGAAAAAATGCTTCCAGATGTTCAAATTTTGTTGCCTTTCTAGAGCTGTGGAGCTTGCCTCCGCGACAAATCTTTTGTTGAAACACATGCATACCCAACGAGACTAGGCCAGTTCACACGACGCGTCAGAAGATTTCTTCTGTTGCTGCTTGAAAGCTGTGTTAACACTCCTATTCACACCAAAGAAAGAAATTTGCGTTCCTCTGTTGCAAGGTGTTCTGCATCCTGCGTGAACAAGAACCAGGCCTTCACCCCGTGCATTAAGATTGCTTGCATCATTTCCAATTGTTGTGAGAAAAAGATAAAGAAAACGTCATGGGACATTCAATCAAAACCTAAAGAAAGATCAAAAAGGGAATTTTTGGCTGGTGCTTTTTCGAGGCTTTTTCTAGAGCCTGCAGGCAATGAAATTGAATGCCACGACGAGCGAGACAGGAGATTGCAGTCCAGGCTTCCTTGACGTCCCCACAGCTTTTCCTTCCGACAGTCTGTGAATGGGATTCTTTTTTATTTCCTTCAGGAGATGAAGGAAACAACCCATTGTGCGCAGCAATATCCCATTTTGCACTGATTTCCATGTGGTGCCATGGGATGAAGGCCATTTTTCCTCAGGATTTAGTTGTTCTCCATGGGAAGCCCACTGACCCCCAAGATTTTGTTTCAACATCGCGTAGTAATCAGTGAAAATGTCCAAAGGGACAGTTGCAGGGTCACATTTGAAGTTCAGTTCCCAAGGGGACCAGCCTGTTTTCAGACCTGGGCCTCCTTGTCCTTGACCAAAATGCTGGAACACCCCCCCCCCCATCCTTAGGATTTGTCACCTCTTGAAAGCATCCCCTTCACACCGAATTATCTAAGCCAAGCTGCGTTTAGCAGGATGGCCATTTAAAATGGCAAAGCCATCAAAAAGGCCTTAGAACGTTTTCTTCTGGCAAAGGAGGAAGTGCCAACTTTTCTGTCAGGCGTCATTTTTACGTCTGAAGTATACATCCCTGTGAATGGACAATGCATTGCCATGACAGGGATATGTGCACTGTAAGTACTCTGAAGCTACACGCGGGAAGTGAGTCCAGATTATCCAGATTTTACAGCTACTTCCGTGTTGGAATATACAAAGTGCCACACCCTGTTTCTGAATGGACAGACAGCATGGCGTTGAACCGGGACATGCACAGGACAAGGATGATCCCATGCAGTGTGTACCCGTGGGAAGTGAGTTCAGATTATCCTCACGAGATTAACAGTCAGCCACTTCCGAGTTAAGATAAAGTGCCACACCCAAAAACTGCACCAATGGACAACATGTACCACGGCTTTAACAGTGACATGCACTGTTACACAGAGCCAGGCTGATCCCTGTGTGTACACGTCGGAAGTGATAGATTATCCTCGGTCACTTCCGTGTTGGATAAAGTGGCACATCCCACACAATGACCCAAAATACGGTCCGGCCATTTTCGGCAATAGTTTCGTGGGAAAAAGACCGGAACACATTAGTTTTGAAAATCTACTTCCCACATATGATGCATCTGTCACTTGGAATTTACGCGGATTGGAGTTGACTGAAACAACCCAAAATGCCGATGGATCTTTTGTCCGTCACCTCCTTGAAATCAGAAATGTGGAGCCACATTAGACAGTTTAAGCACCGAACTCAAACTCAAACCCAAATGCTGATCACTTGCGAATTCTCCTCACTTCAGTTTCCAAACAGCAGACTTATGTTTCTGTAATTCCTTAGGATAGGCCTGTTAGCATTTGGCTCCCACGCAAAGTAACGTTTAAAACTGAGGTGCAAGGACTTACGTTGGACTGTCTATTGACACTGATTACACCCTGTATGCAATGAGGAACTGACCTCGAAGAGATTCTCGTCGTTCTTGCTGAAGGCGGTGCCGTCCAGTTTGTTGACAAGTTGCGAGACGCCGATGACGGCGCCGTGGGCGTTCTTGATGGGCATGCAGAGGATGCTGCGTGTCTTGAAGCCAGACTCCTCATCCACCTGCAACACAAATAAGAAGCAGTGCAGAGACACTGTAGGTGCGACATCCCCCCTCTCTGCCCAAGCAATACTGCAACAAGAAGCAGTGCAGAGACACTGTAGGTGCGACATCCCCCCCTCTCTGCCCAGGCAATACTGCAACAAGAAGCAGTGCAGAGACACTGTGGGTGCGGCGTCCCCCTCCTCCCTGCCCAGGCAATACTGCAACAAGAAGCAGTGCAGAGACACTGTGGATGCGACGACATCCCCTCCTCCCCGCCCGGGCAACACAAACAGGAAGCAGTGCAGAGACACTGTGGATGCGACGTCCTCCCCCCATCACTTGGTTTGGGGAACAAAGGTTGGAGAACATGACCCCTATGGAGAATGGAAAACATGACCCCCCACCTTTGTGGAGAATGGTGAACCCCCTAGAAACTATGGAGCATACACATACACCATGCAACCTGCTGTGTCAAACCACTAAAGTGCGACTCCCGTCGCACATCAACACTGTGTAAGCCTGACTATCTTCTTCTCCAACAAGACTTTTTTTGTAATCTGAGCCACAAAGATGTCAATCAGAAAATGACACTTGAAAAAGATGAGGCAAGTTGTTCGGGAAGATAGAGACGTGCTGTGTGCGTTTGTGGGGGAAGAGATACAGGATGGGGGATGACAGTCTGTGTTCATGTAACAATTCTCAGATGTGGGCC
>JAAUYG010263306.1_pt1 | contig 10107 bp, 9 predicted proteins | sample 7278091 | NCBI WGS metagenome assembly JAAUYG01 (sample SAMN14350201, study PRJNA611818) | marine sediment metagenome | isolation source: surface marine sediment (0.6m) | place: French Polynesia: Moorea | collected 2018-08
ATCATTGTTAAGTCTCGGCTGCTCCAAATATTTAACATATTGGTAATTTTTGTTTTAATTGGACCATAGTTTAACTGTTGTAGAATACTTTTATTTGTGCGAATATATATCCCTAGAATACATAAAGGCTCATTTGTCCATTCAATGCCTGTTTCTGGCATTAGGATGGCATAATTTTCCTTAATGGCCCCAATTGGCATAATTGTAGATTTATCATAATTGACTTTTAGTCCTGATAATTTATAAAAATCATTTAAAAATCATTTTGTTCCAGACTGCTAGAATGTCTTCTGACAAGGTCAACATGAGATGGTTACTTCTGATTTGGACAATTCCTGTCCTCAGTGATGCTTTGGGCAGTAAGTTGAAACATGCAGTACTTTTGCTATGGTATTCACAATTATTCAGAATGAAAATATCAGTTCCTAAGCAATATATGCTGATCTATGGAAATAGTGTACTCGTCAAGCAATTCTTGGTAAAAAAAGACAAACTGACAATTGGTATTGCACAAGGTGCTGCAGTAATTGTGTTTGGTGTATTAACCCATTACCTGCATAGATTTGTATTATGTCACTTGTGGACCTCATTGCTTAAGGGAAAAGTGGCTCAATATGTATGGCCAAAAAGACCATACTCAGCTTTCTGCTTGGCTTCATCATCTCTGCTAATTACAGATCTGGCAGCAAAATCTTGGCTCGTGGCCCCACGACGAATTTGTTCACAAACCTTCCAAGGGATTATGCAGGTTGTTGCGTGAAGGTGAACCAGTTGTCTCTCCTTCTCTCTCTTTGTTTGCGAACTCGTCCGCCGCCTCGTGTCCCCCAGCACATCTTGCTGTGCCCCTCTTTGCATCTGGTGGACTGCATGTGGACTTGCTTCTTCTCCAGTCTGCTAGTCTTAGTCCAAGTGAGGGCTTCAGGGAGTTGAATTTCGTAATGAGTGGGTAATGTCTGATACCCAGGCCTCATATGCTGGTGCAGATGTCGTTTTTGGAATTGGCTGTCACTGCACCAAAAGCTTTTTCTGATTTTTCCTAAAGTTCAAGGTATTCCTGGGAGGACTAGAGGAAATAATGCTAAGCTATTAAAAGCCAGCGGAGTAAGTTGAGCTACCACCCCAGACTGAGATGTTGGTTATTTGTAAAGTACATAAGTATATTAAATGCATTGAAATGCCTAATGCAATCGTGCAAACTGCTGATCGTAGCTGGGATTATGTTGTGAAGATGATCTGGTTGTTGGATCATCCTTAGTGGGATTTGGCTCTGAGACTCACCACTTACCAGTGACAAATTTGTCAGAGATGTCTCATACTCTATATATACTCAGAAGAGTGAATTGGGAATATATTTTCAGTCACCGCCCTGAAACAGATTCAAAAGGTTCCCCCAGAAAGCCTCCTAGTTGTCAGACTGGGACTCTTGAAGGCAAGTATGCTTTTTTAAACAACGTGACTTGGCAGATAGGCGTGCGTGCTGCTTAGGGGATCCGCACCACATGTATGGATACAGGTAACCCTTGCAGAAGTAGTCTTGCAGGCGCCCATGTTAAGCATTGCATTGACAACAGAGCTGCTATTAGTGGCAAAGAGGATCTCCGTAATGGTGGGCGACTGATTGCCAACCTGCTGCCCTCTGGTGTGTGCCACATTGGGCTGACAAGGTTAGACATGCAGAAAGGTAAATAGTTTCCCGTTAACAGCACTATGCTATCCCGGATGAGCACCCCAAAACGAATCCTATGATGTTGTGTTCTGGGTGGATTATTTGAGTTTAGTAGCTTATTTGTGCCAGAGTTGCCACACAACTACATTTGAACAAAGCATCGAGAGCGCGAGCAGAATGTCTTCTTCACGCTTCCAAAGGCATTGCCTAAGCTATTCTATCCACGGATGAATCTTCCAAGGCAGTTCTAACTATCCAGGTCAAAGGCACATCAATGGCACCTGGTATTGCTCTCTCGAGGACGCATTCCCACTTAGGTGGCATTGAGTTCATTGTCATCCTGGTTGTCCACATCAGATCTATCTTTCAGAGTACGACCTATCTGGCTATCCTGCTAGAAAGAAAACAAAAGAAAGCTGGCACCTTCTAGAATGGATTTTTTTTAGCCAATGGGCATCCTCATTCAATCTTTGGAGCAGATATATTTTTGTTTGCCACATAAATAACCAGTAAATCAGTCTAATATAATTCGTCAAACACCATAATACTCTAATTTTCTAATTTTAAGAGAAATTTATGGTTAACAGTATCAAAGGCTTTAGATAAGTACAAGTATACTTCAAGTGCATAATCGCCTTTATCTAAAGCTGCTCTGAATTGCTCTGCTATTTCTAAAAAGGGCTAAATTGTTGAGTCTTGAAAGTGTTGAATGTTAAAAGCCAAATTGATATTTATATAAGATGTTATTTTGTTGGAAATAGTATTAATATTTTCTTTATGTTTTTCTACTACCTTTCTCAGACAGCTTAAAATGCTGCCAGGCCTGTAATTTCCCATATCTAATTGATCCTTTTCTTACCGTTAGCAATTCGTAAAGCATTTGGAATTTAACTGGACTTAAAAGACGTAATAATGATATGAAAAAAAAATTCTCTTTATTTCTTTGCATCTTTAAAAACTTTATTGGAATGCTAAGATCTCCAATAGCTTTATTAGATTGTAGTGACGCTATTGCATTTAGGACATCCGATTCCTATGCTAGTGGTAGGAACATGCTTCTTGTACTGCTTTTGTGTAATTTGGTATTTTACTTGCAAATGATTTACCAATGGCACAGAAATAATTGTTTAATGCGCTTGACATATCTTTATCAGCAGTAATAATGTATTATCATGTATGATGGATATTTAGATGTATGTAGATATTTCCTGTAAATATGTGTATTTTCTGTTTTGATAACCTAAGTTGCCCATGTTTTGTCCTTTGCCCCTTTGCTTGATAATCGTTTTAATAGATAGCTGGTACCATGTTTCTGCTTTAAAATGTCCATTAACATTTTGCATGCGTCACTGAATGACTCAAACATCAAGAGTTTTTGCGTGTTTTATCTTGTTGTAATATATTTTCAAATTTCTCTTTATTAGAATCCCTATAAATATGAATAATTGGTCTTTCCGCTGTGTTCTAAGAAAATATTTATTTCATCTATACGCTTTTTAATTGATCTTATATTTAAATGTAAAGTGAAAAGTTAAACCAGTGTTTTATAGTGTTGTCATCATAATATTTAATGAGACCAGTAGTATACGGTCAGAAAAGTACCACCTTTGTTGCAATTGCGATTAAAATAGGATATTTCTTTCTTTCAGTTTGTGTCGTCAAAAAAGTAATTGAGTTCGCCAACCTTATTTTTCTCTAGTTAATTACCAAATACTGTATATTTGTGCGGAATACCCAATTGAACTTACTCTAAATTCTGCAAACAGAAGTTACTGTTTTGTGCATGTTTATTAAATAATCTTACATCCAAAGATTTCACTTCTTTCCCTCTCCACCAGCGACCTGCTACAGATGCCGATCAGAGGAAAGCGATCTAGCATGTGACATCAGTGGGGACATAACATGCTCTCACGATGAAATGTGTAAAACTGTCGTCCGCTGCAGTCGTAACAAAGGCCAGTAAGTGTTGGCTAGGCAAACGAGCGTCGAAAGAGTGGCCAGAACAAGCCCTCCAAGTTATATTTATACTCTGTTTCAAATTAGTTTGTCAGATATGGACACAGGACTTTAATTCTTGAAAATACTTGACGTATATTTGCAACATAAGTCATATAATGATAAATTGGTTAATAATTTGACTTATATATAAGTCAATACTTGTACGAAGTTTTAGTTTTTATTTTCTAGAAATCCAGCCCATGCCTGTTATTTCATGACAAAAGAAGTATCTAAGCATTTATAAAACGTGAAATGTAATATTTGGTTTGACAGTCCCTCCTACTAAGCTCCAGAACACAGCAGATATTTCGGGTTGAACATACTATTTACAGCTAAACATATTTCTTTAGGACCCAACATCTGTTTGCAAGTTTCTTGCCTGGACCGAATATTATGCCCCAAGAAGGCTTAGTATGTCACACGTATCTGCAGTCTAGGTTTGGCACAGTCAGCATAAAATGCGCTGCACATGTCATGCTTGCCTTTAGCACTGATCGTGCCATCATTAACAGACACAATCAGCATCAGGAGTGCAGATTGTGCAATCCTTGCCTGGCACACTTGACGTTATATATGCTGGTTATTTCACCAAGCCACTTTAGATTACCTTGTGTCAAGTTCTTTTGTCCATCTAACATTCCAAAGCCACAGTCTTGTGCAGTCTGCTATTTGGATGATAGCCCTGAGAGCAGCTGAGCTGTCGGAATTCATATATCTTAGATATTGCATCTAATATTGCTCAGTCTGGCCCAGATAAATGGTTCTTTGTAAGTTTTAATAATCGAAACGTGTGCGGAAAATACAGATGGCTTACAATCAGACATTACTAAGGGTTAAACCCATTGTTATAGCCAACAATAGATAATGTGCTACAGAACTATGTTTTGTTTCCTTCTTCTAGGATAACGATCACCAAGGGTTGCATCGACGATGACAAAGTTTTCGTCCTGGACACTGTACTATGTGACAATTCCAACACCACCCTTGCCGAGGTGTGTAAAATTAACTGTAATAGCAGACCTCTGTGTAACGAAGGAGTAGCCGATGAGATTGCATACAAAATGGGTAAGCCATGCATTTCAAAATGTGTGTATATGTGTTTTTTTTCTTGGGGGGGAGGGGGGCTGGGTTATTGGGTATCCGCATGTATTCCTATGATGTAGTTACAGAGCGTCGCCCCCTGAAAAGGCAGTTCTGAAATTCTATTTTGAAAGTGTATTATGCCAAGCCTGAATTTAGCCATTGTTATGTAATCATAGAAGTCCTCGAAATGTTCTTAGCCTTTCGTTCAGTATTACTCACGGCTGTTAGGCTGTTATCATCACGTTAGTGTATCGGTAATATAACTTTTTTGCTCTGACCAAAAGTACATGTATTTGATGTTCTGCAAAAGGCAAATATACCCACTGAATAACAGGCGAAATTGGTTTCGAGCAGTGCCCATGGGGTGCATTGTTTGAAACCAAGCTCGTTTGTACATGTCCGAATTTCTCAGGATTTCTTCAAGTTGATAGGTTCCCTGGGCCATACGCTAGGACATTTTAAAATTAAAAGAAAGAAAACACAGATCTTCCAATTTCACTATTTCCCAATTTTGTTAATATGGGACCTCATGGGAGCAATAAACAAAGAAAATAAATAAATGCTACTCCTGAAAATCGTGCTTGACGTATTCCCAGCCTCCCTTTATTTTTATCCCAATGATCCTTACAACAGTATTAGTTTGGATTTTTGAAATTTTACAAAATTAAATATTTATAAACTAATCAATTGCAAGCCATGATTGTTTGCAGTTAACTCATCTGAGTGAAAATGTTGCATTACTCCTAGACAATTATATTTATATAAGATGTTATTTTGTTGGAAATTTGGCTATTATTTCCTTCATATTTCATATTTTAAACTTTTTTACCCAGGAATCTCCCAAACTACCCTCTCCCATTACCTAAAATGACTTCGATCGCGAGTGAGTAGAAACCAAGTACAACCTAATCAGGAACCCTAAGCAATTCATGCTGTGAACTACGTCATGTCATTCCACTCCTGTTAGTGTGCTGTGCTGCTTTGCTAACTAACTGTGACAAACAGAACTTGGAAAGGAAACCTTTACCACTTAGATTTCCCTGTTCACCTTCCTGGTCTGCCTTGGGGTAATGTTAATAAATATTTGTAGGTCTCTTTTCCTTTTTCTGAGCTATTGGTCATGAATGTAAATTCAGCTGTGGTTGTGATGGCTCTCACGTGCATGTTCGGTCTCATGTTTCACATTTTCCCGTCATCCAAACACAAAAATGAACGACTAACCATGGCAAAGAATAAAGGCAACACCTTTAAAAAATGAAAATGAAAACCGGAATGCAGCAACATTTTCTGGGCACATTATCACATTTTGCCAATCCTGCTAGCAGAACCGTTTACATATATACACTATGCGGCATCTAAGACGGTATTGGGAGGTCCATCAACAAAAACCCTTTAAAACTGCACACAATGCCCATTGATGCCCAAGAATCTGTAAGTCAAATAAGTGGTCCTTAACGGAGATGTTAATAGAAAAGTGAGCATTAAATTAGTGAAATAATTAAGATGCAGGAGGGCTAAGTTATTTACAATTCTTGCAGGTACCAGGAAATTATCTTAGCCTTACTGTGCTGACTGTATAAACTCTTGTCAAAACATAACCCAGATAGTATAGCCCAGCCCGGTGCCCCAAGTCAGTGACCAGTGAAACATAGAGCTACACATGTAGCATATTCAAGTGTGATGGGGGTCAGTCTGGGGTTCCAGGTGTTGGCCGCAGTGTGTATGCATGTTTAGGGATGAAAATGGGGGATGGAGGCAGGGAGATGTTTCTAACTAGACATTTAGATGACATTTGGCTAGCTATTCGTAATCGTCTTCATCCAAGTGACAGAGGTTTATGTACAGCGTCAATAACTGTGAACCAGTGATACCAGTTCACTGCGAATCTGCCAGGTGTACATGCTCCAGGTAAACCAGTCCGGATCTGGGCCTGATCGAGCCATGCCTCAAGAACAGGAGGTTTTGTTCAGTGAATTGAATAGGGTGGCAGCTCTGGTATGCAGAACCTTAGGTTTCCACGATTGCTATGGCTGTTGATATTGCCTTTGATGGGAACATGGCATAACCTTGTGGGTCTAGGGTTGCAACTCTGTTGTTCTTGACTTTGTCGACCAACTTTGTTGGTCACCTTCCAGTCGGTTATTTCTACATACCCATCCTCTCCTGCTGGATCCTATTTTGAAAGTATTTAGACCTCCACTGCCACTCCAGAGGGCTCCAGTCCTCTATCAGGGTTGGTGTCCTTTGTTGGTAACTGGGTCAACATGGCTTTTTACCTTACTGAGCCAGTTTCCTCAACTCTCAACCACAGTACTGTTCCATTGCTGGCCAGGGCAGGGGACTTTAATCCCAGTCCCCCTTCAGTTGACAATGAGAAGAGCACGGACGTCTCATATTTGAACGTTGGAGATTCTGTCTCTATGGCTCTGATTTGCCAGGGATTGAAACCGTCCAACAATATACGCAGCCTTATCATTCAAGATTTTGGTAAATGCGACTTTCTGGTTTGAGATGGCCCCTAACCGCGTTGCTTTTGGGCGGTTGAGCAGGAATCCCTCGTTCAATCAGGGAACGGCACCTTGTAACCGGACCAGAACAGGCAAGAGGGAACGAGCAGTGATTTTTGTGCCATCAGCGTTGTCAAAGGTAACAGTTTCCTTGTCACCTGGCAATGTGGTTAGTTGCCTCTTCAGGGCTTTGTTCAAAGCTCGTAATGTAGAGTTTGGTTTCTTATTGGCCATTAATTCCCTGTTTATGGAAAGCAGTTGAGGTACTCTAAAATTGGGCCTTGATGCATCCCCAAGGTATTCAAACTAGTGGTTGAAATTATCTGGTATTAGTCCAAAACCTAGTGCAATAAGTGTTAGAATTTCTTTCTTGCAGCTGCCATTTGTAAGGCACATCGTGATATCCTGGATTCTCATCATCTGCTACAGTGATTCAATAGCCATAACGCTCAATATCACCTTGTGTTGTATGACTGTAGGGATCTTGAATCTCCTGGTTACCACCATTTGCTGACTAAACTGCAGGTCCTGTCCTCAGTGGAGGCTGCCACTCGTGGCAAGAAAAAGCAGTTGAGCCAAGTCAGACGCCTTGTGCCCCCTCTGCCCCAGGCTGCTAAAGCTGCTACCCTGGTAAAAGGATGTTCTTGTACAAAGCGATGCCATGGTAGAGGTATGGGAGGTTATAAGGCTGCTGGGAATCGTGCTCAGCCTTCAGCTCAACAAGGCCCAAGGTGCAGCAGGTCTCTAACCAAAGGCTCCCGTCAATCACCATTGATGGTCCATTCACACACTTCCTCCTATCCCACTCAGTAGATTAGGATGAGGGTGGATGGCCCAACCTCACTCGACCTATCAGACTTTGTATGGGTCAGCTACTTAGCATGACCTAGATAGAAAACTTCCCAGCTAGTGGCACGCTCTCATTCCTGGCTGTTTGGGAGTAGATGACCTGAAACAATTTTGTTCTCTGGTGGTCTGGTACGGATATTCTCCCCTTTTCTAGCCATTTAAGCACTGTTGTCTATCACTGCCAAAGATTTGAAGCCTTATGTAGCAACAGCAATTAGCCAATAACAGAATGGCTGCCAGGGAGGCCGTCACCTTTGTCGACGGTCTTTACCTCAGTGGACTCAGAAATTTGAGTTTAAAACTCTGGATGGAGGTGCTAACCCTTTTTGTTCATGGTCTTTATCGATATGGTGGATTGTGTCGATAGGTGCCAAGGACGTCTATTTAGAATGGAGAAGGAGACCTTATTGTTAGTCAATGGAAAGTCCTTCCTTTTGGCCTTGCTACTGCTCACGGGGTGTTTACCAAGCTCCCGGCTAAGGGTATGACTCACTTTCATCTACAATGTTGTCCTCAGGTACATAGTGACATCTCTATGCCCAGGCTTTCTGCTGTGAGGTAAGGTGTCTCACTGTGGCAACATCAGTCTGGTGTCAATTCAAGTTGCAGCCAACCACCCCCACGTTCCAACCAACCACCCCCACGTTTGTCCTAACAATGATGCATTCCGTTATGAGCGGTCATAGTGTGTGTTTTCTTGTCGGCAAGGGCTGGAACGTTTCCTTACTTTGAAGATATTCCAGAGGTGACCGTGTGGTGGTGCAAATGCCTGGTCCAGACAAACAGCACCACAGTATTGCATTGAATAGGAGGGGGGGCGCAGGGTCAGGAGCTTGGATCAGCTGGTTCGCAACATCTTTCAGCGGTGCCTGAACTGGAGGATTACTCTCATGGCAGTCAATGTTTTTGCAGCAATATTGAGGTGGACATTCTCTGCCCTCATCAAGTCGAGAATTTTTGCCATATGGATCGCTATGCAGAATATTATGGTCTATCCTTGGATCAGACAGGGGTCTCACTCAATCGGCTAGAACTCTCTCTTAGCCGCTCACAGGTTCTAGGGAGATTCTTCCACAGTTGAGAAGTTTTGAAGGAGTCTGCAGCTGGAACTGAAGCATGCCACATAGTTAGTCTTGCCTCCACCCTTGATTTTGTGCATAAAATTAAGAGAGTCCCAGTTGTTATGTTGTTAAGTAATCTGTCGGGCGTAGATTGTTTGGCCCAAACAAGACAGGTCCAAATTAACTCACCACACCTACACCTGCAAAAGCTGCATACAACACCGAATCCAACTTATTGATCAATCTTGATATGATATTGATATGTTGAAAGCCGACTTTAAGTCTTATTCACCCCCGTTCGAACCCATCCACCCACTCAAATTGCTGACACAGAAGGCTCTCTTCCCCTTAACCATTACCTCTGTCTGGTGGGTCTCAAAAATCCATGCATTATGCATCAAACTACATTTCTGATAGGAAACCCAGTTGGCATTTCAACCGACATTCGTAACAAAGAAAGCCACAGAGGTTGCATTTAAGTTCGACATGAGATCTGGATATGCGATCCAAGCCTACTATATCTCTGCAGTGATAGGTCCAAATGATGCTTTGCGGATTCATCTTCATTTGCACTGAACATTCCGATGGTCAGAATAGATCTCTTTTCACCCAAACAGACGAAAAAAAATGAGCACAGGCCTGTTCCCAAGCCGTTGATCGGTGAGGCTTATCGGGTTGTAGATTGTGAGCATGAGGTTGTCTGTGCCAACCATCACTTTATTCGGGGCGTGATAGCCTCAGGGAAAGAAATATCCAGAGTTTGACTTGAAACTTTTCTTGTGGCTACCTGGTCCTCCACGTGCATGTTTTGCCAGTCATTATAGTTTGAATCTGTGTCACGGGTTGCTTGGATCTGCTGTGGGATAACAAAGACAATTTTATATTTGGCTCGTAGTCTGCTCTTTTATTCACAAAACTCCCCTCGGTACAGCCACAGCCCGCA
>JAAUYG010033155.1_pt1 | contig 10106 bp, 6 predicted proteins | sample 7278091 | NCBI WGS metagenome assembly JAAUYG01 (sample SAMN14350201, study PRJNA611818) | marine sediment metagenome | isolation source: surface marine sediment (0.6m) | place: French Polynesia: Moorea | collected 2018-08
ATGGGGTTGGGGTCCTCTGGGGATGGTCGAGAGAAATAGCCGCGTGGTGGACAGAACTAGCGTATAAACAGAGGTGTTAATTAGCAGCAGGAGTTTGTGTTCACTCTGTGACGGATGTCACTCCAGTTGCTGACACAATGTGATAATGAAATGTAAGCAGTTTTATGCTAACTGGCGGATATCAAATATAAACATATAACATACTGTTCTAAGACACACACTAATACTATGTGATTAGGAAGTCCATATTGTCACATTGAACCAACTGCGGCAGATTACGCGCACAAGCCAACCATATATGCGTCCAATCTTTCATACAGACTAGCACCACCTTTGCATATTCACGAAACACTCAATCTCCTCCGTACACCACTCTGCATACCCTACCTGCCAGCGTCGTTCACGACTGTCATAAATTGATGGACAAAGTCGTTTGGAGCCACTTCGTCATCGGTGTGAGTCATGGCGTCATCAAAGAGGATATGAGCTGATTGCAATGACATACAGAGAATATTTGAGGACTAATATTTTCATGGGTGTTACACCACAACACTGGTTAAAACTACTAATACTAGCAACATTTGTTTGGAAGAATATAAGTATTTGTTTTATGTGTATCATTACTAATATTAATATCCGACTTTAAGTATACACATGGGAAGACATTTTCTTTTCATTTTCTGCTTACTTTCAAACTCGTAGTAGTCAGGATCGTGAAACGTGGGGTCTACCAGGAGCAGATTCCGACGCTTGCTCTGGTCCTTGTCCATCCTGGTGTATCAAGATTAATATGGGGATACCGGTAAATAATATCTTGAAAGGTAACAATGTCTTAACTACATATCGATCTTAACAGTTTTTCAGAAACGCAGGCAACCGGTTCTTTATATACCAAAATAAATACCCAGACAGAGAGGTCCAAACGTGCCCGGGTTCGTAATTGTTGACAAATTTTTGGATACATAGTGTTGATACCAACCTAAAGATGGACTTCAGCAACTGTGTCATTTCGTTCTTTGTTTCGTGCCACATAGTTGCGCATGCGTAGATCATCGGGATTTCTGTGCGATTTCCAGTGGCGTCCGTCATTTTGCCGAACGTACTGTGGAATGACGGAAACATTTCTCAACGTACAACAACAATGCGACAACAGAAGCGGCGATAACATAAGAACCCATACAAGAACAACTAGTGTATAAATAATAATATCACTATAAGCGACTGAAATAATCGATCAATTGGTCGTATAGCAAGCGGGCACATTTTTATTTGGGTGTGCTGTTGGTTATTCCCCATACCTGTTTATTTGTTCGCTATCTGCATGTTCCACAATATAGCTGCTGTTGGTAAACTCTCGACTTTTCACCTCGGTGTCCTTACGCCGTCTGTTCAGTAGAATAGATTGTTCCAACAGAGCAGCCTCATAGAATGGCCGAATGAAGAGCCTGAAAACGTTAATCGACACGGAACTATACGCTGTTGGAATTGGGAAGATTTTGTTGTGTATCTGCGATAAATGATGTGGACAAATATTGCTGAGCTGCAGGTCGTGATAGATGATCTTTGGCTCTGCATTATCCACGCTTGAAAGACCGTTAAGGAACTGGCGGCTGGTATTTATGTTTTATTTATACAGAGTCAAAGTAATTTGAAAAAAAAAACTGAATAGAAACACTGCACTGCACAATAAGTAACGTTATCATACACCATTTTGTGTATTTGCATTGATCACTTGTTGCTCATCTACTAACACTCGGCGAAACAAAATGGAACTTTTAATCGACATGAAAGATTCATTTAGGATTGGAATATTGAACTGCACTTTAAAAAGCAGCGCCAGCAAAAGTTGATACTAGATTCTTACTTTTCTGTTCTGTCCATTGGGTTCTGCATCGGCCACCAGATATACCCAGTAATAATGAACTGAGAGACCCACCAGAGAACACACAGGGCGAACTGCCAGCCAGACTCCATGGTAAAGTCATAGATTGAACTGTACCACTCCGGACAGTGCCATACATAGAACCCGAAATCTGGAATGTAGTGGTAGACGCACTGGAGTAGTATAAGGACGACCGTCACTGGAGCCGCCAGCAGCAGAGGGAAGTTGAAGCTGGTCTTCTGCATGAGCAAACGACAGGACAGCGTCCCCAAGAGATGACCGACCCAGGAGGCTAGTACCTGAGTGAGGGCGGGTGACAAATCGATCAGATAGCGGGCCGTGGATTTCCGCTTGTAATTAAACACATAAATATCTAACTGAAAGTCCTCATAGACGATGAATGGAAAGGCCAGAATGATCCCAATGTTCCAAACGCTGGACAACATGGACGATTTTTCCCTGAGCACGTGCATTCCGACCTTCCATTTTCGCAGCGGAATGAACAATTTCTTGCCACAGATCGAGAGGTTCATGTCAATGAAGTTCTCCCACCATGTTAGTGAGAGAACAGTCAAAGCCAGTGGGATCAGCCAGCGGTTCAGCTGCATGTAGTCCACAGACGGTTGATTGCTCAGGTCCCGGTGCAGCACGTGCCTTACGTAGTCCTCGTAGATGGTGACGGGGCTATTTGGACCTTCAGCTGAGGTTGTGTTTGAGCTGTGTCCTGCCTGAGCAACCAGGCTGATGTCTCTGCTGTCAGGCAAAATCTTGTCACCTTTAGACGGACCTTGAGAAAACTCGAAATAGCCAAGCACCATAGCAACTGTGGTACCCATCTGGATCGTCATAGCAACGAAATGTGCGAATCGCCATAGCCACGTCCAGCTGAGGTTGCCCATCCCTGGACGCCTGGGGGTTTGGGTGACGTATTCGGATTTGTCGTCGGCTGACAGCTGCATATCTACGTTAGGGGCTGCTTTGAGGGGTGGCTTACAGAAGGCGAGCTTGAAGAGCGCAGGGATAAAGCAGGCTGCACTCATCAGACCCAGACCACGGATCATGTCAACGACTGGTAGGACCAGGAAAACAAACGTACACATGGCCAAGGTCTGTACAGCCTCCACCAAAAGGATCTGGAACACATGTTTAATGTATTCAGCACAAAATACGGCTTTAATTGACCTTAAAGGTTGAGAACAGAGACCGCGTGGCCAGTATATATAAATAATATAAATGTCATTAAGTTAAACATAAATAGGAATCTGTGTACATCGTATTAATTGTCATAATGAGTTCGTGGATTGCATGTACTGCAAATTTAACGCGCTGAGTTGCCGTATATTTTCAGATCACCACTGCTGCCTATATAATCAGCTGGAGATTCACTGAAAGCTTCAACACGATGAGCTGCAGTATAAACTAAGCTTACCGCAGCTACCCGTCTTTAGCTACCTGTCTTTAGGCCTAACCTGTCCACATTTAGTCAGTGGTTACTGCAAACTTACGGCTGTGCATGGCAGCATAGTGTTCTCACATAGGTATACTGCATACTCGCCGCTAGTTGTGGCTGGACTACCAGTACTGCTAAGTTACTGGAATTTGATGGGTTTGATGGAACTTACCGCAATCAGTTGAGCTATGCTGGGCCAGGGCTGACTCCCAAACAAACTTTTGAACAGATACACAACAAAGGTGAACACATGGGGAGTACCAAGACAGATGAGCAGCACGGTTACCAGGGTGTTGCGCCACCGCCACTGATGGTGTTAGGCAAAAGTAGGCAGATCAAGCATTAAGTGTCATACTGTGTAGTGTCATAGCAAGCAAAAACTAGGCTTTACCAGGGTGTATCGCCGCCGAAAATGATGTCACAGATGGTGTGCAAAAATGAGCAGATCACACATGAAGTATTTTATAGCGTAGTATCATAGCAAGAACAACAGGATTTGGGTTCTTGCATCTTTTTGACGTTATGTCACGTTCTTGTTTTTGGCAATGTGTTTCTATTTAGGACATGTACATGTATGCATGTATGAGTAGCCCACCTCGTGTAACTTGACTATCATGACTACATAATTTCAACCCCTACATGTAATTTCCTCCAGAGAAGGTTGGTGCAGCCTTACCGCATCCTGGACGTAGCCTGACGCGTTGTCCCCTTTCTCAGTCTCCCGCAGATGGCCAAGAGTGCTTGTCATTAGCAGCAGGCTGCCCTTACTGAGAACCAGACAGCACAGGAAGCCGCAGGACAGCAGTATGTACACCAGGACCTTTGTCACCCGCAGGAGGGATAGGAACGACTCGCTAGAGCTGATACGCTCCCTGGGGATTCGGCGGAAGATGTTCCACGACATGCTGAAATAGATGGATCTGTATCGGAACTGGAAATGTTTGCGTTAGGTAGACAGCAAGCAGATTGAACAGCAAGTACTGCGACAGTAGCAGAGACAGTAATATTTTGCAGTAGTATCAAACGGCAGAGTAACCGCAGCACTGTTATTAGTAGGGGTAGAACAAAATGGTAAGGTTAGTTGTAGGCCTGTGTGTAAAAAGCGATTGAATTTTGGGCTTACGCGAATGACAAGTCACTGTGTCCACAGAATTTTTAGGGCTGTTAGAACGCTACTAATCTAACATGGTGTGGTGTCACGGGGCGAGGGTACCACTGGTGTACTTGTCTCTCTGGACCTTTCTCCTACTGCAGGTCAAAGACCTCCAGAAATGCTCTGCCTCCCCTTGTCCGTCTGTCACAGCCTTCCTCCCAGGACGTCCTGGAAAAGGTGGCTGGTTTAATGTGTGGCTCCCAGACGACCGCCTCCGGACTGTTCATCCTCCAGATCCCGTATCTCCGCTCGCATCGAACCTGGCCGTCCCTCCTCGGCGGCCCAATCGCGAATTTGGCTACAAAAGTCCTAGTGGATGGCGTGGATTGCAACACGAAGGTGAGCCTTCATCGGTCGGAGATCAGGGGTGTCTCCTGGCAGAACTTCGCCCAGATCTTTACTCTACCATCGAGTCGGGTGGAGTCAGGGCACTAGTCCTGGGACTGGTCATCAGCTTGCATGTCGTGTCTCCCAACCCAAATAAAGAGGTTGGAAGCGTCTCGTTCAGTTTTTCTTTCGTTCGGCAACACGTCAGATGATATGGTTAACAAATACAAGACAACGAATCACAGTCTTTCCATTGACGTCGGATGTCAAGCACTCATACGTCACCCAGTCTACCTACCGGTCCCGTAGCATGGATGGTTAGAGTGTCCGCTCGGGACGTGGGATCCCGGGGTTCGATCCCCGACGGCATCACACCAAAGACGTCAAAACTGGAAGGTTTGCACTTGGCATTAATGAGTTAGGCAACCGTCTGGCCTGCTCGGAGTCAGTACATTGGTCTGAATGACTCCTTTCTGCTCACCTGTGGCGGAATTGAGTCGGTGGCTTGGCACGCAAAAGCTGTCGAGCGTAGATCGCTTGGCCCAAACAAGACAGATCCAAATTGACTCGCCACACCACGCCCGCATACACCTGGATGTACCACCGATTTGAAGTTGCAGTCGGTGATATGACCATGAGTGGTTGAAAGCCGACTTTAAGGCCCCCCCCCCCCTTCCCGTCTACCTAAGCGTAACTGGCCGTAGTCACAAAGTCCATCCCAATCTCTGCAAGCGGATTTCCACGGCTGTTAGAGGTCTGCAAGTATGCTACACTTGCCATCTCAAGGACTATATTTCTTAGCGAGTGAGCTCGGCAACGTGTTTTCTGGTCAAAGTCCTTTGCCAAGCTAACTTGTTCAATTCTGTAAGATTCACCGAGCGGACACTTAGTTATTCATTAAAGCAGGAGGCCGGTATCTTATATCTCCCGGTCCCCTGCTTTACCATTGTCCTAAAAGCACAGCTACTACTCGCATTGGAAAGTAGCTGTGCTTGAAATTTCAGCCAAAGTAGTTTTGATTAACTTGTCTCGGCCAATCAGAAGCCGTTGTGTACAGCCAGCCGGAACCAATCATACCACTGTTTAGTGCTGTCGGCACTGTGATGGCGACGCGATTATATATTGAACCAATGGCCATCTAGTTTTTATTACTCTCCTGTTTTCATGGAGTAAAATTCGGGCACTTCTCATGGTATTTTACAAGTGCGTTATATAGACGATGCTAAGGGTGGTTATATAAGCTTGCCTTACCATATAAGGAAGTGACGTAATGCTACACGGGTCTAGCGGCCAATGAAACCAGAGCCTTATGGGTGCTGGTCAGCCAGAATGTGCTTTACTTTCACCACTACCCCATTTACATAGAGTAACTAAGGAAATACAATGCTAAATAATCGAAATATTAATTTATCTATTCCAGCTTATTTACCTTTATGTACCGCAAGTTTCTTAATTGCTACCGTACGATCTTCGTCTAAACAGTTTCAAGACTTATTTTTAAGCACTGTAGATCTGATACTCTAATGTTCGCTTTTTAATGTTTCTCCTGGTTGTCTTTTCTTTGTTTTTCCATGTTGGTAGCTTCGAGGGTTCGCGCATGTGAAATGTTCTTTATGTAGTCTCAGGTTGGCTGAAAATGTAAATTTAGAGCCACGTCTTTTACAGTATATGGCATATATACCTGTAAAACAAAACAACGTGGCAGTAACAGCTAAACATGCAGGATAGATCGATAGATGGTTACTATTAGACCTCAATAGAAAGTCCTAGAAAGGATGTGTAACTTCACAAATGGATTTAACTTTTGAGTCTTCTTGAAAGGTCAGATGTTGTGTAACCCATACTTTAAATCATTAATAATATATGTCCGAGTTGCTATTGGAACTAATAGGAAGGCATAAATGCCGAGTTTAGTCGCCTCATTAGGTCTCACCTTGTGTGACTTTCAAAAGTCAAGTGAAAGCTCATTGGTATATCGATCTCTTATACCCCAGAATACAGTAGTGAGTGACCTTGAAAGATTAAATACAACGCCAACCATAGTTTTTTATCCTTATCGGAGTCTTTCATGATAAACTTTAATGAAAATCTCGGTACGCACACAATGTTCAATTTTGAGGGTGGACAGGTAGGGTTTTCTGTGTTGCTAGCGGTCTCTATTGTTATTCTAGTCTTGTTTGTCTAACCCAAACCAAAATATCTCAAAAACTAATGATCTTCATTTTTGGTGGAAGCCTTCCTGCTGTCATCCAAGCAAGAAATCATTCTATGTTGAATTTTCGGAAAAATCACAAGTGCACCAAATGATTTCAGAATGGCATTGAACTGTAAAAGGTCACAACTATTCAATACGGCACCCCAGACGTTGCACAATAAAGAATAAAAAGTACTCCCTCCATACGACATCCCCTGAGGCATAATTTTATCTCTTTCGCTCTCTGACTAGCTGTTCTCGATATAGTTGGAATTTTTAATTTTCCCACGGGCCACAATGTTCAAACGCAACTTTATTTATTTTTTGTTTAATTTCACATCTTAAAATGCTAGAAATTTATTTCTTGTGTGGACTTTGACAGGGAACTTCTACAAAAGCTTGGTAAAAAGACATCACTGGAGAAGAATCGTTTTGAAAATTATCTGCACATATAGTCGTACGTTAAGATTTTTATTTACTCTTTATTATATTCAAAATTTCAAAAATCTAACCTAGAAACTTTTTAAAGGCACTCATAGGCAAGGCACCAGGAATAACGTTTGGAATTTTCGCTATAATATGGGCTCCTGTTAATGGAGCAATACTTAAGAATAAATAAATAAATACGTGGTGATATATGGTAGATACCTACCTACCTTTGGTAACTATTTTCCCCCGAAATTTGGCGTTGTATGAAGATGCGTTTTACCAACGGACTGCCGACAGTTGGGTCCAGCTCTCGTCGCTAGCTTACCTTTGCTGCATGGATACAAGCAAGCAATGCTAAAACACAAGAATGCAGTTAATATAAGTTCAGGTTCGAAATCTAGATACAGAGTGCTTCTAGAAACAATAACATAGCAGTGATAGTTAAAGTTTCGGTTTTCTGGTATCAGCTCATTTTAAAAAGAAATGTCCGGTATCGTCGAAGACACGCAAGTAGAGCTTGTACTCGAGTTTGCCCATCGTTAGCCGCTTCCTCTTTTTCCGTCGCTTCCTTGTCTACTGAACGCAGAAAATTCACTTATTTCCTGCACATGACAAACATCTGCGGGAAGTCCTGAGCGAAAACAGAAAATATGTTGAATATGCTTGGGATGTTATAATTGGAATAATTCATATTCATATGTATCCTACAATCTACAGTAATGTAATTAAAAAAAAAATAAGAAAACAAATCACTAATCAAATACATACCTATGACGTGTGAACTATGAAGCGTTTGTGGTGCCTGCTGGGACCCTGTCTTTGTGACGAAAAGCGGTGTCTGCTGCTATGGCTGATTAAAGTCATTTTGCTGCCTCTCCTGAAGTGGCAGTGCAGAAAGGCAAACAATTCGCGTGGATTCCAGAGAGCTTCTTTCGTCTGTTATTACAGGTGCGTAACCTAAATATTTATTTGCTAGCCAAAGGGGTTCATGTCATGGATTTCAAATTGAGTGAGCTCTGATGATGTATCCGATGAAGCTGTATGTGTTTCTCACAAGCGTGCTATATCATGTGCTTCACAATATTTGCAATTCAGAAGGAGCCTTATACTTTGCCGGTCATTATAAGGTGATCCCTCTATTGTTGACAGAGTTTTGCCGAGCCTGCACTTTAGCGCAACCCACACTCTTCATATAAAGGATTTGTCTCCAAGGACACTGACAACCCTGGGCTTTTAGTTAGGTTGTCAATGTCCTTTATCACAAGCATAGGCACGGTATTCTTCTTTGACTGGGCGTTACTGCGTACGCTATCAATACACCTACGTGTCAATACCGGATTAGAAATGCTCCCGATCTGAGTTTACAATTATATTTGGTAATTTTATTTGGTGGCCATCCGCCCGCCCCCATCCGGCGTTAAACTACTACAGCATCCATTACTTCCGGAAAAGGTTGTCAACGCTCTTAGGTAGTAGTGTTTAAAACAGTACCTGCGGCATGGGAGTTGAATAGTAGCTAAGGCCATCATGTGCTAGCACTACACCTAACAGCAGTGCTAGACATACTGCAGTTAACCTCATCCTCGAAAAGAATTGAGTTTAAATTTGCTTTCTTTCGCATACCTATTTTTTTTTTTTTTTTGCGTCATTCAGGCACCTGCTGTAATTAGTGCTGTAAATAAGGCATAAGGCTGGCATGATGTTTTTGTCCCCTCCCTCCCCGCTTGATGTTTACGCCTTTTTGATTAAACAAAGGATATGGACACGGGGCAGTGAAAAGACTAAATCCGGACATCACCAAGCCTGTGTCCTCATCCGCCCAACTGTTACTGACTGCCCATCCCCTGAGCAGTGCTGAGCCTCCATGCCCTTCTGAAGTGCTATAACAACATCTTCAAATCACGAGCACATGTTTTGTCCTATAAGCACAGCCACTTCTCACATTGGAAGTAGCTGTGCTTGCAGTGGCGGCCAAAGTCGTTTTGGTCTCGCTTTGGTAGATAGTCTCACGCAATCAAAAAAGCAGTTCCGGCCAGCCACCCGAAACCAATCATAACATTGTTTCGCGATGTCGTCACTGTGATGTCTAAATGGTTATACATTCAACCAATGGCCATCTAGTCCTAATTACCTGCCTGCTATCATTGAGTAAAATGCGGACAATTCTCGTTTTATACAATGCGCTATATAGACGATGCTAAAGGGTGGTTATACCTTTGAGAAGTACCCCGTTGCTTTACCATATAAGGAAGATGATGACCTGATAAACGGGTGTTGCGGCCAATGAAATCAGAGCCTTGCGTGCTCACTCGTATATGGCTCTGGGAAGCCAGAATGATGTTTTGCCTACAAGGATACAGAGCAGATCTCAGATTCTGCCATGTACTGGCATGGTTTTTGTAGACTTTTATTTAATATACAAAGAACAAAATACGTTTAGGAAAGCGTTTTACAAAACCACCGGTCTGTGTGAGTTTAGAAGCAGGAATAAGACACAATCAAATGGCTATGGTCATTTACACTAAATCTTTACCAATTTAGAAGTTATTTATTATTATTGCTGTTGACAGTGGTCTTCAGTGTATCTTTAACAGAAATACTATAAGAGTTGTCATTTTGCTTTAACGGTCTTCTATTTTCTATAAATAAATAAATAAATAAATAATAATAA
>JAAUYG010251378.1_pt1 | contig 10106 bp, 8 predicted proteins | sample 7278091 | NCBI WGS metagenome assembly JAAUYG01 (sample SAMN14350201, study PRJNA611818) | marine sediment metagenome | isolation source: surface marine sediment (0.6m) | place: French Polynesia: Moorea | collected 2018-08
CTTGTTTTGAAACATTGACAACTGCTGCATTCGTGTTGTCTATCATGTATATTTATGTTCCACATCAAAGGTTCAAAATCTCGGGGAAAACTTTTTTGCCTGTGAGATGCGAGATGCCTGGCATTTTTGCCAGGTAAGACTATTGTAACATTCGGAAGAGGTTTGCTTCGGAGTATTTTCAAATCTAAAAATTTCCTGTTGACTTTGAGGTGAGCCCATTGAGTTCTTTGTATTTACCTGCGAAAGGAAGTTACACTTCAATCAGCCCTAAACTTCACGTAACTTCACTTTCCTGTCAAAATTTGAACCGCATAGCTACGTACACACACGTGTACCAGGACAGATTACGCTGACATTTCAAAGTTGCTTCCCTGGTCTTCATTCACAGAGTTCAAGAAAATCTCTGACCAGATTGTAATGAACGAGAATTTAATGGTATTGTTGTGTAAGAAGCAAAGCTGTGTGAAGCTGGTGCCGCAGTCCCGACTTCTCCACCAGAGTTCCTGCGTGATGTAATCCAAGATGGTTAATGCCTTTTCAATGACTGCAAAATGATAACAATCGCTGTGCAACTGACGTACCAAAGATTGTCAGATCTGTGAGCTTTGACTTGTGCCAAAGAGTATGAAAAGGATACTAGACTCTTTGCTTGTGCCAAACATGTCCCTTCCAATTTCACGAAAACCTTAGCATGAACTGAAGTTTCAAAAGTGCCGTGCTTTGCAAAAAGTTCGTGTTTTCCAGAAAGGCTGGTTTTGTCAGTTGTGATTCAGTTTTGGAGTGGGTTACGCTCACATCTGAAGCATATTTATACAAGGAATAGAATACAAACCATCATTTATGGCTGGACGTTTATGTCCGAAGGGGTTGGGTGAGGAGACAGATTTATCTGTGTACGAGCAGGAAGCGGTTGGGGACCTGGCGGGGTGAATGAGTAGAATCCTGTATGAAATCCGCAAACATTCCAACCGCAAAAATACTGATGCTAAACTCAGCGACTGGTATTCTCCGCCCGGTGCACTGGCTGACCCCTTCAGTACTTTGCTGTTTCGTTTTGCTTTGATCATTTTTTGTAAGGAAGGTGCCAAGAACGCTGTGTGAAGGAAGATTTATGCTTTTTGTACGAAGAGGATATTTTTTTCCTGTTTTTTTTTTCAGGTTTGAGCAATGAGTGTGTGAGTGTGTGTAGTGTAGATACTCATTGGTTGAGTGTTTGGCTCCTTGAAAGCAAAACATGCCCATCCAAAGCAGAAGATTCATTATTTTTCTCATCCTCATCCCAAGACTGGATGCAAAATTTTAAGACCTTTTATGACTCAAAATTCATTGTTCAACTGGAAGCCACACCAAAAGAATCCACAGGAGATTTGCATGAACATTTTAATTTTCCTGAAAGTACACTACAATTTGGAAAATACCAAACCAGACCAACACCTCAGGCTATCAGACATCTGCAATAATATGGGACAAAATATGGAAAATACCCAACCAAGAGAGACACAGCCAAAAGACGATGCATCCTGCAAATGCCCAGATGGCAAAAAGCGACCTCACACAAATGGAGATCCCTTTGGATGGGTCAACCTCTTGAAGGTTGTCAAATCCAGCTTGGCAGAAGGCTCACTGTCACCTCTGAATTGGGAGCGACAATGCTGTGCTCCTTTCTTAGGAGATCCACCGTGTTCAGTGGACGCACTGGTGGTGGACATCACGCACTCAATGTCATTGCTTCCAGTTCAGCAGAAAGGATCACAAACCAATTTGCATTTGAAAGAGCGTATCTTGGACTTGGGAGATTTGGATCACTGTGCCCGTTATTCGCCTGAGTACTCGCTTTCTGTGTGTTGTTCCACGTTCCGATGAAACCTCCCCAATGAAAAGTGAAATGAACGGCCGGACAGTAGTTTGGAGAATGACTTCCCCAAGAAGTTCAGTGTTCTGGCTAAATTTCGTTTCACATCCTGCTTGGTGCTTGTGGTCAGCAAGATGATCAAATCAACCACAAAAGGGAGAGTTCCCTCTGTGAAGGTGTCAGGATTATTTGAAGTGGTGCAGGGTGTTTCACTGACCGAGGTGGTGTGATGCCAGATGTGGTGTGTTTTCTCTCAAACATCTGGTTTTGTGGTTTGAATTCATTCCTGTTGCAAACCTGAAGTGTGTAACCAAGAAACTGCCCGGAAATGTCTCAAGCTCTGCTGCCAACATAGGAATGATCACAAATTTCTGCGCACATTGCTTGCGACCTGGAATGGGTTTGAAGACAGAAATGGGAAAAGGAAACAGCCAAATAAACCAAAAGTTAGAAGTGTCATTGTGCAGCTGCTGCACTGGCGGATTTTCGTGTGTTACCCGACCACTCAGAGAATGACATTGTGAGATTGGTTGAGATGTCCTTTAATGGAATTGTATGCGGCGAGCATTTGCATAAAAGCAGACTCTGTATTCTGATTTGACTGATGGACTTTTTATGCTAATATTCAGCACGATCGTCAATCTCGTATTCAGCCAAGCTGACCTTTGCGTGACATTTTTCATGCACACACTTCAGAAACAATTTTAGGAATTTAGGAATTGAATGTACTGTATTTGTGCTCCAAACACATGTGTTTCGATTTGAATTTAAAATTCCCTTTTTTTTAAACAGAATTTATTTTTTTTGTAACAGTTCGGACTAGAACCTTAGGGTTTTTTGCTGCATCAAAAAGCTGCTTGTGTTGACATATCAAGGCAATAATTCTGTTAAATTTTTCCTGATTTGGAACTGAAGATTTGATCCCAAGCAGCAGTGAAATATGGGTCACAAATTCTCTGTGGTCATGCTGCGCAAGATTATGTTGACCTTGATACCTGTGGGTAAAGAAGCAAATTCACGTTGATGATCTCATTGACTTCGGGGAGATCACTTCTGGATTCTTTCACCACATTTGTCAATATTTATTTGACACAGTCAAAAACAGTGACGCAGCTTTCCAGTTCTTTCTGACACAAAAACATTGGTGAATTTGCGGAAAAAAAACTTTTTGCTGAAACTGAAACGTTCGTTATGAACGGGGCACTTGATAACAGAGCTGTTCCCAAGCCCATTGCTGCCGTGCAGAAGACATTTTAAAGTTCACTCCAAAGGTTTGAGGGAACCTGGAAAAGGTCTCTGAACACACACCACTCTGTAATTAATTTGCAACAACCAATCAACGCCCACCTCCAATCAGTGCGTTTCATAGGTGTCAGTTTTGATGCATGATTTCCCCCTGAGTCTACCAACATCTGGATCTGTTGATCTGGATGTTGAGGCATCTGGATACAGCCCTGAGATGACAGAATCTGGAATGTCAGATGAATGAGTAATGGCTGGACGTCTGGCTGACCATCAGCAGTACGGGGGGGGGGCTACTGCTGCACGGGGAGGAAGCAAGCCTGTTGCCAAATCAGCTGTGGAAAATCTCCCAGAATTTTCGACAGACTTGACTGCCCAGGATTTTTGCACATTTTGGTGAATGTAATCACGGTTTTTTCCCACTTCTCGTTCTTTTGAAATTTGTTCTCAATGCTCAGTTTAGTGTCTGCACGTCTTGTGAAACATTAATCAGAAGCAGAAGCAAAGAAAGCACTGACCCTCTTGTTTCTTGTGAGTGCGGGGAAATTTTCTTGGGTTTTTTGGTCTGAAATGTTGCCATTTATTTTTTCTTATTTTTTCAAGTGAGAAACTGATGAACAAGTCAGGACCTCCAGGCGTAGACAACAAGCAGCAATTGCAAACTTTGCATCTGACGTGGAGCGCAACAAGGAGAGACGTGAAGGGTTTTTTTTTCTTGATCAAACAAAACAGTTGACATGGACGTGGGGTGCCCATAAACAGTTCAAGGGTTGGACGGCAGAGGTCAGCTTCAGCAGGGGTATGAACTATGACCTTTTGAGCCTTTCACACCTCTTCTGAAAAATTGTTCTTTTGTCATTGCCTCACCTGCCCCAAAAGAATTTGAATTTAGTCCAATTGTGGAGTAGAACAAAAGGCCTGCATTGAGTATGCAAATGCCGTTGTTTAATTTGCTGATACGAGACGCAGATAGGGCGCACATGAAAGCGGACCATTGGATTAGGCCTCCAGAATACACACGGACCAGGTGGTCTGTCGGCAAATTAAATCCTTGGCTCTGCAAACAGGCCCAAAGCTTTCCGTTAGAGGCATTTCCATCAGGTGACATGCAATGAAATAAGGCTTTTGGCTCTGTTGCAGTTTTTCTCCCGTCACTTGTGAGGCCTTCTATTCAAAATATCTTGGGCGGGTCATTTGCTTGTGTTTTTGTGTGCTGAATATTTGGAAGTATCTTGAAGAAACTGCAACTGGTCTCTTTTTTCAAACCATCAAAGACACAGGTATGTGTGGAAATACCAGGCCACCCATGGAAAGTATCTCTGGCAAAAGAGATAGCTCTATCTATCACACTGAGCTGGACATTGTGTCAGCAATTAAGATCATAAAGATGACATCTTCTCCCCGAGGTGTCCGTTCTTTGGAGACTGATAGACTGGGGAAGTGTTCAAGGATATCCGCCAGAAAAGGAAACACATGCTGTCGGTGTACATCATAAAATTTGCGTGATTTCACTTCCCAAAAATGTGCAGGTTTTGACTCTTCTTGAGGTTTGCACATCATTCGGTTTTTGCCTCAGCAGATAAATTCAAACATGCAGAAAACGAATTATGTGGAAAAATGATTTCAATCGTTCACGAACGTTTTATCCCAAAATATGAACACTTCAGGTGTTTCTTTGCCAGAGGATCCACGTACTGAATGTGTTTACCACACACCCTTTGATGCTTATCTCCTGACACTTTGCGAACATCAAAACAATATCACCTCAGAGGGGTGTTATTCACATCAAAACATACCCCGCAGTACACAAACACACAAAGTGGTTGTGGCTTGGGTCTGGGAAGTCAGTTGTTCTTGCCTTGAAAACATTCGTTTGTTTCGCCACACCAGGCAACGAAAGACAGTAGGAAAATATTTCTGCTTTGAAAAGAAGCAAAAAAGAAGTTGGAGAGAAAAGTCTCAACAACGCATGTAGCTGGGTGCAGCTGCAATTTGATTTGAGGGAGCGCAATCAGGGGAGACGTCTGTATTAGCCAGTTTTCAGTTGACAAGTCAACCCTCCCATTTCTGGTTACTGCAAAATTGCTTCATCAACTGAAGCAAAAATTCCATACTTTGCTGAATTATTCTGCCTTTATAATTCAGTTACATTGTTGATTCACCTTAATGCAATTGGATAAGCCATCTGTCATGGAATTTCCATTTGAACGTGTTCTGGGTTTCGCGAAAAATATTGTTGTGTCAACCTGCACGCAAAAAAATTCAAATTTTGTTTTACATTGGTTAAGTTTGCGTTGGTCAAAACTCATATTGATGTGAATTTCGTTCGTTGGTTAAAAAGAATTTGATAAATTCAACTGAACAAAAATCATACACAGAAATAACTTGATGGCTGTGCTGAAACAGCGTCTCCATTTCAAAATAGAGTTTCAGGGTGGAATTCTTTCGCTGAGGATGATCATCGAAAGAAAAGAGCTAGGTTTTTCAGCGAAAGGCAAACAAACTAAGAGAGAGAGCGGTGAATGTTTTCTTTCTTTTCGGAATTCCTTTCAAGGAAATTTTCAGCTGCGGGCTGCTACATGTTGCACTCGTTATTGAAGACAAAATTATAAATTTGGGAACTGTGTTAATTTACATGTGTGTCTGTTGATGCCTTCAGGTTAGAATACTAATGCTATCAATTCAATGTGAACAAGAATGAATATTTTATCAGGCACTCACACTTTCTAAATTACCCGTCCCATTAGAGATGCCCAATTCATAGACTTCTGTGAAAGCCACGGATGGTTGTGGTGAATTATGGCGAAAATGCTGCAGCAATTTTTATAGCAATTATACAACCATTTGGAGGTTAGGGTTCACGAAAAACAAGTCATCAACATGAGCCTAAGTATCTTAGGCCCTCCACTCAAGCAATCATTCATTTTAATGCGACACAAAACAAATGGAGGGCCTAACTAGAGGTTCTCTTCTCCCTCTTTTGATAATTTGTAATGTCCAAATGAGCAAATTGTGACATTTACTTTTTAACATTTTCTTGTCTTGAGACAACTGCGAAATTGGCTGTCTTTCCCTCCTGTGGTTCAATTTAGATGCTGGAACTCCTGTGTTTTTTTATTTGCCAGAAACCATTCGCAGAACATTTGATTATTTGATTTTGAGGCACAAAAAGGAATCAACATTTCAGTTATTCTTTCTGTTTCAGCAATGGGCAGGGCAATTCTTTTCTCTCTGTATAATCCAAAAAATCACTGCCTTTATCTCATGAACAGTGACTTGAGCAAATAAGGACCTTGCAATTTGATAGGACAAAAACGCAATTGAAACTGGTCAGTCGGGTGTTATGACAAAGTGCGACAAGTGGAATCCCTTTACTTCCTGTCAAGCAAGCAGCTCTGGGAGCCAGATGAATAGCGACATCGAGGGAAGCAATGGCGGGGCAAAGGCTTCCTGGGGCCTTTTCTTATCCGGAATTAAATCCCTTAAACTGGACCACGATCTAACAAAAACTGGGCTATCTGATAATGGACTGAGGGGGATTTGTGGCAAAATATTGAATTTTCTCCAGATAATATCGACCCGGTCCAGACTGAATAAATTCAATCAAAATGTTAATGCTCCTGGTAAATTGCAGCGCCTGTGGGGTCAGTCGGCCATATTTCGGTTGTTCTCTGATGAAATTATGTTCTGACCTAAATGCAATCTGTTATTCTGCAGCAATTTAAAAGCCATTTGGTCAAGTCTGGTCCAACAATATCAAGAGGCTAGTGCATTTGAATTCGACAACAATCGGCTTCGTCTCTGTGCCATTTTTCGATTGTCTTTCCAACGAAACAAAATTTGTTTTTTCTTCAGTGAAAAGACACCAACTGAGAAATAAAAAACAAAAAAACACGTTTGACGAAACTCATAGCTTCTCTGCAAGAACAAGACGGAACCTCTGCAAGAATTGAGACAAAAGAAGCCTTTCTGCAAGAGAATGAAGACTTCACATTATGAATATGGAAATGAGACATCTCAACCCTCCTCTGCAGGTTACCGACTCTGGACCTCAGTGCCTGCAGCAGATGACGGCATTTTACACTCCATCTGCAGTAACCAAACATATTTTGAAAGGCCATACATCAAAATTATATAAGTTTCCCTCACAGTGACAGGCTTAATCAAAGTCACTGCCATCATAATTTGTTTATCAGCGAGGCATTCCCTTCACAAGTTCCAGTCTTGTGGAAATTATGAGTCTCAATTGAAATGTGCAGCGCTGGATTTGCGGACACGGACCCCCAAATGCATTCACCCTAACTTCTTTTGCTTCAGATCCCTTCATACAGCAAATCTAATTATTTCCGTGTACGGTTTTGGGGACTTTTGTGGGTGTTGTCAACGAAGTTTGTCTCAGATTCCACCCTGCAAAAGTATTGTCACTTGTGCTGCTGACCAACTTCGTTGAGCTTCAGAAAGGGAACTCTGTCAAACGAAATGGGCTATTTCTCTGCAAGTTCCATGGAATCTTCTGGCATACACATATCTGAAAGCACAACCAGATGTGTCCAAAATACGGATCCTCAGCTGCGGCTGCTTGGATAATGCTAGGTAATTGCAAGGTAAATCGTACCGCAGGGATTAGATAAAACATATGCAGCTGAGCTAATTACCTATACCTGAGTTGTGTCTTGAGTGGTAATAATAGAGGAAGGCTAAAAGCGGGAAGATCAAAGTGAATGCAAGTAGCTGTGCTATGGGATCAAAGCTTACCTGGCACAAACACAGCATTAGCTGTTCCAACTAAAAATCCACCATTGATCTAGCCTGTAGATACGAGACATCTCCTACCCTGTCATTTCTTTTCATTTCTTCTCTGCAACACAACCCGCATTTGATATCAAATAAAGGGAGAGATTCCAGTCGAAAAAAAAAAGTCCCAAAGAAACAGACACACCACAAATTTTTGACGAATGCCATTCCTGTTCGAGACATTGACATTGACATTTTTTTTATTTTGAGAAGTTACAGGAGAAAATGTCTTTTTTTTGGAAAAATTTCGTTGAAAATTCATGCAATTGATGGTCCAGTCAGGCTCCGCGGTTATTAGATGGCGCCACCAATCAACGGTGGATTTTTCCTCAGCTGTGCGTATTGCATTCCGCAATAACTCGTCTTCAAAGTGTCTGCACGTCAAAGATCGAAATTTTTGCGCCATCAAAAGTGATTTCACGCTTTTGGATAGCAATATCATATGAAAATACAATCTGAGACTTTCCTGTTATCAAAGATGAGAATCTCTTTGAAATGGATAGTCTGTGCAAAAAATATGACATGACACCACAGCTGAGCCTGTATAATTTTCGACTCTTCTTCAGGAACTTATTTGGTGCTAAGAACGCATGGAGAACGCTGAAATCTGAACAGTCTGTTTGGTAATACGTTCACTCATTGCGGCGTTTCTAGTTTTCCTGATCAGGTCTAATTTTGCACCCAAAATAGCCTTGTGCTGTCGTTGGCTGTCAGCGTGTGATTGATCTGAACGCAATCCAAGATTCCAACAAAGTCAGCCCAAAGTTCACACTTTTTCCTCGCATTTTCATGGAAATAATTTGGAACGACTCACGCAATGTGATTGGTAATCTTCCTCACCTTCTACTGGTTATTCGATCGGGTTGGCGGAACATGTTTCCAGTTACTGGATAATATTCAAGCGTCTGGATCTTGAGGGCACTTTTAACACCTTCCAACGCAAAGGTGTCTTCAGATGCCAGTGTTCAACTCAGAATTTTCTGAGCATTTTAGAAGCAAATGAGTTGGGCAACTTTTTTGTTTTCGTTTCATTTGATTTGTTGGTTTTCCTCATGAGCAAACAACGAAATTAGCTTTTTCATTCAAGCCAACGTTTTGAAATCTGCAAAAATGCAATGTGCACGGAATGTTTCGCAAACAAAATCTTTGTATCGAAAGTGTGGCCGGCAAACCCACCTCATCTGAAATAAAGAAAGGATAATGTCAGCATTGAAAGATTTCCCCATTTGGCAGTTTAACCGCATTGGCTCGATTTGATTGAGAAATGAATGCAACCGAAAAAGAGCAAACGGGCGGCTTCTGACCGTAACAAAGAGTCAACAGAAAACCAGTATCGAGATAATTGGGCAAAACTATTTGCAGGTGCAAAGGGTTTCCAGCCATTCAACAAAGGATAGGGGGTAAACTTGCACACAAAGATGTCTGCAGGGCCTAAATATTTGCGTCAATTTTGGGTTTTTGTAATTTCCAGCCAACTGACAGGCTGTCTGAATTTCTTGACAGTTTTTAGGTGAACGTCTCTAATTTAGACCTTTTTACTGGCTTCTCTCTTTTCAGTGGTCTGAAGCAGCAGTTGTTGAATACTGAAGGCAAGGATTGTTTTCTTCTTCAAAGAGAGCAGCCTGGAGAGAGAAAGGGTGTCATTGGTTGACCCGCAAGGTCAGCACAAGGGCACACGGAGGCGGATAGACGTGGAAACAACTGAGAGGAAGGAATTACCAAGAGTGCACAGAATGCCCAGGAAAATGAAGCAGGGAGAAAATTGAAACGCAAAACCCAACAGAAAAAAAACGGACCCTTTGAATCATCCCAAAATGCTACAACTAATCTAAAAAGGATAAAACAACTTCATGACTCTCCTCCCATCCCCAGCCAAAACAGGCCACAAGGGGTGAGGAAAATCACAAAGGCCCTCAGGGCTGAACAGCAGGAATCTAAGCCCGAGAACCAGCCATGCATTTGACAGTTTTGACAAGCAAACGTCGTCAGATGACAGCAAGCCAAATGTGCTCATTTTGGCGCTTTTACGGCTGTTGTGATTTTATAGCGAACCATCATTTGATGAACACTGAGCAAAAATGGAGATATTTTGTCCACCAAAATGTTGTCCACAACATTCAAAATTTTCTCTTTTTGAACCAACCTTTATTCATGAGTTCACAGCGAAAACTATTTTCAAAACTCCTTTCGCCTAGCAAATGTAAACAAAATCTTCGCA
>JAAUYG010132943.1_pt1 | contig 10105 bp, 8 predicted proteins | sample 7278091 | NCBI WGS metagenome assembly JAAUYG01 (sample SAMN14350201, study PRJNA611818) | marine sediment metagenome | isolation source: surface marine sediment (0.6m) | place: French Polynesia: Moorea | collected 2018-08
CCCGCTATGATCATTTTGGCCTCTAAAGACAACTTTGTTCTGACCCCTCCCCATCTCCCCGCCACATACACACACGTCATAACTAACAGATTGGCTAATCTTGGGTCGCAATCGATTTTCTAGAATTCAAGTGAATTTGAAAGAACGCGGCAGTCAGAACAAACGATTCCAATTCCAGCGTCCCCTGGCTTCGTTCGAAAGTGGTAGAGGTTCACGTGAATATTTCCGGCCGGTTAACGTTCAGTGGCAGCCTTCTAATTGGAATGGTCGGTGACGGTGCCCAACTAATTCGATTTTTAGAGGTAAGCTATCTTGTTTAATGGCTGTTCAGCATTTTAAATTTAAAAAGACACTATCGGGAAACCAGTTGTATTTTATTTTCTGCTAATAACTCTACTCTTTGTTTTCTTGTTTCCTGCTTTTTAATCCTTTTTTTTTCTTTTTATTCGTCTTATTGCTTTATTATTCAAGTTGATTGTCATCTTTCAGGGCACTCGAACGGTAACTTAAAAGGAGATCAAGATGACACGAGTTGCAATCGTAAGTGGCATGCATATCTAATAACCTGGCATATATTCATACACAGAGCCATTAATGCACGGCAATAAGTAGGCCTAAAATATCAAAATTACTGACAGCCTAATGTTCATGCTTTCTGTGTTTCCAGTACTACCATAAACTCATTATATCAGTGAATTCTCCTGGAAACACCAGGTAAGCGAGTGTACATATAGCTATATTTATGTAAACCTATTACAAGGCAATAACGGCAATGGTGTCTTGGTGGTGGGGTAAGGCCTGGAGCCAAGCCGGATGACAAGCGCTCTCATCACGAATATTCGAGATATTCAATAACTTGCTGTTTATTTTGACTACCTGATTGGCGATAACCTTGTTTCGTTCTTCTTCTCGCATGTCAGGTGACTGGGTCCAACAAGGGTATAGGCCTGGCTATCGTTCGGGGGTTGTGTCAAAAGTTTGACGGAGATGTGCTGCTGTTGTGTGAGATACAGTGCCGGATTTAAATCGGGAAACGTGAAATTTGTAAACCCCTTGGTAATCAAAAGAAAGAGCAAGCCTATTTGCGTTACAGAATATCTAGAAACCAGTCGTTAGTTTGCATGGGGAGCGATTTGTCAGGGTCATAGCATTTTAGATTTTAGTACGCTACGCTTACAGTAATGTTAGGGTTTTAGGTTAGTGCTTTTTTACAGCTAGTGTCTCTGTTGAAGAAGAAAAGTAGGGCCGCGGGGCTCTATGAGCGTTGCATTGATGGTGGAGGGAGGGGGGGGGGGGGGGTAAACCTAATCCAACAGAATTCCGTGTCCGGACATGGAATTAAAGGAGTAATATTATTAATAGTTGTCAGATATTCGCGGACAAGGATCTAATACTACAACCTGCCAAAACAGTTATTGGGTTTTGTGCGAACTTCTGACTTTCGCCACCGTATTTTGATTTCAAATTAACGGTTATCCTCCAGCACGTGACATTGGTAGAGGACAAGGAGCGGTAGCTGCCCTCCAGCAGGAAGGCCTCCATCCTAAATTCCACCAACTGGACATCACAGACACTGAAAGTATCCGTAAACTGGCGGACTACCTTAAAGATAACTACGGAGGCCTAGATGTGCTGGTCAATAATGCTGCAATTGCATTCAAGGTAGGACGACTGTAACAGCCAAAAATATGTCCCTGGCTATTCATGCTAATAATGCCAAATATTTCCACATACTGTGTTGTTTTGTCCAAATATGAGTCTTTATTTGGTAAATAACCTCCTATGTATTTTATTTACATTACCTCTTCAGAAGGAAACACACAGTTACTGTTGACAATAAGTAAAAGCAAATGAAAGAAGCCACAATTATTATGGTAATGATAATGATGGTGATGAAAAAGAAGAAAGTAAGGAAGAAAGACACAAGGAAGACTTACAATTTGTTTTAAATTTCTTGATATTTATTATTCATGTTCATGTCAGTCACATATTTTTAAATGCAATGTTTATTTTAATTTACGCAGGGATCTGACCCCGCCCCATTCAGCGAGCAGGCAGAGGTTACCCTCCACGCCAACTACACATGTACTGTAGAGGTGTGCCAGCGGCTGTTCCCATTGCTCAAAGCAGGAGCCAGGTATTGGGAGATCTGGATCATCTCAGTGATCCTGATACATTAAATCAAACACATATACAACTTAGTTGGATACACATAAAGTAGTAATAGGAAAAAGGCAATAGTGTAGACAAGTATGTGGTAAAATATTTGTTGAGAAACAAAGAATAGATAGATAAATAAATAAATAAATAAATAAATAAATAAATAAATAAATAAATAAATAAATAAATAAATAAATATGTGTGTATCAAGCGGTGCTTGTGTGTATCAAAGAGCCTTCCAATTCTAAATATTTTCAACCCTTACAAAACAAAAACTGTACAGACAAAGTAAATAAACGCGAGATGTAGCACAATTAAATAAATATCGCATGCTTAATTATGGATTCACAAAACAAAAACACATGAAGATTGGATTTACTTTGTCAAGTTATATTACAGACATTTTTGATGTGAGCATAAGTTTGTTATGTGCACATATAAAGTAGAATACAATGAATGTTTTTTATATTTTGCTTTGTCTACCTAAAGATTGTGTCCCTAATTGCATGTGGTTAGTCGGGGTGTCATTCAGAGAACATTTAAGAAATTAAGTGACTAACTTTAGAAAGAGGCCTTTAGTGTGTACTAACAATGTGACAAAGGATCATGTAAGGTCTTGATTATTATTTGATTTAGAGTGTGTAGTGGGTTGGGGCGGATTAAAGTCTCAACTTGTAACTATTTTTCTGTATCTGTGTTGACCCAAGGGTCTGAAATTGAAAGTACTACTATTATGTGGGTATGTGGGATCTCCAGAGACCCCTGTATCCCGATAAAAGGGGGAATGCACCTTGAAAAATCCAACATACACCAACTAGAAAGAATCAACACAAGAGCCAAAGACAAGAGCTCAGCAAATATGAGCATAAAAATTATGAATATAAAGATAGCAAAATCCAAACACTATACTAAGTGTGTTGATTTGTAAAGCTCTAATAACAGGCTAGCTGAGATAGTGAGAAAGGGGTCTTTCTTCATCGTTTGTCATACTTCATTCTAATGTTTGTACGAAATACTTTCACATTTTACCAGTGGTTCATTTTCTCAGTAAGAAACGACTTTTTTTTTAATTTTGTCAAAATTTGTATTTTCAACCGTTTAACTCTGCTCGACTGTTCCAGCAGAGCTAAAGTTATGTCTTGGACCTTTGAGACGTTCATCATTTTCTTCCATAAACAACAGTTTCTCAAAAACTGTCAAGCGAATTAATGCCAAATTTTGTCTAGTTGTTAGCTGTTTATCATGTCGTCAGACCATTTTTTTTGTATTTTGAACATTTTCATTTTTTTAATTTATTTCCCTTTCATTCTCGTTATCAAGGATCCTTATGGGAGTTAAAACTTCAAAACACTACTGATCCATCAAATCACTTCAAAATACTACAAATCTTTACTGATTTTTTTTATCTCAATGTTCCTCACAAAAGTATTGTTTTTGTACTTTTTGAGATTGTAAAAATTTAAATTGTTACAAAATTCTGTTGTTTTCTTATCATGAGACCCTATGGGAGTAACAAATCGTGTCCAGGTTTTGTTCAATCTGTACTGAATTTTTATCCAAGTTGTCTTCCTGAAAGTACTCTTTTAGATATTTCAAACTTTTATGAATTTAAATTTTCATGCAACTTTGAAAGATTACTTTTGTAAAATAGGGTGCTCTAAAATCATCACTCTCTATATCTAGTCCGGCTATCACGTATATGATGCTGAAGCTAGCTAAGGAAAGTAGTCTGTTATGAACTATGACATAAAGCATGCATTGAATGAGAAAGTGACACGAAAAAAATAAAATTTATTTAAATGCATCTGATAAAGGTCAAAGTATCTACTCTCCTTAGTGACAAAATTAGGATAATGAAGCCTCATTGTTGTCACTAGGGGAACCCATATTACATCTTGGGGTCCTAAAGTCGTCACGACTTATTTGTAGGGTGCTCAGATGTCGATAGGACTCTAGACATTTTTGGTAAATGAGTCAACAAACTACAGAGAAAGTGACAGTCAAATTAGTTTTGATATATTGATGTAAGCTATTTTATCTCTGCTTAATTCTGTTGACAGAGCCACTTCAACTGCGAGGTATCCGTCTATGTTTCATTAAATGTGTCTTTTTTCTTTTAAATGGAAAGGGGTTGATTGAATCGACATTAAATTTTAGTAAAAAAATTGACGTCTCTATTCTTTTTTATATTTTAAATGCAAAAGTTGGGGGTCATCTATAATTTTAAATTATATCTCACCTTTTGGATGGAATTTGCAGGAAACCATTTATGCTAACTCGGCATGCTATTATTTGACGATCGGCCAACAAACTTGGCAAATTAATAAAACTTCGCTCACCAATGTAAATGTAAAGTGTGGATGAGGTACTTTTTTGATCTTAGGCACACCAATGTCATGTTGAAATTATTTAGGTGCACTTGCTAATATTTTTAAGGAGAAATTAAGCTCATGCCTCTCTTCCGCATGCCTGTTAAAATGTTAACATAAATCAACATTTGCTTCAGTAAAGTATCAAGACAAGTGTTCCTTTGATTCTTCTGAACTTACAAAAATATCAGTATTTAGTATCTAATTGCAAAACTACATACAGCCTTAAGATCTAAGACTACCCATGGGACTTTTATAAACTGTACTTAATTGTGGGGCGGTATTTTTTATGCAACTAAACTGTAATTCTTATTCTGAAGTAGTCTTAGTTCTGAGGTGGACACCAAGTGTAGTTACACTATCACTGTATAAAGTCACTAATTATAATAAGTGTCAAAGTTAAAATGTCCTAACATCCTTAATCATTTTCTACTTTTAAAGCTACTTTAAATTTATGCAACGTCATTGCTTTTAGGTATGTGTAATATCTAAATTTTACACTTATTGCAAATTTTCTCTGCAATCAAAATTTAGCAACTAATGTATGACTGCACAGTTGAGAAATAATGAGACTTAAGCATATTGCGGTTCATTGAAAATGAGATTAAAATGTTGTGCTGTATAGAGTAATTTGTTCTTATAGACATACGGAAAAATCTAGTATTAAATATGACTTAAAAGTTCAAACCTTTAGTTAAGTACAGCTTTATTTAGTCTAAAAAAGTTATAAACTTCAAGCTTGGAGCGTAAAATCGAGGATATGGAGATGGAATTACTGTGTGGGCCATTCTGTCAGGTATAACAGTCATAAATCTATGAGGATGCCGTTCACATGCCGCTATACCCGTACAAATGAGAGTAGAAAAAAATGTTTGTAGGCGTGCGTGAAAGCAGACAAAGTTTCATAGCGATGGACACAGGAAAGGCAGAAGCCAAAGTGACAAAAGCATGCTATTTTGCTTATTTAGTGGCAGCTACTGCCCAATATTAGAGGAATCCCCATGTCTCTTGGCTACCCGTTGCACAAGGCATTTTGCCCATTTAGGGTTTTATGTCTTAAGCCAAGCTACTTCAACATATGGGAAAAATGCAAATGACGTCTAAGGAATATCTCGATAATTAACTAAATCCCATTTTAAATAAAAAAATCCAGCAGGTTTCTTAACACCTTAGCTTTTCGTCACTTCAAGTATCACAGATGATAGCAAATTTAACTGGCTATCGAACTATAATATACAGCAAGATGATTGTGATGCAGTAAAAGTGGGACACGCTGTCTAAGAGAGGGGTTTGGTGTCACAAAGCTTGATTGTTGTTAGATAATCCATGTGGCCATGAAGGCACCCTTCTAATATAAGCCGCTTATAGCAGAGGTCAGGCAGAACCCAAGCCGACACATTAGTGTAGATATGTAGAGGCAACCCCTAGTCAGGAGCAGAGTATGGTAGTCCCGCTGTAAGGACCACCATGGCCCTTACCAGTTTCGAGCACAAGTAGGAGATATTGGATGCTCCTGGTGAAGGTTCTATTTGAACTGTCGCAGAGCCCGCTACATATTGCAACACCAACCAGCCACCAGATGCTGCACCTCTCAAGCTGATTGTGTACCAGCGGCACACTGCAGTGCCTGTGGCTGGCTCTGGAGGCCAATCCGCCACCCATACTATTTAGTAAATCGTGGAGACTGTTTGATGGCAATTATGATGACCTAGAGATTGTACAGTTGCGAGCTTGGGCGTTGCAGAGCCTATCGGGGATTATGAGCGGGCCGAGGAAGTGCTGACCGACATAGTGATGCATACCAGGCAGCTGCTCCTGGAACAAGCCCTTCTCCTGTGGGCAGTAAACCGTGACTCCTTCCATGGCGCCTACCCTGACAGTCCTCTGCCGCTGGTTTGTTTGGCAGTAGTGAAGCCACAAGCACTAGCTCCCTTAGCAACAGCAGAGGACGTGGAATCCGACATGCAGCAAGGAGATCAAGTGATGGATGCTCAGGAAAGAAGAGACATTGGAATCTGATTTCTTCTTTTCATTGGCCAATACAATTTTAGCTGCAGAGTTTTACATCACGGAAGTAGGGAAATTCGCCCGATCCAGCAGCTTTTGTAAACTCCTGACGGTTTTCCCATTTATCCTACCTGCTGGAAAGAAGGAAGAGAAATTTTCATACCAGGCTATCCAGCAGTAGGACCGGTGCCTGCCCCAACGAGTTCCTGTTGACTCTCTCTCAAGGAGTTGAAGCAGCAATGGAAAGTGGCACAACTGGGCAGCCACTGCCCCACAACAGGGGCATGCCAGATCTGTTCCAGTTTGCGGAAACAGATTTGTACTGGGGTGAGAGTGCCTGGTATGATAGGCCGCTCCCTGTAATTTTGACTCTGACGAAAAAGATGAGATAACCCTGCTCTACAACCATAACCAATCTCTCGACCAGGCATTGGAGCAGTCCCCATAGACACTGCATTGAGACCAGCTAAGAGATCTACGTCCAGTGGAGTATTTGGCTATCATCACCCCTGATCAGCTGGTGCTCACTGTCGATGTAGTAATTCCTCTGAATAATATCCACCCCTACACCCAGGGATGGAAGCAGCGCTCTCTGGGGACAAGGGTCATTACCGACAACCTATATGGCGTCGCCTCTCTGTACCTCCCACGAAATTTGTAGATGCCACAGGACCTGATGTATCAGCTGCCCATAAGATCTCTGAGAAAGGGGCAGATCAGAATTATGTGACTGACATCCCCTCCGGCACGGAGATGGTTTTGAATCTCCATCAACAGAACCATCACCTGAATTACCAGCAGGGGCAGCTGAGGTACACGTGCGAGAATAAAGACGATGGAAGAGGATTGGAAACGTTTTGTATCATCTAGTAGGGCAGCATCAAGTCTTCTTCAATTGACTTAACTGAACAAAAGAAAAGCATTGGACAGACCAAGAAAACGTTAAAAGGCAAGACTTCACCTGAAAGCGGGGGGAAGTGATAGTGATGAGAGACGAACTCCCATGCAGCAAGTTCACAACAAGCGACAACAGGTGAGTCACATGCCATGACAAGTCAGTCACACACGCGAAAGACCCCTGCAACTTTCTGAAGTAGGAGACCTGGTGGATCCAGCAAAGCAAGATAAATGGCCTCACGTCCACACCAGCTGTGACCCGGATGAACGGCCGAGCAGGAACAAGGAAAGGATGATACAAATCCTGAATTGGAAGGCAGACAGTAGAGTGGTGAAAGTCTCTTGAATCGAAGAGATATTCCAGGATGAAAGCATGCCACAAAGAAACTGTTATTGGCACCCACTACGTTTAGTTTTTTGTTCATGATCATTTTCGTCTACATATGCAATAGGAACCAGAACGTCAGTCTAAAATAGGTATCGCTAGAAGACAGAAAACAAATGAATCATGTTCATTAAATCACCATCTCCGCGCCTGAGTGAGTGCTTCTCATGAGAATATTGCAGTTCATCGTCACCACTACCAAGATGCCAGGAGAACTCATGTTTCAGAGATTTCAAGGACATTCCAATGAAAGACAATTGAAATACTGGAACATTCCACCAGGTTACGATAAGCACAACAGATCAAGACCTATCACATTATAAGGATAATCCTCCGTGAACTCTAGGGAATAACAACATGACTCATCGCATTTGGAATCCCTGATTTACACAAGATTAACATTATTGTTCTGTGATATCTCCAAGAGATACATTATTGGATAACTACACTGCTCAAAACATTTAAGGGATCACAGTTTAGACTTCGGGTGTTTTCATCCCCCGAAAAAAAATAGCAATGGTCAGACCATAATGCTGTTGAATAATGATCTGAGCATTTGTACACTCATGCACATCTCGATTGAAGCTCAGGATGCAACTCACCTACCCCTGAAATTGGTTTGAAATGTTTCCTTACTCAACAGACTGGACTGGTGCCATCAGTAGCAAGACAACCCTGAAAGATTTAACCCCACTTATCCTTGTTTTCATTCATGTGGCATGTGCAAGTCTGTTGCTTGGTATGAGACGACACTTGCAACAACATGAGGTGGCGAGATTGATCCAGATGTTGGAAGATGGTTCCACCCAATGAGATATCACGGCAGCCTTTGGCGTCACCCAGAGTGTGGTATCCTGGGCCTGGGACTGGTACCTGGCAACTGGTGGCTACGTCTCGGCCAAGGACGCCTACGATGCACGACCACTCGCAAGACTGCTACATCCACCAAATGGTCATACGTTGCCGTCACAGTACTGTCCGAGCACTCCAGATGGACTTCCTGCAAGCCTCAGGACAGCGAATCAGTGACCAAACTGTGCGCAACAGAATCTATGAGAACGGCCTTCACAGCAGACGACCAGCATGTGGTCCCATTCTCACCCGGGAACACCATAGAGCTCGACTAGACTTTGCCCAGGATCATCAACATTGGCAGCTGCGTCACTGCCGTCCCATTCTCTTCACAGACGAGTCCAGATTCCATGTCTCTACTTGTGACCGACGTGTGAAGGTATGGAGGCAGGCCGGTGAATGGTATGCTGACAGCAACATCATCGAATACGTCCGATACGGTGGTGGGTCCGTGATGGTATGGGGCGGCACTTGTCTGGACGGACGAATGGACCTGGTAGTCCTTGATGGAGGTGTGTTAATAGCTGTGCGGTATCGGGATGAAGTCCTTGAACCGGTGGTATGACCCTTTGCCGGGGCTTTAGGTCAGGATTTTGTCCTGATGCATGACAATGCCCGACCTCACACGGCCAGAGTCGTCCAAGCCTACCTGGAGCAGGAAGGCATCGATGTCATGGAGTGGCCAGCGCGATCCCCAGACTTGAATCCGATTGAGCATTTGTGGGACATGTTTCAGGGCGTCAGAACCCAACGGCGAAAGTACAGGCCCTCACAGCAGCCCTGAGGGAGGTCTGGAGTGGAAGGGCATCAACCAGGTCTCTGTACGCCGTCTGATCCGGAGCATGCCTAGCCGATGCCGAGAGTGTATCCAGTCCCGTGGTGGCCACACCAGTTATTGAAGTGTCTTCAGTCCACTTAAACTGCATTATGGGACTCTGAAACAACATGGGCGATATTGTGTGCACTGTGTGATCACTTTGTTTTGGGGGGTAAGCTTGGTTTTCCGAATGGGTAATCTTCCTGGGCATGAAGTTAGCCTTTATTGTGTGTTTTTCAGCTGCACTTGCGAAACTTGCACCACAAGAAATTGTGTTTTCATGAAATTAATAAACTTGGTCATATTTACGCAAGACCACAAAGGTGATCCCTTATATGTTTTGAGCAATATATTACCATGAGATATCTACTGTAGCCGAGACTAGATTATTCGAGTCGTCACGAGACTCGAGTGTATAAGATTATAATAGAAATATTTTACACTGGTCTGGTCCAGCCTGTTCCTGTTCGACGTGTAAATTATGTGTTTTAAAGCAATTGTGATAAGAGTTTAAATGTGCGGTGCTACACTTTTAATATGTCTCATGATCATGCATGTTATATCACTCTCATCCGCTTCGTTGTTACCATCATCTCACTCATCTCATCCCATTCCGTC